>ERZ1504793.168-NODE-168-length-29734-cov-19.530779_pt1 | contig 29734 bp, 31 predicted proteins | sample MGYA00575731_ERZ1504793 | MGnify/ENA primary metagenome ERZ1504793 (study PRJEB39906, sample SAMEA3182103) | gut metagenome | biome: human; feature: gut; material: Stool; isolation source: human stools | place: Canada | collected 2013-02-19 ...
GGGCGTGAACGCGCAGAAACGGTGCGTGGCGATCCATCATCTTGATACGCCGTGGCGCCCGTCCGACCTGCAACAGCGTGACGGACGTGGTGTCAGGGCCGGCAACGAGATTGCCAAGCACTTTGCGGGGAACAACGTGGATGTCATCATCTATGCGGTGGAAAAATCGCTGGACAGCTACAAGTTCAACCTGCTGCACTGTAAGCAGACGTTCATCTCGCAGCTCAAGAGCGGGGCGATGGGCGCGCGTACCATTGACGAGGGAGCTATGGACGAGAAATCGGGCATGAACTTCTCGGAGTACATGGCGTTGCTCTCCGGTAATACCGACCTTTTGGACAAGGCGAAATTAGAGAAGCGTATCGCCTCGCTCGAAGGGGAACGCAAGTCGTTCAACAAAGGCAAGCGCGATTCGGAGTTCAAGCTGGAAGCCAAGACGGGAGAGCTACGTAACAACACGGCTGTCATCGAAGCCATGACGGAGGACTGGAACCGTTTTCTTTCCGTTGTCAAGACCAATAAGGAGGGCAACCGCCTGAATGCGGTCCAGGTGGACGGCGTAGATTCTACCGATGAAAAAGTTATCGGAAAGCGTTTGCAGGAGATAGCCAAGAACGCCACTACGGGCGGACTGTACAAACCGATTGGGGAACTGTACGGCTTCCCCGTCAAGGTGGTCAGCGAAAGGACGCTCAAAGAGGGACTGGAGTTTACAGACAACCGCTTTGTGGTGGAGGGAAACTACAAGTACACCTACAACAACGGGCATCTGGCAATGGCTGACCCGGTAGCCGCCGCGCGCAATTTCCTGAACGCGCTGGAGAAGATACCTTCCACCATTGACCAGTACAAGGCGAAGAACGAGGTGCTGGAAAAGGAGGTTCCGCAGTTGCAGGAGATAGCCAGCAAGGTGTGGAAGAAGGAGGACGAACTGAAACAGTTGAAATCCGAACTTGCCGCACTCGACCGCAAGATACAGCTGGAACTGGCTCCTCCTGCAACGGAAACCGCCGAAAAGGAAACGGAGGGTCAGCAACAGGCCCGACCGACATTGGGAGATGTTACGCAGGTACGCGGTACGGCTGATGGGCAGCATCCTGCCGGTGAAAACATTGCAGACCGGTTCTCTGCCGTACGGCCGGGATTTCAGCCCAAGGATGAGCACCGGATGAAAGGGATAAAGATGTAGGCCCGATTCTTGCAAGCCGGTCACACTGCCATGCAGAACGTGATCGGCTTGCCTATTGTAAAAGCGGAAAAATACGGGAGGAAACTATGACAAAACAAAAAAAACAGACCGACCTGTCGGTTTTCCCGTTTCTTTGTGTATATTTGCGACCGGACGGCATCCTGACCGGGAATACGGACACTGAAGAAAGAATGAGATTCAAAGAATAGAAATAACCCTAAAGACAATTGAAGTATGAAACGAATGAACTGTTATTTTCTGCTGTTGGCAGCCTCGCTGTGCGTTTTACCGCTCCATGCACAGAAAGAATACCCTATAGACCGTATCACAGCCATAAATCTGGGAGACGGTCGTATTCTCCACCGGGAAATTTCGGGCGACAAGCCTCTTGACGGAGAGCACCGCATTATCGACGGCTACCATTCCGCCTATATCCTTGCCCGTTTCAAGGACGGTCTTTACAATGGCGATTACGAAGAATACATCTACAACAAGCTGAAAGCCAAGGGCTCCTACAAGGAGGGTTGGAAGGACGGAATCTTCAGGAAATATGACGACGAAGGCAGGGTGACGGAAGAGAAATCCTACAAATCCGGCAAACTGGACGGTGCCCACCGCACGTTCTACACAAACGGGAAACTGGAAATGGAACGCTTCTACAAAGGAGGAAAGCAAGACGGAAAGGACGTGTACTACGAGTTTGACGGTACACTGCGCAGGGAACACAACTATAAGGACGGGAAGCAGACCGGCAAGCAGTATTCCTACATCAAGGGCACATTCGAGCTGAAAGAGACCTCTTACTACAACGAGCAGGGGCTGCTTGACGGCGACTTTGAACAGCTTTACCTGTTCGGCCAGCCCCGCACAACCGGCCATTACAAAAACGGGCAGAAGGATGGAACCTGGGTGCAGATAGCGGAGAGCGGCGACACCCTGCACATCACAACCTATCGTGAAGGGAATGAAGAAGGGCTTCAGGTCCGTTTTGACAGAGAGACCGGTTCGCGGCTCAAGGAATATTACAAAAAGAACAACCGGTATGACGGCCTTTACAGGGAATACGACCCGGCAACCGGAGAACTTGTCTATGAGGCAACCTATGAGTTTGGACGGCTCAACGGCAAGGCGAAGTCACTGGTGCGCGACAACCGGTTCGACTATTGGGAAACCAGCACCTACGCCAACGGACGACAGACCGGTCCCTTCGAGTCGCGCTACGTGAAGAACGACAGGGTAAGGGAAACCGGAACCTACCGCAACGGTCACCGCACGGGACGGTGGAAACGCTATGACATCAACGGGAAGCTGGAAATGGAATGGGAAGAATAGAGGCTGCGGGTGTCCATAGCGGGCAGTCCTGACAGCACAGTCTGGGTATGCAGAAATCCGGGGGGATGAAAATAACCGGTACGGTGAAGGAAAATCCCCCCGAAATCACTATCTTCGCAGAAGAAAACCAATGGATATAAAAATATGTTTACCAACAGGGATGAAGTACTGGAAAAGGCTTTGCGGATATTCGCAAAGATGAATTACGAGAAGGCAAGTCAGATGGAGATTGCCAGAACCTGCGGACTGTCGAAAGCGGGACTGACCTATTATTTCCCGTTCAAACTGGACCTGTTCACGGCTGTGGCAGACAGGTACGTGTTCGATACCCAGCATACTAAAAACAAGTTCAACTTTACGGCAAACTCGCTGGAGGAATTTATTGACCAGTATGTAGCCGGAGTGGAGAACACGAGGCAGAGGCTCGTACGACTGCTGGACGACGGGGACAATTCCGGCGGGTGCAGTGTCAACTTCTATTATTACCACCTGCTGATGCAGGTAAGGATGTACTATCCTGGCGTGGAACAAAAGATTGCTGCTATATTCAGCCAGAACCTTGAACTGTGGAAAGCTGCTATTGAAAAGGCGAAAGAAAGCGGGGAAATCAGGCAGGATGTGGATGTGGATGAAGCGGCTTCGATGTTCTGGCAGATGTTCTTCGGAACCTCCTATGAGCAGTCCTTCTTTCAGGGGCTTGACACCCGGAAACTCTCACGCAGCCTGCACTTCCTCTATTCGCTGCTGAAAGCCTAAGGTACAGGTTGCAGGCTGTACGGAACGGCGGACGATACCCAAGCGAGGGACTTTAACAAAATAAAACCGACCAACCTGTTGGTTTTTCTGTTTCTTTGTGTATATTTGCATCTGTATGACATCACATTCAGTACTATGGATCATGTTCGGAAACAGAGAGGAAGCATCGTGCTGTATAAGGAAAAACGCAACGGTGCGGATTACATACGGATAGAGTATGCTGACAGCGAGGCTGTTGGCATACTGCTCTCGCAAGATGCGGAAAAGACAGGCGAGAATTCTGCCTGCATCCCTGCCGCCGCTTTCAGGCTGCCTGATTTCTACGACCGCTATTCCCCCCACGCCTATATTGATTACAGCCGGGTTTACGTGCGGCATCCCAAACCCAAAAGGGAATACACACTGCCGGAAGGCTATCTGGAACTGCTGGAGCAGAAGCGTTACAGCCCCTCGACCATTAAAACCTATCGTGCCTATTTCAGCGACTTTATGGAATACCATAAAGGACGCAACATCGACCGCCTGAAAGTGGCGGACATCAACAAATACATCCTCTATCTTGTAAACGAAAAGAAAATCTCGGTATCGCAGCAGAACATGCGCATCAATGCCATCAAGTTCTACTACGAGCAGGTGAAGGGCGGAAAGCGGCAATACTACGGCGGCATCACCCGCGCCAAAGAGTACAAGAGCCTGCCCGAAGTGCTGAGCCGTAATGAGGTATGCCGTATCCTCTCGTGCCTGTCGAACCGGAAGCACCGCTGCATGATCTCATTGATATACTCAGCCGGACTACGGCGGAGCGAGCTGTTGAACCTCACCCCCAAGGACATCATAAGCGAAAGGATGCTTGTACGCATCATGGGCAAAGGACGGAAATGCCGGTATTCGCTGCTGTCGGAAAAACTGCTGAAGGAACTGAGGGAATATTTCAAGGAGTACCGTCCGCAGAAATGGCTGTTCGAGGGAGAGACACCCGGAGAACCGTATTCTGCCAGTGCGCTGGTAAAGGTACTGAAAGAAGCTGCCAGCCATGCCGGAATCAAGCACCGGGTACATGTACACATGCTGCGCCATTCGTTTGCGACCCACTTGCTGGAGCAAGGAACAGACCTGAGAACCATACAGGAACTGCTGGGTCATAATGACATCAAGACCACATCTATTTATCTTCATGTGACGAGTACACACAAATCGAGCATACCCAATCCACTTGATTCTCTGGATGATTCGTAGGGTGCATTATCATATTATGAAGGAGAATACAAATTATATCGTATCTACAAATTACCATATATGATAAAAATGACAAGACATATCAAAAGCATGACTATCAGAAGCGGATTGATTACCCTCCTGTTGTTGTCGGTATTGTTGCCAACAGTCAGGGCCAATGTCTCGGCTACGGCAGATTCTGTGTATTTTCACATAAAGTTGGACACGCTGGGAATTCTTCGCACCGGACAGGAGGTGAAATTGACGTATGCACTGGTCAATTCCCAATTCGATTCGGTTGCAGCTCCTGAGTTTGACAGTAGCATAGAAGTGCTACGTGGTCCGGAGCCTCATAAAAGCAGCAGTTATGCCATCATAAACGGTGTGGAAAGCAAGACAAATGAAACCGGATTCTGTTATTTTGTACGGTTCGGGGAAAGCGGTGAGTTTCAACTGCCACCGGCATCCGTAAAAGTAGGAAATCAGGCGTATACTACTCCGGAATGCCGTGTAACCGTACATCCTCCCGAAGCAGATTTAAGTAAATTGCAATGCCATCTGCGTGTGGCTCAACTGAAAAAGGATTTTGTAAAATATTGTGCCACGTTGACTTGCAATGCCCGTCCCGACCAGAATCCGCCCCTGTTGACCATTAACGGAGAGACAGTCCGTCCGACAAGTAACTCCTATTCGAGTTCCGATGGCAAGGAGGAATATGTTTATAAATATTATTTTTCCAGCAATGGTTATAACGTAGCCTGTAAGGAACTGACCTTTGGCGGAATTCCTTATTCTGTAGAGCCGCGAGTGAGCAAAATAGACAATGATGTTTTCAACCTTATTGTCTTTGGGGTTGTATGTGCATTGTTCGAGTTGATATGGTGGCTTGCCTATCGCTACCGTTACCGGGAGGAGAAAGATGCCGCCCTTGCCGACTTTGTGTTAAAAAGGAAAACCTTGCCTCTTATTATTGACTGGGCATACACCCATTATGGGGCATCGCACATGCTGATGTTGGTTTCTGTGATATCTCTGAGTGTTATGGGTATCATGTTCTATACAAACGGGCAGTTCGTGTCTGCTTTTCTCTGGTTTGGCGGTGTATTACTGCTGCTTGCCTATGTGCTATACCGAAGTCAGAGGCGCAAGTTGGATTTCAGTAACATACCTACCACACTGGATAAGCAGTCGATTTATGACAAGATATATAATCTATCGGTGACTTATGATTGGGACGTTGACCACTACGGAGAAGACTGCATCGTGGCACATACCAACCCGGCGCTTTGGCATCTGACATGGGGCGAGCAGATATTTATTGTGTTCGACCAAGGTCAAGTGTGGGTTAACAGCGTAAACGACCTGAACAAACGCACTTCGATATGCTCATTTGGACACAACAAACGGAATATTCGAAGAATCAGAGAGGCATTGACACAGGGTGCAGCTATTAGAGATTAGGAAATGCACCTGGCAGGTGTTGTTTAGCGAAATATACAGCACCTGACGGGTAATCTTATAAATACATTAGCAACAATCAAATCATTATCGTTATTATGGATATAGAAAGAATACTTAAAACAAGAGAAAATGCAATATACTATGGCATTGGTGAATACCAAAAAGACTGCTTTGGTTGGGTTGGTGGAAATGCTCCAGCTTGTTTTGATGATAAGTATTTATCGGACAAAGATAATCTCTATTTTTATCTAACATTTCAAAACCCTCTAAATCCGAACAAGCAAATATCTATTTTCACTCCGGATTTTGATATTGCATTGGAATATAACACATATCCCGATTGTAAATTGTTGTTGGTTGAACATGAATTAAGTAGCCAAAGTAAAAGTGATAGATATAAACACCCCGAAATAGATGAAATTTATTCAATATACGAAATGAGTACGGAAAAAGATATGCCTGAAAAAAATTGTGCAATCAAGTTTGGGGGTAACGTAATGCCTATTCAATGGGGATTAGATAATGATGGTAAAGTGGTTAAAGATGGAAATAGCTTCATTTTTCAAATCAACGAAATTTGCATGAAAGATATTTCCGTTTTCATGGCTGGCTGTATATATGTTTATGGAAAAATTGAAGGTAATAAAGTCACAAATCCATTTGTGGCATACTGGGAATATTCCTAATAACGATAAAATGATTAATTATTTCAAATAGGTTGCTAACAACGAAAGATAGCATCTGACGATGCTCCTTTCTAACCATTAATGGTAATTAAGTATGATAGATTATTTATTTTTCAAATTTTATAGGCTATGGAAATACAGTTCTTATTCCGAAATAGCGGTTTATGCAGCTTTGTTAATTCTCGCTGTATTTCTGAATTGTAATATTCACACAATATGGGGAGTATTGGAACAATATAAAATATTGCCTTATCCAACGCGAACAATGTATAATGTGTCTTTAGGGCTGATATTCATTCTTTTATGTATTCGTTTCTGCTGGAAAAGAAGGTATAAAGCTGTCATAGAGAAGTTTAATGAAAAGCCTAATAAGAATAATCTATTGATACTTATATTATACATTTTCCTTTCGTTGTTTCTCTTTGTTTTAGAGGCTTTTTATAGTAAAGGGAAAATATAAATATACCATTAACAACGCAGGATAACGGCAAGCCGTTCCCTGCTGAACCATTACTAACAAATATGGATTATATATTTTATAGACTATATCGAATGTATGAAAAGCATGGCGACCCACCATACCTTAGTGCTGTCATCCACTTATGTTATAGCTTGGGCATATCACTCATTATAGCCTTTTTCGCTATTAAGGAATGGTATGACATGCAACATAAATATGCGTGGTTCTTAGAGGGACTTTATAGCTTATGCTTCTTACTCGTTCCTTTATGTCTGTTAATCATATATTGCTGTATTCGATACAGGAAAAAGAAAATTCTGGAATTAAAAAAGAAGTATCAAGGTTGCACAAGAAACAAGCTAATTTCTAATTGGATGATATTCTGCATTCCGATTTATATCGCAATCATAGGAATTTTAATTTTTCGTAAACTGTTTATAGCTTGATAAATCGGCAGAAAAATTCGATTAGTCTTATAAATAATAAAGTTAGTAACAACGAAAGATAGCATCTAACGATGCTCCTTTCTAACCATTAACGATAATAATTATGAATACAGAAGAACTTTATATTTGGCGATATGGGATAGATAAACTTCCTAAAGGATTATTGGAATATGGTAAATTTGATGTATGTGATACTTATGATGAAAGTAAAAGACAACGATTTCAAACTAAAGGGAGATGGATGTGGAAAGACAAGAATGGCTGGGAAGAAAACTTGCCTCCCGTCTTATACCTCGTATGCAACAAGAAACCGGGAATTTTGCAATTTGATTTTTGTGACCAGTGGAGCATAAAACTAAAAATCGTATCGGAAGAGTTTTTGTCTTTACTTCAAGAAAATGGGTTCATTGATAAATATGATGTTGCAACTGTCAAGGTAGTAAACAAGAAAAACGAAACTCTAACGGATAAAAAATACTACGCTTTACGTATAAGTCATTTTGATAACGATTCTTTTCATTTCGGAAAAGGCATAACATATCAGAGTGACTTTCAGAAAAAACTAGGTACTTGTTTTACAGTATATCCTGACATGAAACTGAAAGACTGTTCAATCAAACAGAATTTTTTCGTTTTAGATAGCGTAGAATATGGAGATGGAATAATATTCCGAGAGAGAGTTTTGGATAAGGTATTAAATCTGTATAAACCTGAAATTTACAAATTATCAGACTACTCTAAACTATGGATAGATGAAAAATTTTATCCATATGGAAATGAATTTATGATTGTGAAATAAAATCGTTAACAAGGTCGAGATAACAGCTTAATGCTGTTCCTCACCAAACCATTAGTAATAAATAGCACAATCAATATGTACGAAAAATTTTTAGATAAGAGCCTAAACAGCATTCGCCAAACGGTAGATGATACTTTTATTGCAAAATATGCTAATGCGGTATCAGAAAAAATTATCGAACTTTGGAAAGAAGTTGGACTTGGAACGTTTTGTGATGGATTGTTCAGAATTATTAACCCCGATAAATATCAGACAATAGTAGATGATAGTTATCCTCTGTATGAGTATGAAACTGTAACTCCATTTATGACAACTGTTTTTGGAGATATTTTTGCTTATGTTAAGAATCCCGTGATAGGAGATTATGTCGTATTCATCAATGTGAGATACGGAACATTCAAGATTTTATCCGAGAATGTTGATATACTATTGAATGTGGTAATTTTCAACAAGAGTTGTTTGGAATCATGGTTCTCCTTAAATAAATATCCTATGATAAAATCAGAAAAGGATGTTCCTACATTGGATGAATGTTACGGATATGTCCCAGCATTGGTATCGGGTGGTATAGAATCAATAGATAATATCAAAATTCTAAAAGCTATTCCATATATAGAAACGGTACTCCAATTTATTGGGGATTTGAAGCGAGTGCGATAGAATATATTACTAACAAACCGGGATAACGGACTAACGTCGTTCCCCGCTTAGCCATTATCAACAAAAGCAAAATGTCATGTTTGATTATAAAGAAATAGAGCGAACGGTCAATGATAATCATCTTCCATTTCAGAAAATAGGAGATGTCGATAAAGAGATTTTAATACAAAGGTTATATGACACATTTGTAATCGGGAATCCTCGTGCGTTATGGCTGAGTTTTAAATATGTGCCATATAGTATAGATTGTAATATGGAAGACCCTTATTTTTGTCTATTAGATGTAATTGATAAAAATATCGTTCTCTATTTCTTTATTGATTATTGGAACAAGGATTTCATCATCTATAAAGCAAGAATGTCTGATATACATAGATTTATCGGAGACTGTGAGGGGCTTGATGAATATTATTTGGTAACAGAAGATTTTATGGAACTATATAGTATAACAGACCATGATGATTTGCTTTATATTGATGTGAGAAAAAATGAAATGAGAGTTGATAACAAAGCGTGATAACGCTTACAGCGTTCCCCGCTTAGCCATTAGCGAAAACATATCAAAATGAAACGGATAGAACTGTTTATGAATATGCTATACTATTGCAATTATATGATTGTTTATAAGGTACAAAAAGGTTTTGATTGGCTTGTCTTCTCTATACTGGACAATACATGTACACGAAAGTTCTGTAAAAGCAATGGTTACTGGGAATATGTAAACAGGTTTAAACAAAACTATAATAAAATGATGTGGTGTTCTGAAAATAAAAAGAAGCCGCCTGGTCGCATTCTTAGTATGGCAGACAAGGGAATTATTTTCTTTCTTTGCATTAACGTACTTACAATGCTAAATGTCATAGCGATGATAACAGTTACAGGAGCCTGTGACCTGTTCAATAATGAAATAGTGTGGGGATTATTATTAATCATTGGTGGTTTTATTATATATTTTACTCACAATGTCTTTATAGATAGGAAAGATAAATATGTTACCTATTTCAAGAAGTTCGGGAAACAGAAATTCTGGAAGCTATTTATTTGGTATGTGCTATCTTACGGTATGGCTATAGCTTGTTACTGTTTCAGCTTAAAGCTTATTTTGATATTTCTTAAATAACAGGAAGAATATTTCGCTAACAACGCAGGATAACGGACAAGCCGTTCCCTGCTGAACCATTATAAACAGTATTGATTGAAATATGACGAAATCCAAATTCTTTTATATCATTCTCTGTATTCATCTATTATCTGGAATAATAGGATTGATAACTTTGAATTTGTCAAGTAATTGTGACCGGTTACGCTGGAATATTGGTGATATTCTTCGGTTATTGTTTTTCCTTACTCCTTTCGTCATGATGTTCTGTGTTCCTAAAAAACTACCTACATGGAGCAAAGTCTGTATGCGCATTTATTTTGGAGTATATATATTTCCATTCGTCATTTTTCCTCCATTATGGTGGTTTCTATTCAACTTTGACACTGCTGTAGCTGAAAACAATCAATATATAATCCGTCAATATAGATATGGAGGACGTGATTATTACGAACAAAAAAGTATATATAAAAAAAGTGGAATCTTAGAGAAATATGTAGGGCTTTTTGACAGTTCTGACTCTTATAGTGAGTTAAACCAGTTGGATTATGTAATAAAAGAATTTAAGATTGATAACATGACATTTACAGGAAATGTGCTCTTGAAACGAAATGAAAATGGGCAAGTTGTAACTAAAGACACGCTTATTGTTTACCCGATATACGAAAAAGAAGCACCTATGTAATTCAGTTTATAACAAGGTCGAGATAACAGCTTAAGGCTGTTCCTCACCAAATCATTAATGGTAATTAAGTATGATAGATTATTTATTTTTCAAATTTTATAGGCTATGGAAATACAGTTCTTATTCCGAAATAGCGGTTTATGCAGCTTTGTTAATTCTCGCTGTATTTCTGAATTGTAATATTCACACAATATGGGGAGTATTGGAACAATATAAAATATTGCCTTATCCAACGCGAACAATGTATAATGTGTCTTTAGGGCTGATATTCATTCTTTTATGTATTCGTTTCTGCTGGAAAAGAAGGTATAAAGCTGTCATAGAGAAGTTTAATGAAAAGCCTAATAAGAATAATCTATTGATACTTATATTATACATTTTCCTTTCGTTGTTTCTCTTTGTTTTAGAGGCTTTTTATAGTAAAGGGAAAATATAAATATACCATTAACAACGCAGGATAACGGCAAGCCGTTCCCTGCTGAACCATTACAGACAACTTAATACAGAAATATATGGAATATATACCGGATTATCTAAAACCATTCATCATACACAAAGATTATTTTCCTGAGTTGATAGAAGATTCATGGTTTAATAATCCTGTGTATTGGAAAGGTCGGTTAATATCACCACAACATGAAACAAAATTCAGACTTTATTTTTGTGGTGAATTAATTGATAATTACATGGCAAACAAGCAAAATTTCCCTTTGGCAATATATGCGTATTCAGTAAATTCAGGAGAAAAGATTACTCTTTTCGATGAAAGGTATAATGGATATGAAGCATTACTAATAGAGGATAAGAGAGAACTACCATTATCTCATGAAATTCAGTTCGTAGATAAAGATGCTGAAACTGAATTTGAAATTATCATTCTTGGATGCAGTAATACCGATTTTGATGATGAATACCCAGCCACCGAACAAGTACAACTAATCAATGGCGACTGGGTAAACAAAGAGTATCTAAAATGTAATGCTTTTGATTTCATTTCCATACTTATTCGCAATGCCAAAGGTCAGGTATATACGATATTGGAAATGGAATTAAATTAATAAAATCGTCTATAACAAGGTCGAGATAACAGCTAAACGCTGTTTCTCACCAAACCATTAGCTGTAAAATAAATATGAAACAGAAAAATTATATATTCAAATTATTATTGAAAATTTGGTTTAGCACATATTTTATTTATATGTTTTACCTTATATGTATGACAATAATTGTTGAAAAAGATACAATCAATCATCCACATTGTTATGTTAGTCCTGTAATACCATATTTTTATTGTTTATTCATTTCATCCATATTATCAGGTATTTCTATTACAATGTTTCTTAATTGTTTTGCAATAATAAGGAATAATTCGCTATATAGTTTTTTTCTTTTTTTCTGGCACATATCCTAATAATGTTATATGTTTATATAGAATCTGAATATAAAATAGTATCAACCTTGAACTTATATACAATTCCATTTATGGTAATTTTACTATGCTTGTATATAATATTCAGAAAAAAAGTACAGCTAACAAGCACCTGTGCCACCTCACGGCGGCAAGCTGTAACCCATTAGTAGCAATAGTGCGATTATAAAAGTCAAAATATGGAGGAAGAAGTAAAACAATATTTGCATATTCGGTATCAATGGAAAGGGCAGCCGATAATTGATGCAGATTATCTATTAGATTTATATTTCCGGGCAAATTATTACCCAACAGATAAACTAATAGACTTCCTATGCTATTTTTATGGATACAAAATTACCTTCCCACAATCAGATGTTGATTTCCAAGTGGAGAAGGTGTTAAAGGATTATCCATATAAATATCTGCATCCTGTATTAACGAAAAAGCTATCGGTTACTTCCATTGTTCCATTTGCCGAAATATATACAGGTCACATGGTATTAGTCTCAGATGAAAATGAGAATATATATGGAGTGTATGATGATGAAATATTGTTATACGGGAGAAATTATAATAAGCTGATGAACCTTTTATATCGCAATGAGGATAAAGGTAAACTAAGCTACTAACGAGCCAAGATAGCCGCTAACGCAGCTCCTTGTCAAACCATTATAAACAATAAAGCCAATGGATATAAAGAATGATATACATATTATGGAAATGAATGACAAACTGTATCAACGGTTAAAACAGTCAGAGCTTGTCATTCATGCCAAAGTTGAAAGTGTTTTACGACAAATCTCTTCATGGAAGTATGCTACACATGAATTTTATGTTCCTGCTCCCTATCAAAATGAATTAGCGGGTTTACCAAACGGACGAATACGAAAAAATATTGAAGAAAAAGACCGTCTAAAAATAGCTGGTCTGTATTCTTTTGGCTTTAATGCAGAAGGAAAAATACTTTGTTCGCAAGAAGCTCCAGATAATATAGGAAATGGCATCATAACTGATATATATGAGTATGATAATGCCTTTTCATATTATGTATATCATGTTAAATATATACCCAATCAATATACAACCATAATCTCAATAAGCTATTTTTATCCATACCATGAAATGAATATCTTTCAGGGTATAAATTCATATAAAGATTGGTCAGTGTATTTATATGAATATGATAAAGAAAGAATTAGTAAAGTACATAGGTATGCTTCTCGTTGGGGCAATATGCCAGCAGAGGAATATAATTTTGCCTATGAAAATAATCTTTTATGTGCAATAGTTGGAGAGAAAAGACTAAAGAATGGAGAATTATATATCCATTGGAAAAATAAAAAAGTTTATAACAAGGAAAGATAACCCCTAAACGGCGTTACTTTCCAACCCATGTTTGCCCCGCATGGGCAACAACTATAGGGTGTAAGTCCCGAACGAGCCTTGATAGTGGGAATCGTTAGCTTCAGGCAAGGGTGTCCACCGTGAGGGGAATCCGAAGGAAGCCGTCGGCAAATCCTCGGTCTGACGAACAGAAACCGGATATAAGGCATGACGTATGTGGGCGAGACTGCATGTCAAGTCGAAGCCCTAAACTATCCGGACATACGTATTGTAAATCCGGCAGATATATGAGGAGAAAGTTGTTGCTCTTAACGGGGGAGGTCTCCCGGACACGTATTCGTAACAGGCGTGGTTGAAACAAGATTTATCGGGAGAAGTCAGCCGATTCCATAGTAATTCCGACTGCGGAACGAAGGGATGAACATTAGACGGTCTGATAGCCATAAATTAAGGAAATGCGTTGAAAGCCGCCAACTCCGCAAGGAGGCTTTGTACTAAGGGTATGTCGGAAACAAAGAGGATAGTACAGAGTGCCGAGTATGACCTTGCATTTATGGATATGGATGACCAATTGTAGAACGTAATAATAAAGGTAAGTATGCTTGAAGATATACTTAGTGCCGAAAACATGAGAGCCGCCTATCAACGTGTCGTTTCCAACAAAGGTGCGGCAGGTATTGACGGTATGGGAGTGGATGAACTCCACGCCCACTTATGCGAGAACTGGGCTGGAATTAGAGACCAGCTACGGCAAGGTACTTATATACCCTCCGCAGTCCGTAAGGTGGAGATACCGAAGCCCAACGGGGGTAAACGTATGCTGGGCATACCTACCGTGACCGACCGCTTAATCCAGCAGGCAATCGCCCAAAAGTTAAGCGTGATGTATGACGGGAATTTTAGTGACAGCAGCTTTGGCTTTCGTCCGCAGCATTCTGCCCACCAAGCCGTGGAACGAGCCTTGTACTATCTGAATAATGGCAGTAACAAGGTTGTCGAACTTGACTTGGAGAAATTCTTTGACCGTGTGAACCATGACAAACTGATGTCCGTTCTCTACGAGCGTGTCTCGGATAAGATTCTGTTGAAGCTGATCCGCAGATACTTGCAAGCAGGCATAATGGAGGGAGGTGTGGCAAGTCCCCGTACAGAGGGCACGCCGCAGGGTTCACCGCTGAGTCCCGTCCTTTCAAACATACTGCTCGATAAACTGGATAAGGAACTGGAACGGCGAAAACTCCGCTTTGTCCGCTATGCGGACGATTGCAGTATCTATGTATCCAGCACACGGTCGGCAGAGAGAGTGTTGCAAAGTATCACGACATACTTGGAAGAGAAATTGCTCCTGAAAGTAAACCGTGAGAAAAGCAAGGTGAGCCGTCCCAAAGAAAGCCAACTGCTTGGTTTCAGCTTTTGGTGCATGGCAAAAGGCAAATGGGCTGCGTGTGTCGCCCCGAAGCCTAAAGTACGGCTAAAGGAGAAAATACGCAGAATAACCAAACGCAACCGTGGTGTTAGCGTCCGACAGATAACGGAGGAACTCCGCATGGCTACCTATGGATGGATAAACTACTTCCGTGTAGCCAATTGCCATAAGTTTCTTCGCCGCATGGATGAAAGAATAAGAAATCGGCTGCGTGCCTATATCTGGAAGCAATGGCAGTTCATCCGTACCCGTAAGAAGAAATTGCGCAAGTTCGGAGTACCCGAATGGTCTCTGCACAAGATTGCGAACACCCGAAAGGGGCCCACACGCATGGCGTTAATACTGAATACGGTACTTACTGACAAATACTTGCGGAACATGGGTTTTGCTCCCATGCTCGAATATTACGAGAAGAATACAACATGTCTAATGAACCGCCGTGTACCGAACGGTACGCACGGTGGTGTGAGAGGTCGAAACGGGAAATAATCCCGTTTCTCCTACTCGATTACCGATAATAACAAAATAAATTAATTTCATTATGGGACTATTTTTAAGAATTACATATCAATCGCAAGGAGGAAGAACAGTCGAAAAAGCATTTATAAATCGTAAGGTTTTAAGCTATATTATAGACGGTTTAAACGATGGAGATTGGCAAGATTCAATTTCAATTAAACTAACGACTCATGATCCTCGATATAGTCATATTGCAATTAATGCAATTCTTAGATTTTTCCTTTCTGAAAATATAGAAGGTGGCAACTTAAAATCATTTTACAGATACCTTAAAAAAGATGATAAACTTATAATAGACCAAATGCTCACAATTGACAAATATGATAACTTGTCCGAAATTGAAACAAGAAAGGCACTTTGTGATGATATATTCCTATATTTCAAAGAGGTTATCTTGAAATATAAAGAACATTTTCTTGATTTTGATGCTGTTGCTTTTATCCCATTGCTTGAAGAGAGGTTTGAGGAAATAAGAAACGGTAAAATAGTAAGTAGAAGAAAATATGAACAATGGTAATTATAGTTTATCAGAGAAGGCGGGTAAATAGCTTTATCTCATTTCTTCATCGAAATTTTATAATATCAAAATAAGTAGAAATATCGGTAACAACGCAGGATAACGCTTGACAGCGTTCCTCGCTTAGCCATTGATTGAAATATGACGAAATATAAATTATTGTATATAGTTCTTGGTATCCATATCTTATGTGGAATACTTGGTTTTATAGTAATATGTACAGTTCCAGAAACAGATCATATACGATGGAATATCGGATACATTATCGGATATATTTTCGTGTTATCTTTGATTTTTTCCTTTTTCATACACATTCCTAATAAATTACCCAAAGGGATCAAATATGGCATACGAATATATAAAAGTATCTATTTGCTCAGTCTTATTATAGGTCTATTAGTTCCTAAAGGACTATTTGTGTTGTTGATATTATTCATTGACTATTCAAGCAATTCCAAGAAGATAGCTGAAGACAATCAATATATAATTCGTTATTATGTAACGTCATCCCTATTTGATGATTTTAATGAAAAGAGAATATATAAGAAACAAGGAATAATAGAGAAATATATTGGTAGTTTTGATGGTGGTGATGTTACTCCACATAAGAGGTATGAGATACATTCTTTTCATGTAGATGAGAGTCGAAACATATTTATTGGACACTGCCATTCATTACTTAATGCTAAAGACACTGTCATGTCTTTTCCAATTGTAAAATTTAATAATTGAGTTTATAACAAGATCGAGATGGCAGCTAAACACATTGTTCTTACAGAAAAAAAACGGCGGAATGAAAGATTTGATGGAGAAATACTATAATATGATTTATTATTGTGCATATAAAATATTATTCTATTTTTTGTACAGACTTATTAATCCATTTTATTGGATCAGGTTGAAGAGATGGAATAATAATTATATCAATCGTGTTATATCGATTAGTAAAAAGATAGAGGCTGATGCAGCCCATAAAGGTGTAATTCTTTGGGTTGCAGATTATGCTACCGTTTCCGTGTGTCATATTAGTCTTTGGATAATTGCTGTTATATGCCTTATTGGAATTCAGTCTTTAAAAATAAAAAACTTATTGATAATTGCTTTTAATCCCAATGGTTTATTTTTTCTCCCATTATGGATAGCCATAGGCTTATTTATGTATTATATCAATAAATGTTTTTTATTTAAGAACGACAAGTACAGAAAGTATTTCAAGCAATTTGACAAAGAGAAAAAATATGTGCAATATTATAGTATCTATGTGATTTCCATAATTATACAATTTGCAACTTACTATATATTAATCAAAAGCATATAATGGACTAACTGCTCATCTAATAAAGTCAATATATTGATACTCAGTCTTACCCGTAAGTCAATGTATGAAACTTAAGGAAAAGGAAGTGAAACAGATTAAATTAGAGAACAATGAAAATCAAGGAATACGATACCAATGAGCTGCTGATGATAGCCAACAATGTTACCGGAGAATATCCGGAAAAGAAGGTCAGGCAGGCGAAAGAGGAACTATACCGGCGCGGTGTAGATGACAAGGTGATAGCCGACATCGTGGAAGAGAAAGAGGAAACCTTCATGCGAAGGCTGGATGCTGCCGCACGTGCGGAGAAAGCCCGCATGGACAAACAGAACGAGAAGAACAGGAATGTCAGTTACCGATGGTGGGAACTGATACCGATGCTTTTGTTTGCCCCGTTTTATCTGGTGAGAGGCGAAAAGGAACTTGTGGATATACTGTTGTTTCTTCCGGTCTATCTACTCAGCCGAACCCCCGTTGATTTCAGCGGTCTGTTTCCCGAATTAAGACGGTTGAAGGAAGAAAAATACGATCTGAAATTCAAGCAACGGCTTACAGCACTGATTGCAGGAGATGCAATGTATTTCTTATTGGTCTATTATAGCTTGCTGAATGACGAAGTATTATAGCCATTGAAATGAGAAGGATTCTCCCGAAACTGTTCCTTTTTTACTGAAAAGCGCACTTCTGTTGGAGTTTTCGGCAAGATTTGGAACTGCCGTAACCGCAGGATATGCGAACTTTGCATCAAAAACAACAGCAATGAAACTGACAGATCTTTTAAGGCGGACAGCCGAAGCAAATCCCCAAGCCGCCACCCTGCACAGCATCGCAGACAAGGCAGAAGAACTCGTAGAGAAAAGGTATTCCGTGCGGAGAATGCTCCGCGAAATGGAAAGTTTCGCACATGACACGAAAGCAATGCGTCTGATAGTGGACGCATTGCGGCAACTCCCGTATCTGCCTACACTGGAACAGGTTGACTACAAGCCCTATATGGCTCTGATAGCCTGTTCACCGGAAAATTTTGCCTATTGCTACCTGAGCAACGACCTTGTTGCCGTCTATGAGGCGGGATACCGAACGGCAGAACTGATGTTTTTCTGCGACCTGCTCCGCTGCATGAGGGGACGCTCCTATCTGAACTGCGTGACAAACCGGGTATGCGACTATTTCTTCAGGGCACGGCGTGACGCGCTCCGCCATATCGTCACACCGCTGAAAGAATTTGAGATGCAGTATGCGGAAAGCCGGATGAAGGAACTGGAAAAGGCCGTATTCATGCTGAAAGTGAAAATGTACAAATGGCATACCTTCACGGCTGAAAACATGGCACGCATGTGCGGCATGAGCTATTCCCATTTCCGGGAGAGATTCGAGACATACTACGGCTGCTCTGCTACCGAATGGCTCCGGCGTGAACGGATCTGCCGTATCATGGAAGACATGACCTACCGTCCCGAACTGACCCTGAAGGAAGTGGCAGAGCGCAACCATTTCCTTTCCAAGAGCAACTTCCACGATTTCTGTCTCAAGAGAATGCTCAAAAGACCGGGTAAACTGAAACGGGAAGGGTATGAAAAATGGTGTGAGAGAAGACTGGCTTATTACAATAACCACTCCCAAGCATGTTACCGATAATGACACCCCGAAGCGTACATGAGACTATACCGAATACTGATTGCAGCAGGCTATATATCCATATTCCTGCTGGTGCTGCTGGCTGCATATATTTTTCATAACGAACAGCATACACTGGAATTGCTTGAACAAAAGAATAATACAACCAACGGGCTGCGTAAAAGCATCAACCGGCTCAACATGCAAATAGCCGGGCTTTCATTTCTCGGAGAAACCGTCATGGAATGGACGGACAGCGACAAGGAAGAATACCACTTGCAAAGGATGGTTATCGACAGCACGCTGTGTTCTTTCCGCAACGTGTTCCGTTCCGAACAGAAAGGAATAGACAGCCTGCGCAGGATACTGGCAAACAAGGAATCGCAGCTGAATGATCTTGCCGCACTGTATCTCCGGCAAAAGACCCTCCACAGGCAGATAGCCGACAGAGTGCCCGCCATAGCACGGAAGAGTGCGGACGAAGCCGCCCGCAAGCCGAAACGCAAGGGATTTCTGGGTTTGTTCGGTAAGAAAGAGGACGATACGCCCACATCCGCCACCGCCATGCTCCACTCGCTCAACAGCCATGTGATAGCGGAACAGAACCTGCAGGACAGGTTGCTTTCGGAACAGACCGACAGGCTTGCCGGGAGGAATGCCATGCTTAACCGGCAGTTGCAACAGCTGGTCCGGCAGATAGACGGCAATGTGCAGGAAGACCTGCAACGACAGGAAGCCGAGACCGCATCCGAAAGGGAACGGATTTTCATGCAAATCGGCGGACTGGCGGTATTTGCCCTTGCGCTATTGCTGGTGCTCTTTTTCGTGATACACCGCGATGCCAGCCGCATCGGGCAATACAAGCGCAGGACAGCCGAGCTGATTGGGAAGCAGCAGGAATCCCTCCGGCAGAACGAGGCACTGATCGCCTCGCGCAAGAAAGCGGTACATACAATCACCCATGAGCTGCGCACCCCGCTGAACGCCATTATGGGTTACACCGGGTTGATAGAAAAAGAGCACGATCCGGAGAAAACCGCAAAATACATGCGGAACATCCGCCAATCCTCCGACCGTATGCGAAGAATGCTCAATACGCTGCTTGCCTTCTTCCGGCTGGACAGCGGCAAGGAACAGCCCTGCCTGTCCCCCTGCCGTATTTCCATCCTCACACAAACACTTGAAACCGAGTTTGCACCCGCAGCCATGCACAAGGGGCTGGTCCTGAAGGTGGAGAACCGTGCGGATGCCTTTGTCATAACCGACAAGGAACGCATCCTGCAAATCGGGAACAACCTGCTATCCAACGCCATCAAGTTCACCGAGAACGGGCATGTGTCACTGACAACTGATTTTCAGGATGGAAATTTGGTGCTGACAGTGGAAGATACAGGTACGGGCATGACTGCCGAGGAGCAGCAACGGGTGTTCGGAGCGTTCGAGCGGCTTTCAAATGCCGCCACACAGGACGGTTTCGGACTGGGACTCTCCATCGTGCGCCATATCGTGAATATGCTCGGTGGCAGTATCCGGGTAGAGAGCGAGAAAGGAGAAGGAAGCCGTTTCATCGCAGAAATACCCGTACAAATTATAGAAGAGACACCTATGCCGGATGTGAAATCCCCTGCCCGTTGTGTCCCGATGTACCGGGATGTCATTGCCATTGACAATGACGAAGTATCACTACAGATGATGAAGGAAATGTATATCCACGAGGGCGTCCGTTGCGACATCTGCACCAATGTGGCAGAACTGGTGGAGTTGGTACGCAGGAAAGACTACAGTCTGCTGCTGACCGACCTGAACATGGCGGAGATAAACGGCTTCGAGCTGCTGGAGCTGCTGCGCTCCTCGAACGTGGGCAATTCAAGGACCATTCCTGTTGTCGTGACGACCGGTTCGGGCAGTTGCGACGCGGAGGAACTGCAGGCGCACGGTTTTACGGGCAGCCTTTTCAAGCCGTTCTCAATTTCCGAGCTGATGGCAGTAACCGACCGATGTGCAATGAAAGTGGAACAATCCGGAAGACCGGATTTCTCATCACTGCTGTCCTATGGCAACGAAGCCGCCATGCTGGATAAACTGACAACGGAAACAGAAAAGGAGATGCAGGCACTCAGGGAAGCGAAATACCGTAACGACCTGGAAGGACTGAACGCACTTACGCATCATCTGCGCAGCTCGTGGGAGATACTCCGCGCAGACCAACCGCTAAAGGTGCTCTACAGGCTGCTGCACGGTGAAGGAACTCCGGACAATGAAGCATTGTCCCATGCGGTGGACGGCGTTTTGGAGAAGGGTGCGGAAATCATCCGGCTGTCGAAAGAGGAAAGGAGGAAGTATGGTCAAGAATAAGACAACGGTTATCGTGGTAGAAGACAACATCGTGTACTGCGAGTTTGTCTGCAACATGCTGGTACGGGAGGGATTCCATACGGTACAGTCTTACCGGCTTGCAACGGCGAGGAAACTCCTGCAACAAGCCTCTGACGGGGATATAGTGCTTTCCGATCTGCGCCTGCCTGACGGTAACGGCATAGACCTATTGCGATGGATGCGGAAAGAAGGGCTGGCATTGCCGTTCATCATCATGACTGACTATGCCGAGGTGCATACCGCCGTGGAAAGCATGAAGCTCGGCTCGCTGGACTATATACCCAAGCTGCTGGTCGAGGACAGGCTGGTCCCGCTGCTCCGCAACATTCTGAAAGAACAGGACGGCAGAGCACGGCATATGCCCGTGTTTGCCCGTGACGGTTCGGCTTTCCGTGCCGTCATGAAGCGTATAAAGTTAGTTGCCCCTACCGATATGAGCGTGCTGATACTCGGTGAGAACGGTACGGGCAAGGAGCATATAGCCCATCACCTGCATGAAAAAAGCAAGCGTTCCGGCAAGCCCTTCGTGCCGGTGGATTGCGGCTCGCTCTCCGTCCAACTTGCCCCGTCTGCATTTTTCGGGCATGTCAAGGGTGCATTTACGGGTGCAGACACCGCTACGCAAGGATATTTCCACGAGGCAGATGGCGGTACGCTGTTTCTGGACGAGGTAGGCAATCTGGCGTTGGAAACGCAACAGCTGTTGCTTCGTGCCATACAGGAACGGCGGTACCGTCCCGTAGGCGACAAGGCGGACAGAAGTTTCAATGTACGTATCATTGCCGCCACCAACGAGAATCTGGAGAAGGCTGTAAGCGAGAAGCGTTTCCGGCAGGATCTGCTGTACCGCTTGCACGACTTCGAGATTAACGTTCCGCCTTTGCGCGACTGCCAGGAGGACATCCTGCCACTGGCGGAGTTCTTCCGCGAGATTGCCAACAAGGAACTGGAGTGCCGTGTGGAAGGGTTCAGTTCCGAAGCCCGGAAAGCATTGCTGTCACACCCGTGGCCGGGCAATGTGCGCGAGCTGCAACAAAAAATCATGGGAGCGGTATTGCAGGCACAGGAAGGTACCATCAGAAAAGAACATCTGGAACTTGGCTTGGCGGAAACATCCGCTGCCGCCGGTTTCGCCCTGCGCAACGATGCGGAGGAAAAGGAACGGATCATGCGTGCCCTGAAACAATCCGGGGGAAACCGATACACCGCCGCCAAAATACTGGGAATAGGCAGGACAACTCTCTATAAAAAGCTGGAAGAGTATGGACTGAAGTATAAATTTGAGCAATCATAGCCCGCAATTCATTGGAAATGGCTATATTTGCATGACATATTAGAAGGTAACGGCGTTTTGGAAAGTCCATTCGCCGCATATATATAACATAAGACCGCAAGGCGTCCTAATGGAAATCTGGTAAATTTACACTACGGAGACGATTGCGTGAAGCTTATGCTATGCCTACGCATAGCGTGCATTCACGTACTCTCCGTAAAGGCTTTACCAGAGCCTCCATTAGAAGTAGTGTGTTTGCACGCTGCTTTTTTGCCCTTGCCGAACGAAACGAAAGGGAACGATTATGGGAAAAGTTCAGGTTCTTGCCGTCCTCTCGATGGACGGGTGTCTTGCTTCCGAGTTGCATGGCAAATCGTATAAGGAACTGTGCCTTGACTGTTGCGGCATCAATGAGATAAAGGAGAACGCCCTTTATCATATCACACCGGATTATTCCATCTCCATGCTGGATGAATGGAGAAGATATGAAACGGATACCTGCTATCTGGCGGAAGCCTCTCCCGAAAAGACAGATTATATCAACGGACTGCTGCGTATGCAGGTGGTGGATGAAATCATCCTCTATACCGTTCCTTTCACAGCCGGGACAGGAAAGTATTTTTTCCGGTCCTCCCTGCCACTGGTCAAATGGACGCTTGTATCACAAAAGAAATTTCCCAATGGCGTGACCTGCCATATCTATAATCGTATGACTTCCGAAAGAACAGCCTGAAAAAACGACTTGCTATCCTATTATTAAAGTACCGAAAAAGTACAAATGTTCGGAAAGTGAACACTATTGTTTGATTACAAATCCTGTCGGAATATAAATATTTATTTTAATATCACTGATAACCAGCAGATTATAAGTATATCGACAGAGAATCTGTCCGTTTTGACGCACTTTTTGCCGTTCATATTCATGTGCGCACCTTAACAGCAAAGTGTTGAATTTCAAAATTGACAGGATATGAACTATTTCTTACTGGCGGATACCGAGTTCTTCCGCCGCATCAATGAAGCCGGAGACTGCAACATGGAAACGGCATATATGGCTTTTGCCAACCAAGTAATCGAACTGTGCGGCAGCATGAATACGAGCCATGCCATCATCGCGCTGGCTTACATTGAAATCGAGTTGCAACACCATCCCATGCGTGTGCTTTCCGAAGAACGCAAGGAAGTCGCCGCCTATATCGGCAAGGCCCTCTCTTTCGTGAGGAAGATGCAAAAGTTCCTTACCACTCCCCAAGTGCCGCCACTATCCTATCTCCCTTCTTCAGCCGAAACGCCATCCGACAATCCCACTCCGCTGCTTCAATGGACGGGCAACGCCATCGACCTTGTGGAACTTATCTACGGCATCTATGAGATGGGCTGCATCAACAACGGTGAGATGCCGCTCAAACAGCTTGCCCCGCTGCTGTACCGGATATTCGGTGTAGAAGCCAAAGACTGCTACCGCTTCTACATTGACATCAAACGCAGAAAAACAATCAGCCACACGCATTTTCTCGAACAAATGCAGGAGAGGTTGAACGAGCGGATAAGAAGGGATGAGGAAGCTGAATTGAAAAGAAGATAGCTGTCCTTGAAGAATTTCCGTCCATTATCTTGAATAAAAAGCAACTTATTTCTTGTGCGTTACGCAAAAAAGGCTTACCTTTGCAAATGAATTAAGAAGATATGCGGCTCAGACCGTGTTCAACGATAACAGTACCCGTTTGGCATACCGTAAGATCTGCCGGCGGGTCATTCTTTTTTATAACGGTATGGCAAACAAGAAATCACGTTCCATTGAAGAACAAATAGAACTGCTCAAACAAAGGGGGATGATTGTCGGGGATGAAATTTTTGCCGCCCGGCATCTGGCCCATATCAGCTACTATCGTCTGAAAGGCTATTGGTGGGATATGCAGTATGACAAGACCCGTCATCTGTTCCAGCCTGATTCCGATCTGCAAGATGTCGTCACACGCTATTATTTTGATAAAGAACTGCGCCTTATTTTATTCGATGCCATCGAAACAATAGAAATCACCCTGCGTACAAAGATGATTTATCATCTGTCACAGTCTTACGGAGGGCTCTGGTATCGTGACCCGAAGCTGTTCGCGGATGCCGCTTTCCATGCCCAGCACCTCAAAGAACTGATGGAAGAGTTCCTGCGGAGCAACGAGATATTCGTGAAGGACTACAAGCGCAAGCATTTCATTACGAATACAGACGGAGAAAGGATACTTGACGAATACCCGGATGCGTGGATTATATTTGAGGTGGCCACATTCGGCACACTTTCCAAGATATACAAGAACCTCAACCACCAGTTGCCCGAAAAATCGGCAATAGCCAATGATATGGGGTTAAATTTACACAGTGAACTGTCGGGATGGCTGGAAGCCATTTCATACATGCGCAACATCATCGCGCACCATTCCAGAGTATGGAGCCGGAATATGGTCAAACGCCCTTGTGAAATCCGCAATCCGCGAATGGCATGGCTTTCCCGCCCGTTGACCGAGGTACAGCAGAAAAAACCGTTCTATGTGATTACAGCCATGCTATACCTCTGCAATGCCATAGACGAGGGACATACGTTCAAGGAGAAGTTACTGGCATTGTTTAAGGAATATGCGGATGTGCCCATCTACAAAATAGGTTTCTTCAACCGTTGGGAAGAGGAACCGATCTGGAAAAAGATGTCAGAATAGAATCGTATGGCGAAGAAGAAGAAGAAAAAACAGCAGGGACACTATTGCCGTATCTGTGGCGACTACAAGGCGAACGAGAAATTCAGCGGAAAGGGACACGCCCGGCATATCTGCAAGAGTTGTATGTCAGCCATGCGTAGCGGCAAGAATCCGGAGGATATTTTTCCGGAGCCGTTACCCGTGAACCGTGAAACTATACGTTTCAAAAAACTGGGCAAAGAAGAAAAAGCCGTGTTGAAAGCGTTTATCACCGAAGTCACAACCGAATACTGGCAGGAAAACAGACAGATACCGTTTGCGGACAGTTTCTCCGAACTAAAAAAGTACATCATAGGAACTTATGATGAAGAATGCGGCATACTTCTGAAAGATGATGCCGAGTTGAAAAACTACTTTCAGACCCATACGATAACGACCATAAACAAATTGCTTAAGGAGGAAATTTCTGAAAATCAGGATTAAGACAAAGGGCGGAGCAAGGTATCAAACTTGCACCGCCCTTTATTTTGTCGCCAATCTGTTATTTCTGCTGCAACAGATGTTTCAGGTTCTCGTCACCCGCGATTCGTTCCAGCTCGTCTTTCACGATTTGTTTCACTTCCTCCTTGATGCGCCTGTAATTCGCCTGCACCGTTTCCTTCATGCAGTCGTTGCCGTCCTCATCCGTGAAGTCGGTAATGACGGGTATCTTCTTATAGGCTTTTTCCTCACGCTTCACCTTTTCGGCATCCACGACAATCTCACAATGGAAAATCTTCTGCTCGATGCGCTCGTTGAAGTTGTCGGACACCGAACCGACAAACATTCCCTGCGTCAAGCCGGAAATCTTGCTCGGCGGGATAAGCGCATCCATCTGCGTGTTGATGGAGGTGGAAACGTCCTGCCGGTTGATGGAAATGGACTGCCTTTTCTGCAACACCTTTCCAAAGCGTTCCGAAAGCGTCTTGGCGGTTTCGCCCACCACCTGACCTGAGAAGATATTGCCGACGGTGTTCATCACGACTTTGGCTTCTTTGTCGCCATAGTCGCGCACCAACTGGCTGAAATCCTGAAAGCCCAGACACACCGCCACCTTGTTGCTTCGTGCGGTGGCGATAAGGTTGTCCAGCCCCTTGAAGTATATCGTGGGCAGCTCGTCAATGATAACCGATGACTTCAACATCCCCTTCTTGTTGATGAGCTTCACGATACGGGAGTTATACAGACCGAGAGCCGCCCCGTAAATGTTCTGACGGTCGGGATTGTTGCCGACACAGAGTATTTTCGGTTCTTCGGGATTGTTGATGTCCAGCGTGAACTCGCTGTCGGACATGACCCAATATAGCTGCGGGGAAATCATCCTTGACAGTGGAATTTTTGCCGAAGCAATCTGCCCCATGAGCTGCTCGGCAGCTCCACCGAGCCACGCATCCATAAACGGTGAGAGGTAGTTTTCCAGTTCCGGGTAAGAGGTCAATATCGGAAAAATATCCTCATAACGGCGGTTCAGGAACTCAATGGCATGAGGGAACGTACAGTATTTGCCGTTCTGATAGATTTTCAAATACCATATAATACTGGCAAACAAAATGATAGGTGATTCCACAAAGAAGTCGCCCTGCTTTTGCACCCAACTCTTATTGAGGTTGAGCATGATGGTGTACGCGCTCTCGTAAGCATCCGTAATATCCTCCATAAAATCCGGGTGTATGGGATTGCAGCGGTGGCTGCGTCGCGGGTCATCGAAGTTTATCACATAGAACTTCGGCTTCACCTTGTATCCCTCCGGGTGGTTGAGCAGATGGTTGTAGGCAATGGTCGATAAGTCACTGAATTTGAAATCATAGACATACATCGAGAAGCCCTTCTCAATCTGCTGCTTGATGAAAGAGTTTACCACAGCGTATGACTTTCCGCTGCCCGGCGTGCCCAATACGATGGAGGCACGGAACGGGTTCACCACGTTTATCCAGCCGTTGTTCCAACGCTTCTTGTAGTAGAAGCGAGTGGGCAGATTGACTGAATACTCGCTTTCGATAAGCCGTGTTTCCTGCATGAAGCTCTCGTTCTCGTTGTTGAACACGTCATCCATCAGGTTGTGTTTCAGCAGGCGGCTCATCCACAGACCGCCCATCATCAGGCAGACATAGCCTGTGCCGATAGTAAGGATATACAGAGCCGCGACCGCTTCCACCGGGAGCGGCAAAGCCAGTATCCACCAGTTCAGGAAAAAGAGCACGAACCCGGCGGCAAGCACCGCCCATATCTTTTGCCAAGTGATTTTCTCTCCCTTGACTCCCTTTGTGCCCAGACAGGACAGGGCAAGCAGGAGGACGGCAAACAGTTTCGTGTAGAGGATGGAATGGAACAGCCCCGCCGTGCGGTCAAAGTTCATCAAGATTTTATCCACCACGCCGATATTCACGCCCTCCAGACTTATGGCTTCATAGCAGAACCAGTACACGTTCATGACCACTAAAATAATACTCACTGCACGCAGGAAATCCATGATTTTCGCCAGTGCCCTCAAATCGTCTTCTTGTTGTGACATACGTTGAAAATTTTTAATTGTTGATACTTCTGTTACATTCCCAAGCCCTTGCGCTTCTTCTTTTTCTTCTTGCGCCGCATCGCCCGGATGAAGGCTTCCTCCTCGGCATCCACTGCCGGACCTTCGGGAGAGAGCAAGCCCATACCGCCCTCCGTGTCATCATGCCCGGAAACGACCGGCCCGCACATATCTTCCCCGTTTTCCACCGGAATGGAAAGCGTGAGCGGCGGCTGTCCGGCATAAGGCAGCGTGAAGTGTTCCTGCAAGGCATTGGCGGAAAGTTCCTTGCCCATGCGTGAGCCGTTCAGCACGCATCCCGTGCGGTGGTCAATGAAAGTGGCTCCATATATGCGCCCTTCCTCCGTATGGCGCAACACGGTATCAATGCCTTTCTCCTTGAGCCGGGAAACGAACTTCTCCTTGTCATGCGTGTTTTCCAGTACGGAAAGGACGGTGCGCTTCGTCATTTCGGCGAGCTTCCTGTCTTTAATCTCTTGTTTGGAACGGGCAAATTTCCTCTCTACGGCTTCATAGCCGACAGCCTTTCCGAAGAGCGAGGACTTGAAAGGGTTGCCCACCTTGTCGCCGGCATCGTCTGTGGCAGAATAAACCAGCCCATGATACTCCCTTCCGCGCACATTGCCCTGCACTTCCTCCACCGTCACATTATACAAGGAAAGGAGGGCACGGTATTCACCCATCGTCTGGAAACGGTACTGCCCGTTCAGAGCCTTCAGGGTACCAGCTACCTGCTTTTTCACATTGCCTGCCGATGCGTCCACTTTGCGCAGCGGGTTATCCAATCTTGGATTTTTACGTTCAGCCGAATGTAGACCGTATTTCTGTTCCAGTTCCCTGCGGATGCGGTCGCTGCGGCGGAAGAGGAAATCCCGGTTGAGCCGTTTCCCGTTCTCGTCCACGTTGATTGTCACGATGTGCAGGTGATGACGGTCTATGTCCTCGTGCTTGAAGACAAGATAAGGCTGGCTTCCGAAACCGAGCTTTTCCAAATAATCGCGGGCGATATTCTGCAACTCAATATCGGTCAGCACATCCTCCGGGTGCGGATTGAGCGAGATATGCACCACTGGTTTCTCCACTTTCGTCTGCCGCGGCATGAAAGTTTGGAAGCTCTCCATCGCCTTGCCGATGTCCACCTTCCCCGAACCGTCATTGTAGATGCGGTTGGTGGTGAGCAGCCGTCCCTGTGCCTCGTTAATCTTCTCCCCGTTGTAGGCAATCGCGCCGTACAACGAGTTTCCTACACTGATTTTTGCGACCATTTTGCCTCCAATTCTCTCGAAAGTTCCACAATCTGACGGCTCAGTTTCACGAGTTCTACGGTGTGTTGCTCCAATTTGTAGAGCAACGCCATCGCCTTTTTCTCTGAAAAATGCAGCCTCAGTTCCTTCACGACCTGGTTGTAGTTCGTACCCACGGCGCGGAACTGTGCGTGAAAATCCGACAGCTTGGTGTAGTAGTCCACCAGCGTCTTGTCCACCTTCAGCACCTTGAACGGCTGTCCGAAGAAGTGTGCTTTGAGGAAAACCGACCGTGCATAGACACCCGATTTTCCGAACATGGCGAGGAAACGGTTATGTTCCTCCTCGTTGAAACGGACGGTGTAACGGTACACCGCCGGATCAAGTTTGGGATTTCTCCCTGCTTTTCTTTTCTTTTTCTCTTTCATATTACTTTGGATTTAGCGGTTTGACGGCATAAGCCGCCGCTTCGGGTCACAGCACCGCAGTTCTGAAAGGCTTTCCGACTTCGGAGGGAAAGCCCGCCCCCTGCAAGGGCAAGTGCTTTTCGTGGCTGCTCAAAATATTTTGAGCGGCTGAAAAGACATCTTGCTATGTTCAGGTGAACATAAAAATCCGCCTCCGGACGGATTGGGGGAATAC
>ERZ1504793.267-NODE-267-length-21620-cov-4.260329_pt1 | contig 21620 bp, 17 predicted proteins | sample MGYA00575731_ERZ1504793 | MGnify/ENA primary metagenome ERZ1504793 (study PRJEB39906, sample SAMEA3182103) | gut metagenome | biome: human; feature: gut; material: Stool; isolation source: human stools | place: Canada | collected 2013-02-19 ...
GGTAAAGCTCAGCGCCCAGAAGCTGGGTGAGCAGGAGAGCGAGGAGTCCGCGGAGCTGCTGAAGGCCATCGGCGATTTTGAGCGTATCTCCGACCATGCGGTGAACGTGCTGGAGTCGGCGGAGGAGCTGCGGGAGAAGGGACTGGCCTTCAGCGACGAGGCAAAGCGGGAGCTGAGCGTGCTGTCCGCCGCGGTCAACGATATCCTCATGCGGGCGCTGGACGCCTTCCGGCAGCAGGATATGCCCGCCGCCCGGCAGGTGGAGCCGCTGGAGCAGGTCATCGACGATCTGAAGGAGCAGCTGCGTACCCGACATATCCTGCGGATGCAGCAAGGCCAGTGCAGCATCGAGGCAGGCTTTGTCTGGTCCGACCTGCTGACGGATCTGGAGCGTACCTCGGACCACTGCTCCAATATCGCCGGGTGCGTGATCGACGCCGCCCACCACGACCTGAATATGCACGCCACGCTGGATGCGGCGCGGCGCCGGGACCCGGACTTCCGGGAGCAGTACCAACGCTGCGCGGCGAAATATCAGGTGTAAACAAACGAAGTCCCTCCCGCCGGGAGGGACTTCTTCTTGTGCGCTTACAGCCCGCGGGAGGCTCGCTCCCGCGCCTCGGCCTCCGCCCGCTGGCGGCAGACCTCCACCCAGTCGGGCAGCTTGTCCAGCTCGGCGGCAAAGGCGGCCAGTTCGTCGGGAATAGCGATCTTCTGGGGACAGACAGCGGCGCAGGCGCCGCAGCCCAGACAGGCGTGAGGCCACTTGTTCGCGGGCACCGCGTCCAGCTGCATCTTGATGGTGCTGCCGCTGCCGGTGCGGAGCTGGTTGTACTTGTGCAGCAGATCCGGGATATCCAACTGCTGGGGACAGCCGTCACAGCAGTAGCGGCAGGCAGTGCAGGGGATGGAATTCTTCATCTTATCCGCCGCAGCAAAGAGGATCGCCTCCTCGGCGGGGGAGAGGGGGTCGAGATGCTCGAAGGTGGCCACGTTATCCGCCATCTGCGCCATGTCGGACATACCGGAGAGGACCATGTGGACGTTATCCAGTCCCTGGAGCCAGCGGAAGCCGAAGGAGGCGATGCTGGCGTTGGGGCGAAGGGCGTGGAGCTGCTGTTCACTGTCGGCATCCAGGGCGGCCAGCTTGCCGCCGCGGACCGGCTCCATGACCCAGACGGGGATATGGTGCCTTTCCAGCAGCTCGTATTTCTCCCTGGCCCGCTGGATGGTCCAGTCCAGATAGTTCAACTGGATCTGACAGAACTCCATCTCCTTGCCATAGCGCTCCAGAAAAGCGGTGAGGCAGGGAAGGTCCGCGTGGGTGGAAAAGCCCAGGTGCTTGATGCGGCCCAGGCGCTTCTGCTCCACAAAGTAGTCGATGATGCCCCACTTGGGGTCGGTGTAGATATCCACGTCGTTTTCATAGACGTTGTGCAGCAGGTAGAAATCGAAGTAGTCCACCTGACACTTCTCCAGCTGCTGGGTAAAGGTGTCCGCCGGGTCCGGGTCGCAGGTGAGCGTATGGCCGGGGTATTTGGTGGCCAGGTAAAAGCTGTCCCGGGGATGCTTTTTCAGGCAGCGGCCTACCACCGTCTCGGACAGATTTTGCATATAGGCCCAGGCGGTGTCGAAATAATTGACGCCGTGGGCCAGCGCATAGTCCACCATCGCCTGGGTGGTGTCCTCGTCGATGGCGCCGTCCGCCGTGGTGGGCAGGCGCATGGTGCCGAAGCCCAGCAGGGACAGGTGCAGGTCCTGAAAATCACGATAGATCATGGCATTGCCCTCCTTTTTTGTGGTGCTATTTTACCGCGAAAAATGGCGGAGCGCAAGAGTGGAATTGGCCGTGCGGTACGCCTGCGCCGCCGCTGCACCCGGGAGGGGGCCTGTGGCGTGATGGAGACGGTCCTGGGCGACAGGCTGCATCAGCTGAAGTGCGGACTGGAGATGACCTTCTGAAAAACAGACCACCCCCGGCTCCTCGCCGGGGGTGGTTTTGCTTGCTCAGGGCAGCAGTGTTTTCTCCAGGAAGTCGTAAACGGCCTCGGCGGTCTGGTGGACGGAGTCCAGCAGGACGTATTCGTCGCTGCTGTGATAGTTCTCGCCGTCGGCGCCGAAGATGATGGCCGGCGCGCCCAGTCGTGTGCCCAGGTAGTTGAAGTCGCCGATGCTGGCGAAGTAGGAGATGGTGGGTTCCTTGCCGGTGACCTTGCGGATGGACTCCAGCAGGGAGACGGTCATGGGTTCGTCCTGGGGGACGGTGTAGGGCATGAAGCCCCGGGAGCCCTCAGACGGTGCTTCGCGGAAGCAGATCTCATACCGCCCGGTGATACCGGCGCGCTGCACGGCCTTTTCGATCTCGCGGACGATGGTGTCCGGGCTTTCGCCCACCACGATGTGCCAGAACAGGCGGAGCACGGCGAAGTCCGGCACGCTGCACGCGCCGCCGTCGGCGCTGATGCCCACCACGCAGCAGGTGCCCTTGCCCAGGTGCGGGTCCTCGATATAGTCCACCTGCTCCAGCGCCTGCGCCACCTTGGCCGCGTCCAGCAGGGCGCTGTGGCCCTTTTCCGGGTTGGCTGCGTGGGCGGACTTTCCGTAGAAGCGGATCTCCAGACCGTAGCCGCCCCGGGCACCCAGGCAGACATCGGGGAAGGGCTTGCCGTCAAAGCCGGCGCTTGGCTCGGTGATGATGGAGAAGTCCACGTCAGAGAGATAGCCGTCCTCGATGAGGGCATTGGTGCCCAGGCCGTAGGGGCCCTCCTCGTCAGAGACCAGCGCCAGCTTGATCTTCCCGGCGAAGGTCTTGTGGGCGGCGGCGAAGCGGGCAGCCGTGACCATCAGCGCGGCGCAGCCGGATTTCATATCCAGCGCTCCCACACCATAGAGCCTGTCGCCGTCCAGCTCGCCGTAGGGATCGCGGGTCCAACCGCCGCACAGCTGCACGGTGTCCAGATGGCCGTTCAGGCAGATGACCGGTCCGGGTCTGCCGCCGTCGATAACGGCGATGACATTTTTTCCATGGAAATCTGTGACCTTGGCATCGTGGTATTCGTGCAGCTGTGCGGGCAGTTCCTGCCGGCACAGCCAGTCTCTGGCAAAGGCCATGATCTCGTCCTCGTGGAAATATTCGCTTTTGATGGCCGTGAGCTGCTGCAAAAGTGCTGTGACCTCAGCTTTTTCTATCATCTGTATGATCGCTCCTCTCTGCTGTGGGGCCGGAAATATGCGCTTTCTCTGTACAGTATAGCGGGCAGGCGTTTAACGCCTGTTGGTCCGGGCGTTTTTCACTTATTGCTCCACGCGCCACAGTGCGCCGAAATACCACGCACCCATGCCGTCGGACACCACGCCGGTCACGTCGCCGCGCAGGGCGTAGGCCTGCTCCTTCTCATACAGCGGTATCACGTTGGCCGTGTCCAGCAGCAGCCACTCCGCATCCTTCAAATAGGCGTCCCGCGCCTCGGCGGAGGTGCTGGCCGCCGCCACCCGCATCAGAATGTTATAGGCGTTCATGTAGATCAGCGCGTAGTTCCGCGTGTCGCCGCTGCGCCACAGGTCCAGATAGGCCGACGCATCGTTGTACAGCGCGTCCAGCTCCGTCAGGGCCAGGGTGAACGCGCCGCTGCTGAGCATCTGCTGATACGTCTCCGCATCCTCACCCTGCAGGGTCACGCTCAGTCCCAGTTTTTCCTGCCACACCTTCTGCAGCCGCTGGGCCAGCGCCGTCTGCGCCGGCGTATTCCGGTACAGCAGCGTCACCGTTCCCAGGCTTATCAGCGCCTCCGGCCGCCGCAGGCCCGCCTGCGTCATCAGCTCCAGCGCCTGACTGCACCGGTCCGTGTAGGTATCCGCCTCGCAGTCGATCACCGCGCCGTTGACCGCCCGGAACTCCTCGCCCCCGGCGGTGCGTATGCCGTGAGGCACCAGCCCCTCCGCGGCGGCATAGTCCGCGCCCAGAGCGCCGGCCGCCGCATCCCGGTCGATGACCAGACTCATGGCCTGCCGCAGCTCCGTCCGGTCCATGTTGGTGGCCATCTGGTTGATGAGCAGCACCCCCACGGTGCTGCTGCCGCCGTAGGTGCCGTCCTCTCCTGCCGCGCCGATGACCGCGTCTGCGGTGCCCGCGTCCTTGGCGGCCTCCGCCGCGCTCTTGAACCGGATCTCGATCCGGTCCGCGCGCACCTGCCGCGCGTTATAGTGGTCCTCCTGCTTCACCAGCGTGGCGAAGAGACTGTCGCTCCAGTCGCCGGTGCGGCGGTACGGCCCGTTGCCCACGAACCACGTCCGGCTGGCGCTCCAGCCCTCGCCGCCTTCCACAGCCTTCTGCTGCACCGGCATGGTGGCCGCCGCTGTGCACACCGCGTCCACAAAGTACGGGCACATCGTGCTCAGCGTCACCACGAAGGTGTGCTCGTCCTCGGCGTATACGCCCAGCGCCTCCGGGTCGCCCGCGTGGGCGTCCTCATAGCCCGCCACCATGGACAGGATCTCCGCCTCCGGGCTGTCCGTCTCCGGCGATACCAGCCGCCGCCAGGCGTACACGAAATCCGCCGCCGTCACGTCGCTGCCGTCGGACCACTTGCCGTCGCGCCGCAGGTGGAACGTGTACGTCTGCGTGCCGTCCTCGTTGTCCGTGCAGTCGTAGGCGTGGGCCGCTGCGGGCACCGCGCCCTCCGCCGTCCAGCGGTACAGGTTGTCGAACAGGTGCAGCACCAGGGTGCGCTCCGCCGGTGTGGCGGCATAGGCCGGGTCCCCCGTGGACACGCTGCCGGTCATCACCACCGACGCGGTGCTCTCGCCGCTGCGGCCGCGGCCGCAGCCGGCCAGCAGCGCCGTCATCATACACAGGCACAGCAGTATGGCCGCGCCCCGCTTCCATCGTTTCATAGGACTTCCTCCGGGAATAGACTTTTCCCCATTATATATGCTTTTGCGTCAAAAGTAAAGCCGCCCTCCGGGCGGCCTCACTTTGTTTACAATTACTCCGCGATCAGCAGCTGGGCGATCTGCACGGCGTTGGTGGCCGCGCCTTTGCGTACCTGGTCGCCGCAGCACCAGATGTTCAGCCCGTTGTCGCTGGTCAGGTCGTCCCGGATACGGCCCACGAACACCAGGTCCTGGTCGCTGGTCTCCAGCGGCATGGGATAGCGCTTGTTGACCAGGTCATCCACCAGCCGGCAGCCGGGGGCGGCGGCGATCAGCTCCCGGGCGCGCTCCACGCTGATCTTCTCCTTGGTCCGCACCACGATGGACACGCTGTGGCTCCGCACCACAGGAACGCGGACGCAGGTGCAGCTGACCTTCAGCTCCGGCAGGTGCATGATCTTCCGGCCCTCGTTCTGCATCTTCATCTCCTCGGAGGTATAGCCCTCAAAGGCCTCGCCGCCGATCTGGGGGATGACGTTGTAGGCGATCTGGTACTGGAACACCTTGGGCTCCACCGGCTTACCCTCCCGCAGCAGCTCCACCTCGTCCATCAGCTCGATGGGGCCGCCGGCGCCGGCGCCGGACACCGCCTGGTAGCTGCTGGCCACAATGCTCTCGATGGGGCTGTCGTGGTTCAGGGCGTTGATGGCCACCAGCGAAACGATGGTGGTGCAGTTGGGGTTGGAGATGATGCCCTTGTGCTTCTTCACGTCCTCCGGATTGATCTCCGGCACGATCAGGGGCACATCCGGGTCCATGCGGAAGGCGCTGGAGTTATCCACGAACACCGCGCCCGCCTTGACGATGGCCGGGGCGAACTGCTTGGCGATGTCGTTCTCCGCCGCGCCCAGCACGATGTCCATGCCCTTGAAGGCCTCGTCACAGGCCAACTCCACGGGGAGGTCGTGGCCCTTCCAGTGGATGGCCTGTCCCACAGACCGGGCTGACGCCAGCGGGTGCAGCTCCTCGATGGGGAAATCGCGCTCGGCCAGTACCTTCATCATCTCGCGGCCCACCGCGCCGGTGGCGCCCAAAATAGCAACTTTATACTTTTTCATATGATGTACTCCTTTTCTCGATATCGAATAAGTGACGTATCCTGCGTTCAGATGCGGCGCATCGACTTTGTGTACGGCAAGCCGCTGCGGCGAAGTATGGGCGCAGGAGACGCACTTTATTTTACAAAACTGTTGTACAGCACCCGGATAGCTTTCTCAAAGTCGGCGCTGTCCACGCCCACGATGATGTTCAGCTCTTCGGGCCCCTGGGTGATCATGCGGATATTGATGCCGTTTTCGCCCAGCTTGGCGAAGATCTTGCCGGAGGAACCGGGCTGGAAGGCCATCTTCCGGCCCACGGCCGCCACCACGGCCATACCGTCGGTAACGTGCAGGCTGTCGGGTTTGATCTCCTTCTCCATGTCGCCCAGTGCCTGGTACAGATACGGCGCGGCCTTGGCCCCCTCCACCCCCAGCGATACCGAGTCGATACCGGAGGGGATGTACTCCACGTTGATGTGATAGCGCTCCAGAATTTCCAGCACCCGGCGGATAACGCCCAGCTCCGAGGACATCCCGTTCTTGGTCATGGTGATGACGGAAAAGCCCTTCTTTCCGGCGATGCCGGTGATCATGCTGCTCTCCTGCAGCTCCGCCGCCGTGTCGTCGAAGGCCTCCCGTATCATGGTGCCCGGGTGCTCCGGCTGGTTGGTATTGCGGATGTTCAGGGGGATGTTCTTCTCCCGCACCGGGGAGACGGTGCCCTCATGCAGCACCTGTGCGCCGATATAGCTCAGCTCACGCAGCTCGGCGTAGGTAATGCGCTCGATGGGCCGCGGGTCGGGCACGATCTTGGGGTCGGCCATCAGGAAGCCGGACACGTCCGTCCAGTTCTCATACACGTCGGCGTCCAGCGCCGCCGCCGCCAGCGCACCGGTGATGTCGCTGCCGCCCCGGCTGAAGGTGTGGATGCTGCCGTCCGGCAGCACGCCGTAGAAGCCGGGAATGACCACCTTCCGCCCGCTGGCCGCATGGACCAGAGCCTGATAGCTGGCCTCCTGGTCCACCGTGCCGTCCATGCGGAAGTGCAGCCACAGGCTGCTGTCCAGAAAGTCAAAGCCCAGGCAGTCGGCCATGATCCGGGCGGCGAAATACTCGCCCCGGCTCACCAGCTCATCGGCGGAGATGCCCTTGTCCATCTTGGCGCGCAGGGCGTCGAATTCCGCCTCCAGCGGCGTGGACAGGCCCAGCTCGTCCCGAATCTCCAGATACCGGCTGCGTACCATATCGAATATACCGTCGCAGCTGACGCCGTACTGCAGGTGGGCGTGGCACAGATACAGCAGATCCGTGATCTTGTGATCGTCCTTGAACCGTTTTCCGGCGGCGCTGACCACCACCACCCGGCGAGCAGGGTCTGCCTCCACGATGGAGCGTACTTTTTCCAGCTGGTGGGCATCCGCCATGGACGACCCGCCGAATTTCAACACTTTCAACATAGTCCTTGCCTCTTTCGCTTTGGTTATTGTGTGCAGGGTTTTTCATGCGTGACAAAAAAATATTTTCTGTCCACAGGAGAAAAACACTTGCTTTTTTGATGGGGACAGTGTATCATAGCCATATCAGAAATGCAAGACCCAATTTCAAAAGTTTTTTCGGAGGCTTTTTTACCATGATCTACCACAGCACAAGAAACGAGCAGCTCACCGCTTCCTCCACCCATGCGGTGCTCCAGGGCATCGCCCCGGACGGCGGCCTGTACATCTGCGACCCGGCGGCCCTGCGCTTCGACTGGCGCGCCGCCCTGGAAAAGGACACCCTCTCCATGGCGGCGGATATCCTCCACGCCCTGCTGCCGGACTTTCAGGACATGGACCGGCTGGTCCGCGACAGCTACGCCGGCAAGTTCCCCACGTCCGACCTGACCCCCTTGACCCCCGTGGCGGATAAATACGTGCTGGAGCTGTACCATGGCCCCACCTCCGCCTTCAAGGATGTGGCCCTCAGTGTCCTGCCCCGCCTCATCGTGGCGGCGGCCAAGGCCGAGGGCATGAAGGGCGACGTGGTCATCCTGACGGCCACCTCCGGCGACACCGGCAAGGCGGCCATGGAGGGCTTCCACGATGTGCCCGGCACCCGCATCACTGTGTTCTACCCCTACGGCGGCGTCTCCGCCGTTCAGCAGGCCCAGATGGCCACCCAGGAGGGCGCCAACGTCCGCGTCTGCGCCGTCCGCGGCAACTTCGACGATGCCCAGACCGGCGTGAAGGAGATCTTCGCCGCCTGCAAGGACAAGGACCTCCACGGCGCCATGCTCTCCTCCGCCAACTCCATCAATATCGGCCGTCTGGCCCCCCAGGTGGTCTATTACTTCCGCGCCTACGGCGATCTGGTGAAGTCCGGCCGCATCCGGCTGGGCGACGTGGTGGACTACACCGTCCCCACCGGCAACTTCGGCGACATTCTGGCCGGCTATTTTGCCAGGCAGATGGGCCTGCCTGTGGGCCGCCTGATCTGCGCCAGCAACGCCAACGACGTGCTCACCGAGTTCCTGACCACCGGCCGCTACGACAAGCGCCGCCCCTTCTACAAGACCACCTCCCCCTCCATGGATATCCTGGTGTCCAGCAATCTGGAGCGCCTGCTCTATCTGGTCAGCCAGGATGCCAGCTGCGTGGAGCGCCTGATGCGGGAGCTGAACACCCAGGGCTGGTATCAGGTCAGCGGCTGGATGCTGGAGCAGCTCCGTGCCGTCTTCGGCTGCGGCTGCTGCGACGATGCCGGCGCGGCGGAGGTCATCGGCCGGGTGTGGCGCGAGCACAAATACCTCTGCGACCCCCACACCGCCGTGGCCTGGGCCGTGGCGGAGAAGCACACCCGCGAGGGCGTTCCCATGGTGGTCCTGTCCACCGCCTCGCCCTACAAGTTCCCCGCCGCCGTGCTGCACGCCCTGGGCGAGGCATCCGGTGACGATGAGTTCGCCATGATGGAGCAGCTCCACGCCCTCACCGGCATGGACATCCCCAAAAATCTCCGCGGCCTGGAGGGCCGCCCTGTCCTCCATACCGACGTCATCGACAAGGACGCCATGCTGGACTATGTGCTGTCCGACGTGCTGAAATAAAAGAAAGGAACCGTTCCCTATGAATATCGTTTGTTTGGACATGGAGGGCGTCCTCGTCCCCGAGATCTGGATCGCCTTTGCCGAGGAAAGCGGCATTCCCGAGCTGCGCCGCACCACTCGCGATGAGCCGGATTATGACAAGCTCATGCGCTGGCGCATCGATCTACTGCGGCAGCGCGGCCTGAAGCTCAGCGCCATTCAGGAGACCATCTCCCGCATCGACCCCCTGCCCGGCGCCAAGGACTTCCTGGACGCGCTGCGTAAGGATACCCAGGTGGTCATCCTCAGCGACACCTTCGACCAGTTCGCCATGCCCCTCATGGCCAAGCTGGGCTATCCCACCCTGCTGTGCAACACCCTCGAGGTGGACGGCGAGGGCTACATCACCCGCCACCTCATGCGCTGTGAACACTCCAAGCTCACCACCGTCAAGGCCCTTCAGTCTATCGGCTATGACACCATCGCCAGCGGCGACAGCTATAACGATTTGGAGATGATCCTCCACAGCAAGGCCGGCTTTCTCTTCCGCGGTCCCGACAAGATCAAGCAGGACTACCCCGACCTGCCCGCCTTCGAGGACTACGGCGACCTGCTGGCCGCCATCCGCGCCGCCCTGTAACAGCGGTACTGCGGTGAAAGACAAAGACAAAGCAAAAACCGGCGCCCCCCGGCGCCGGTTTTTGCTTTGTGAAAGGAGGGGGTAAAATCACATCTGGACGCGGTTCTCGCGGGTCCAGCTGGTGATGTCCAGGTTGGGATAGCGGCGGCGCAGCTCGTCCAGCTTGCCTTCGGTGTCGCCCAGTGCGGCGATGCTGTTGATGGCCGCCACATCGGCGGCATTCATGGCGTGGGCCTCATCGGCGCCGCAGGACGCGCAGTGATAGCGCTTGGTCGCCTCGGAAAACGTAACATCGGTGCTGCCGCAAACGGCGCAGCGGGTGGTCTTGGATACGATAGCCATAATGTATTACCTCCATATTCTTGTTTTGTTTCGTTGTCCTTATACTACCACAAAAGTTTTCAGTTGTAAAACGCATAATTGTATTTGCAAGTATGAGAAAAAGTATGATATAATAGCGACAGCGACTGTACAGGAGGTCCCGCCATGAGCGTATCCAAATACCAGATGTTCCTCAAGACCGTGGAGTGCGGCAGCTTCTCCCGGGCGGCGGAGGAGCTGAACTTCACCCAGTCCGGCGTCAGCCACGCCGTCCAGGCGCTGGAGGACGAGCTGGGAATCACGCTGCTCAGCCGCAACCGCGGCGGCGTGGTGCTGACGGCTGACGGCCGCGCGCTGCTGCCCCGGGTCGAGGCCCTCTGCGCCGCCCACCATGCCCTCATGCAGTCCGCGGCGGACCTGAAGGGCCTGGACGCCGGCCTGGTCAAGGTGGCCACCTTCTCCAGCGTCTCTGCACAGTGGCTCCCCTCCATCCTCAAAAGCTTCGGCGACGTCTACCCCAACATCGAGTTCGAGGTGGTGGATGCCGATTTCTACGGCCAGACCGAGGAGTGGATCCTCCAGGGCAAGGTGGACTGCGGCTTCCTGCGCCTGCCCTCAGCCAAATCCCTCTGCGCCCACCCCCTGTACCGGGATGAGCTGCTGGTGGTCGTTCCCTGCGGCCACCCGTTGGCGGACGCGGCGGCCTTCCCCCTGTCGGCCCTGTCCGCCGAGCCCTTCATCCGTCTGGAGGAGGGCCGCGACTACGAGCTCACCGCCGCCCTGGACGCCATGGGCGTTCACCCCAATGTGAAATACACCGCCCGCGAAGACCGCACCATCCTGGCCATGGTGTCCAAGGGCCTGGGCATCAGCCTCCTGCCGGAGCTGATGGTCCGCCGCAGCCCCTATCCCGTGGCCGCCTGCCACGCCCCCGAGCGCTTCTACCGCAATATCGGCATCGCCGTCAAGGATGAAAAGGCCCCCGCCGCTTCGTGGACTACGTCCGCCGCTGGGTGGCCGAAAACGGCGAGGACTGACCCCAGCCTTCCCCTGGGAGCGGATGAGGTGTCGCCGCGCAGCGGCGTAAAACTCCCCCGTCCCCGCCGCAGCAGAGGGCGTGCTGAAATTCGAGATCATGGCCGGCTGACACGAGGCCGGAGCAGCAAAAGCAGGGAGCGAAACGCTCCCTGCTTTTCTATCTTATCACACTTGCTTACTTGCCGAAGTAGCGGTTCAGCAGACCCTCGAAAGCCTTGCCGTGGCGGGCCTCGTCGCGGGCCATCTCGTGGACGGTGTCGTGGATGGCGTCCAGATTGTACTTCTTGGCCAGCTTCGCCAGCTCGAACTTGCCGGCGGTCGCGCCGTTCTCGGCGTCCACGCGCATCTGCAGGTTCTTCTTGGTGCTGTCAGTGATGACCTCGCCCAGCAGCTCGGCGAACTTGGCGGCGTGCTCAGCCTCCTCCAGGCCGGCCTTCTCCCAGTACAGGCCGATCTCGGGATAGCCCTCGCGGTGGGCCACACGGGCCATGGCCAGATACATACCGACCTCGGAGCACTCGCCCTCGAAGTTGGCGCGCAGACCGTCAATGATCTCCTTGCGGACATCCTCGGGGACATCGTCGCCAAAGACCTTGCCTACGCCCACAACGTGCTCGGCGGCCCAGGACTTCTCTTCAGACTGCAGCAGGAACTTGTCGCCGCTGACGTGGCAGACCGGGCACTCGGCGGGGGGAACATCACCCTCGTGAACATAACCGCAAACAGGACAGACCCACTTCTTCATAATCGTTACCTCCATAAATGTATTCATGTCGTTGTGTTTGTTATTTTGACGCCGCCGCAGCGGCATTTGTCAACTGGTTTTCTTCTCGGCCAGGCAGCCGTTGCAGCGGCCGTAGAACACGACGCCGCAGCTGTCCGCCTCGCCCACCGCTGTCATATCCGGCAGCTCCACCGGGATGGGTGGCAGGTCGATGACCGCGCCGCAGGTGCGGCAGACGAAGTGCCCGTGGGGGGCGGTGTTGCCGTCGTAGCGATCCTCGCCGTCCACACAGCCGATGACCTGCACCGCGCCCTCCGCCCGGAACCGCGCCAGATTGCGGTAGACGGTGGCCAGAGAGAGGTCGGGTATGCGGGGCTTCAGCTGGGCGTAGACCCATTCCGCAGAGGGGTGGCAGGTGGTGGAACGCAGGCACTCCAATATGGCTTCCCGCTTGGGGCTGTGCCGTGTGGTGTTCATAGGCTGCGCTCCTTTCTTATTGCTAACAATTATTGTTTGCATTAGTATAGTAGCACACCCGTTTGGATTTGTAAAGAGGTTTTTTGCATTTTTCCAAAAAAATTTTCCAGTGCCTGTTAGCCTCCCCTATCGGTGCGGAAAATATGCAAAGGAGCCCGCTACGCTGTGCGTACCGGGCTCCTCATTTCAATTTACTCGGCCTCGGCCAGCGCCTTAGCCTCGGCAATAGCCTTCTCCTGCGCCGCGGCGGGGCAATCCTCGTAGCGGACGAAGTTGAAGGTGAACGTACCACGGGACTGGGTCATGGATCGCAGATCGATGGCGTAGCTCATCATCTCGGCCATGGGGACCTCAGCCTCCAGCACCTGCTCGCCGTCACCGGTGGGGTTCATGCCCATCACGCGGCCGCGGCGCTTATTCAGATCGCCCATCACATCGCCCAGATAGCTGTCGGGGATGGTGACCTTCAGCTCACCAATGGGCTCCATCAGCACGGGCTTGGCCTCGGGCAGCGCGGCCTTGAAGGCCAGGTTGGCAGCCAGCTTGAACGCGATTTCGGAGGAGTCAACGGGGTGGTAGGAACCATCCACCAGGGTGGCCTTCAGGAACACCACGGGATAGCCGGCCAGCACGCCGTGCAGGCAGCTCTCGCGCAGGCCCTTTTCCACGGCGGGGAAGTAGTTCTTGGGCACGGAGCCGCCAAACACGTTCTCCTCGAAGATCATATCCTCCTGCTCAGTCTGGGGCTCGAAAATGATATGGACATCGCCGAACTGACCGCTGCCGCCGGTCTGCTTCTTATAGCGGCCCTGCTTGCGGACGGTGCTGCGGATCTTCTCACGATAGGCCACGCGGGGAGTATCCAGCTCCGCGTCCACGCCGAAGCGGCTCTTCAGCTTGCTGCACAGCACGTCGATCTGGATGTCGCCGGCGCCGGAGATCACGGTCTGGTGGGTCTCGGCGTTATTGGTGACGGAGAAGGTGGGATCCTCCTCGTTCAGCTTGTTCAGGCCGGTGCCCAGCTTCTCGATCTCCTGCTTGGTCTTGGGGGAGATGGCGCGCTCGTAGCAGGCGGGGGCAAAGGCCAGCGGCGCGAACTTCACATAGGTCTTGGGCTCGCACAGGGTGTCGCCGGTCTTGACCTTGTCCATCTTGCCGATGGCGCCGATGTCGCCGCAACAGATCTCCTTGGTCTCCTCGGCCTTCTTGCCCTTCATGGTGTACAGGCGGCCCAGCTTCTCGGTGTTGCCGGTGGTCATGTTATACAGGGACATATCGCCGGTGACCTTACCGCGGATGACCTTGATCATGGAGAACTTGCCGTACTGGTCGGAGATGGTCTTGAACACGAAGGCAGCGGTGGGGCCGTTGGGGTCATAGGCGACCTCGATGGCGTTGCCGTCATCGTCCTCGGCAGCCTCGGCGGGCATATCGGTGGCCACGGGCACCAGGTCCACGATGGTCTGCATCAGCATATCCACGCCCATACCGGTAACGGCGGAGCCGCACAGCACGGGGCACACGCTGCCGTCGCGCACACCGATCTTCAGGCCCTTGGCCATATCCTCGGCGGACAGCTCCATGGTCTCGAAGAACTTCTCCATCAGCTCCTCGTCGGCGCCGGCGGCAGCCTCCATCAGCTCAGCGCGCAGGGCCTCCACCTCGTCGGCCATGTCGCCGGGGATGGCGCACTCGCCCTTGGCGTCGTAAGCCTTGTTGTGCAGCAGGTCCACGATGACGGTGACAGCCTTGTTGGCGTCGGCCTTGGTGGCCACGATGGGGGCGATGGCGGTGCCGTACTTGGCCTTGATGGCCTCGACGCAGGAGGCGTAGTCGGCGTTGGCCTCCTCCACGCGGTTGATGAACATCATCCGGGGCTTCTTGCCCAGCATCTTCCAGGTACGCTCCATACCCACGGACAGGCCGTCCTTGGCGTTGCCCACGATGACGGCGCACTCGGCGGCGCGGATAGCGCACACGGCCTCGCCGGAGAAATCGAAGTTGCCGGGGGCGTCCATGACGTTGATCTTCTTGCCCTTATACTGCACGGGGGCAAAGGCCAGGGAGATGGATATCTGGCGCTTGATCTCCTCGGCATCATAGTCGCAGGTGGTGTTGCCGTCGGCGGTCTTGCCCAGACGGTCAGTACCCTTGGTCATAAAGAGCATCTGCTCAGCCAGAGAGGTCTTGCCGGAGCCTCCGTGACCCAGCAGGGCGATATTGCGAATGTCGTTAGCAGTCATAGTGATGATGTTCTCCCTTCATTTTCTTGAAGTCCGCCGCCCACAGCCGCGGACAGTAGCTCAACGTACCGATTATATAGTATTTCTTCAAGCCTGACAACCTCTAATTTAGATATTTGTGGGAAAAGTGCGGGATACTCCCGCACTTTTCGTCAGGTTGTACAATGGCAGGCTTTGTTCTATGGGCAAAGCGACGGAGTCTCCGTCAGTAGTGCTTCACCAGCCCCGCCAGCAATAGCGTCGGCAGCAGCCACAGCACCTGATACAGCACCATGGCAATGGGCGTCAGCAGGGCAAAATTGCCCACAGAGGTGAGATAGTAGGCCAGCGCCACGCCCGCCGCCGCGCCGATGTAGCTAAGGATGGTGGCGGTCCGTACAGCCTTCACCGCCCGGCGGCTCCCGGCCACAGACTCCACCAGCGGCATAAGCCCCTCCCGGCAGATGGCCACGCAGGGCTGCTCGCCCTGCTGCTCCGCCAGCTGGGCCAGCGCCAGCCGCGTGGACACATCCGGATACACCGGCTTGGCGTCCACGCCGAATTTCCGCTTGATCAGCCCCGGTGTCACGTTGCCGCTTCGCACGGCCAGCACCGGCACGATGTGAAACCGCTTCAGCGTCCGCAGGGCCCATTCCGCGTTGCGGGAGGGCTGGTACTTCACGGCAAACACCGCTGTCAGCGCCCCGTCTACCGCCAGAAACACACCGGTAGACAGCTTCATATCCCGGGGCAGGGCCACCTTGCGCTTTTTCATAAAGTACGCACTGCCCATGAGCACCGTTTCGCCCCGGATATTGGCCTCCACGCCGCCCTCCTCGCAGTAGTTCACCCACTCCACCGACAGGTGAAAACCTCCCTCGGCGGTGAGCTGGCGCTCCAGCAGCGGCGTCAGGCTGCTGCCAGCCGCCCTGGCTACCGACGCGGCGTAGGACACCGCGCGGCTGCGCTCCTCGCCGAAGACCTTATAGCCGTTCAGTGTCACCGTTCCCGCCGGGAACAGATCGTCGTCCGTCAGCACCAGCCGCCGCGGCCGGCTGACCGCCTTCGCCCCGGCATAGCCTGCGGCTGCACAGCCGCTGCGGCTCAGCCGCCGGGACAGATAGTACATGGGCAGAGCCCCGCTGAGGGGAATCCCCAGCCCCGCGCCGGCGGTGGTCAGCGCCGTCAGCACCCAGGGGAAATCGCTCATATTCCCGCCGGAAAAGCACACCACGCCGGACAGCACCGCCGCCGTGGCCAGCACCAGCGGCAGGGCGTAATTCTGCCATCTCCGCGCCGGATCGGGCTTGCTGCACAGACGGTAAAAGCCCTCTGCCGTCCCCTGCTGCCTGCATACGCCCGCCGCCGTCACCGACGCCACATAGGGCACGGTGCCGTTGAGCACCAGCAGATGGTAGGCGTTCCGCAGTGCCGACGCCTCCAGGTACAGCCCCCACTGGCAGGCCAGGATCAGCAGCGCGCCGGCGGCGGCATAGGGCGTGGCCCGGGTACTGCCCGTGACCACGCCGCACACACAGCAGATCAGCTGCGTCAGCACGGCGACAGCGGCGCACAGCTCACAGCCCGCCTTTCCCTCACGCAGCAGCGACACGGCCTGCTTCCACACCGGCATACAGGCCAGCGCCGTCAGCAGCAGCCCCGCTCCCAGGGCGGCGCACCGCAGCAGCGACTCGTCCAGCCATGCCGACGGCAGCTTTTCCAGCTCCTGCAGCACCGCCGCGACCACCAGTGCCAGCGCCGGGAGCATCCCCCATATCAGTCCGCCGCGCAGTCGGCTGCAGCGGCGCTTGGCATCCCGCAGCACGTCCTCCGGCAGGGGCTCCGGCTCCGGCGGTTCCTCCGGCTCCGGTTCCTCCTCCGGCTCGTCGAACAGCTGCTCGGTGTCCTGAAAAGCCGGACGGCGCCTCTGCTCCGCCGCCGGACGGTGGAACCTCTCCAGCACCGCCGCAAGACGCTCCCGCAGGGGCACCGGCTGGGCGATGACGCCGTCATCCTCGTCCTCCAGCACCGCGTCCACCGTCTGGGACATGATATCCTTCAACGCCACCCGATCCGGCGCGGGGGATTCATATTCCGGCTCGTTTTTCTCCAGGGCAGCGGGCTCCGACGGGGCCTCCGTCTCAGATGGCGGTACTGCCTCCGATACCGGCACGGGAGCCTTTTCCTCTGCCGGCGTCTGCGGTATCGCCGCTTCCTCCGTCGGGACAGGCTGACGCCCACCCTTGCCGTACTCGGCAAGGATGGCCTCCAGCGAAAGCTCGTCCTCTTGCTCGTCGAACGCGCCGTATAGTTCCTCGTCCCGTCGCCTTCTCATGCTGTTCTTTCCTGTTTTCGTCCTGTTCCGCGTCGCTTTCCGTTATCCGCGCTGCCGCACAGCCTCGTACAGCAGTATGGCCGCCGCCGCGCTGGCGTTCAGCGAGGATATCTTTCCTTTCATGGGAATGCTCACCAGAAAATCGCAATTCTCCGCCGCCAGGCGGGTCATGCCCGTCCCCTCGGAGCCGATGACAATGGCCGCCGGCCCCTTCAGGTCGGCATTGTACAGCGTGGTATTCCCGTCCGCCGCCGTACCGAACACCCACACGCCCTGCTTTTTCAGGTCCTTCAGCAGCGCCGGAATGTTGGGCACCCGCGCCACCGGGATATAACTCACCGCGCCGGCGGAGGTCTTTGCCACGATGGCCGTCAGCCCCGCGCTGCGCCGCTTGGGGATGATGACCCCATGGGCGCCGGCGCACTCGGCGGTACGCAGGATCGCGCCCAGGTTGTGGGGGTCGGATATCTCGTCGCACACCACCAGCAGCGGCGCCTCGCCCCTGTCGGCGGCGGACTGCAGGATCTGCTCCACCGTGGCGTACTCCCGCACGGCCGCCAGGGCGATGACCCCCTGGTGGGCATGGGTGCGGCTCATGGCGTCCAGCTTCCGCCGGTCGGCATCCACCACCACGATGCCCGCGGCGCGGGCCTTGGAGGCGATGTGTCCCAGCGTCTTGTCCGTCTCGCCCTTGGCGATGTAGATCTTGTCGATGGCCGTCTCCGTCCGCAGGGCCTCGATGACCGCGTTGCGGCCCTCGATGATGCCGTCCGCCTCGGCGTCGGGCAGAGGCCGTCTGTTCTCGGTGTCCTTTATCTCTCTCATGGGGCATACCTCGCGATCCATATAATTGTCATCAGTATACCACATCCTTTCGTCAATATAAAGGCACATTCATAGAAATTTTACAGGAAAACCCTCTGCCTTTGCCTTGAGACTTTCGGGCAGGTGTGGTATACTGTTTGGAAACTATATTCCCCTCACAAGTCAAACGGAGGATAAACATATGGCCAATAATAACAGCAGCAACAATAACAACCGCGGCGGCAAGAACGGCAAAAACGGCGGTTTCCGCGGCGTTCTCACGCTGATCGTGTGGGCACTGGTGCTGACGGTGGCGTTCCAGTATTTCAACGCCTACAACAACAACGCCGCCAATAAGAGCACCAGTCACGAGATCAAATACAGCGACATGATCTCCATGATCGAAAAGGATCAGGTGGAGGAGGTCCTGTTCAAGGACAGCACCATCTATGTCACCCCCGTGGACGGCTACGTCTTCACCGAGGAGGTCACCTCCGGCAGCAAGACGGAGACAAAAACCTACACCCAGTCCAAGGACTCCGGCCTGACGCTGTACACCGTGTACCTCTCCAACGCCGACCTGCTCCCCCTGCTGGAGGCGCACAATGTGGCCTATACCGGCTTCTACAAGGCCGAGATGAGCCCCTTCCTGATGATCATGATCCAGTATATTCTGCCCACCATCTTCATCGTGGGCGCGTTCATGCTGGTCATGCGTCTGATGAGCAAATCCGGAGGCGGCGGCTTCGGCGGCATCGGCAGTGTGGGCAAGGCCAACGCCAAGGTCTACATGGAGAAGTCCACCGGCGTCACCTTCAAGGATGTGGCCGGTCAGGACGAGGCCAAGGAGTCGCTGGAGGAGATCATCGACTTCCTGCACAATCCCGGCAAATACACCGCCATCGGCGCCAAGCTGCCTAAGGGCGCGCTGCTGGTGGGCTCCCCCGGTACCGGCAAGACCCTGCTGGCCAAGGCCGTGGCCGGCGAGGCCGGCGTCCCCTTCTTCTCCATCTCCGGTTCCGACTTTGTGGAGATGTTCGTTGGCGTGGGCGCCAGCCGCGTCCGTGACCTGTTCAAGGAGGCCGCCAAGGTCGCTCCCTGCATTATCTTCATCGATGAGATCGACACCATCGGTAAATCCCGGGACGGCAGCCGCTTCGGCGGCAATGATGAGCGCGAGCAGACGCTGAACCAGCTGCTGGCCGAGCTGGACGGCTTTGACCCCAGCAAGGGCGTCATCGTGCTGGGCGCCACCAACCGCCCCGAGGTGCTGGACAAGGCGCTGCTGCGCCCCGGCCGCTTCGACCGGCGCATCACCGTGGACCGGCCCAACCTGGCCGGCCGTCTGGCCACATTGCAGGTACACACCCGCAATATCCGCCTGGCCGAGGACGTGAACCTGGAAAAGATCGCCCAGGCCACCGCCGGCTGCGTGGGCGCCGACCTGGCCAACCTGGTAAACGAGGCCGCCCTGCGTGCCGTGCGCAAGGGCCGCCGGGCCGTAAATCAGGACGATCTGCTGGTGTCCTTTGAGCTGGTCATCGCCGGCAGCGAGAAGAAGGGCACCGTCATCACCGAGGCGGAAAAGCGCATTATCGCTTACCACGAGGTGGGTCACGCGCTGGTGGCGGCCAAGCAGAAGAATGCCCAGCCCGTCAGCAAGATCACCATCGTACCCCATACCCAGGGTGCGCTGGGCTACACCCTGCACCTGCCGGAGGAGGAAAAGTTCCTCATGTCCCGCGAGGACATTCTGACCGAGATCCGTACCCTGCTGGCCGGACGCTCCAGTGAGGAGGTGGTGTGCAACACCATGACCTCCGGCGCCGCCAACGACATCGAGCGCGCCACGGAGATGGCCCGGAACCTGGTGGCACGCTTCGGTATGTGCGACGAGTTCGACATGATGGCCCTGGGCAGCGTTCAGAGCCAGTATCTGGACGGCGGCTACTCCATGACCTGCGCCCAGGAGACCTACGCCGCAGCCGACCGCGAGACCATCAAGATCCTGCGCCAGTGCCACGAGGAGGCCAAGCAGATCCTGCGGGAGAACCGGGAACTGCTGGACAAGATCGCCGCGTACCTGCTGAAGAAGGAGACGATCACCGGCCAGGAGATGATGGCCATCATCGAGGGCCGTGACCCGGAGACCGTGGACAACTACGGCGCCAGCAAGAGCAGCCAGCCCGCCTTCCGGCCCAGCGTACCGGAGACCATCGAGGCCCCCGCCAGGCACATCAACATCGTGTCCGAGCCCATCCCCATGCCGAACTACGATGAGAAGCCGGAGGATAAGGACCCGGAAGGCACCCCCGCCGGGGACAAACCGGCGGAGCACGCGGACGGCGACCCCGAATAAATGCACAGCAGCCCTGCGGCAGCGCCGCAGGGCTGTTTTCTTTTCAGTTTTCCGGCAGTTCCCGCACCCGTTCGCACAGCAGCGGCAGCGCCTTTTCAAACTCCACGCCGTACCACCCGGCCTGCGGGTCCCGCGCCGTGGCGTCGATACAGGCAAGTACAAATTCCACCGCCAGCGAAGCCGCCTGCTCCAGCGTCATGCCCCGCATGAGCCCGCCGGTGACAACGGCGGCGAAAATATCTCCCGTGCCGTGGAAGGAGGCCGGGTTCCGCGGGCCGAGACAGGTAAAATATGTCTCCGCGCCGCTGTCATAGCCCATAGCGCCCAGCTTATCCGGCGCAAAGGACACCCCGGTGAGGATCACCTTCTTCGCCCCCAGCGCGGCCACCCCCCGCAGCAGTTCGCGGGCAAATATCTCGTCCACCTCGTCGCGGTACGGCGTACCGGTCAGCAGACAGGCCTCCGTGATATTGGGCAGCGCCACGTCCGCCCGAGCCGTCAGGCGGGCCATCGCCGCCGGGAAAGCGCCGTCAAACCCGCTGTACAGCTTCCCGTGGTCCGCCATGGCCGGGTCCACGATCAGCAGCGTATCCGGGCTCTTCACCGCGTCGAAAAAGTCCATCACCTGCTGCACCTGGGGCGCGGAGGCGATGTAACCGGTATAGAGCGCGTCAAAATGCACCTGCTGGGACCGCCAGTGATCGGCGATGGCCGGCAGCTGGTCGCTGAGATCCCGGCTGACAAAGCCCGGAAACGCCGTGTGGGCGCTGAGCACCGCCGTGGGCACGATGGCACATTCCACCCCCATGGCGGAGATCACCGGCAGCGCCACCGTCAGCGAGCACCGCCCCAGACAGGAGATGTCCTGTATGGACGCTATTCGTTTCATAGAGCCGCCTCCTGTTCATCATACCAAAAAGGGAGAGGCACATGAATATGTTTCTTTCCCTTTTTGGTGCGGGCGGCGGGACTCGAACCCGCACGCCTGTTGGCAATGGAACCTAAAGGTGATGTCACCTTAGTGAAAGATTTTCAGAGCCCTCCATATCGTAAGGGAAGGACATCTTTCCAGCGCTTCAAAAGGCATTCGGTCGTGACCGGCCGAACATCTGCTATATCATAGCACACTCTGCCGGAAAAGTATAGCATGGTTATAGCTTTACGGGAGGAAATTTCTGCTGCCCCGGCATAAAGCAGAGGGGGCAGGGACGCTGTCTATTCGTTTTCTTCCGGGGAACTCATTTCTTGACGCTAAGTGGTTGTTTTCTTATCCTACAAATCCGATACGCCTTTGTACTTGCACAGAGTCCAAGAGTGCGCGCATATCGCTTTCTGCGAAAACCGCCTGAATATCTTCTGCGCTGATCATATTATCGCTTGTACGCATGGCTTGCTTCATACGAGTGCGCTCAAAGACTTTGCGGATCAGCCGGGCGTTGGAGAAGTTTTCATCTTTATTACGAATGATTTGTTCAGCCATTTGCCGCAGCGTTACTTTTGCATCGGTGCCTAACTGATACGCTTCTGACTCCGCATATTTGCAATATATCTGCACCAGTTCTTCTGCTGAATAGTCCGGAAAGTCAATATAAAACTGAATGCGATCCCGAAGTCCGGGGTTGCTGCTCAACATCTGATTCATCTCGTTTGTGTAGCCAGCCATGATG
>ERZ1504793.306-NODE-306-length-19463-cov-11.656843_pt1 | contig 19463 bp, 23 predicted proteins | sample MGYA00575731_ERZ1504793 | MGnify/ENA primary metagenome ERZ1504793 (study PRJEB39906, sample SAMEA3182103) | gut metagenome | biome: human; feature: gut; material: Stool; isolation source: human stools | place: Canada | collected 2013-02-19 ...
TTTTAAAAAAAGGTCTTTAAATCTAGCTGAAGCATAAAATCAGAAGTTTAACAAAACCATTAAAAATGTGACGTATGATTACAGTGACAGAACAACTAAAGAACATGTTTGAAGCCAATCCTTTGTATTCAAAAGAGGGGCAGGGATTTAATGCAGAAGTTATCGCAAGGTTTTTCCTTCCTTTTTCTTCGGCGGTATGGCTGGTAACGGAAGCCGAACAGCAGGAAGACGGTGACTGGCTCTTTTTCGGTTATTGCCATATTCAAGAATGGGAATGGGGCTATGTGCTTCTTTCTCAAATTCAAGAGGTGAATGTTCGTGGGCTGACCGTACAGTTGGATAAAGGGTTGAAAATCGGTACAACGGTAAAGGCTTGCCTGAATTGATTAGAGAATAAACGGAGAGGGAACAATCCCTTTCCGCTCTCCAACCGGAATATTGAACTTAAAAATGGAAGTTATGGTTTACGAAACGAATTGCATGGAAATTACACAAGACAAATGGTGTGAACTGATGAAGTATGGTAGAAAATGCTCTTATCGTTTGCTTGTAGCGAGAATCAAGCGGGAATTACCGGAGTTATATCATACGCTGGCTCTTCAGTTTTATAATCCTTATGCGGAGCAGTGCAGACAGACACCTACACATTATATATTGGTTCATTCTGCCATTGAATATTTTATCAGAAAACAGTAAAGCACAAATAGTTATGAAGTCAAAGAAGATTGATAAAAGAAAAACGCTGGCTTATGCAGTAGCATTTTACTTTACGGATGCTTCCGTCAAGTTCATGATGGGAAATACGATGTATGAGTATGTACATACCGTTTATGACAGACGGTATGATAACGGTGGTTTTAATACGCTTGCCATAGTCTATAATTACAAGAGGATGAAGTATGAGGCATTGGTCGTATCGGACGAGAAGGTAGGTGATAAGGAGATTCAGATATTATAAGTTTCACAAACTGGGCTTTCCCCTTACAAAATGGATTACAAGATGAAAAAGTTATCGGCTTATACGGTTGCATCCAACTGCACTGACTTGACGGATATACGTGATGGCCTTGCTGAAATACATGAAGCGATGAAGGATTGCATAGAATCCGGGAAACATATTCCTTTATTTTATGTGTCCCGGTTGGCCAAACTGGAGACTAAAAAGAAGAAACTGGAGAAACGGACGCAGATATATATGACCGTTACCATCCGTTTCTTTATAGATGATGAAACCCTTACGATGGCAGTCAGGCATTGCCTTTTCTTCAAGCTGGAACCGACCAGGCAGAATGTGATGAAAGCCATCCGTGGCGCAGTTCTCAATAATGGACGTTCTATCCTTGACTTCCCGGAAGCATGGGGAGAAGACCTTATGGATGTGTCTTCTGCTGATGTGGAGAATATTGTGAAAAAGTTACGTCCTTCATTTGGTCTATAGTTATTTTTCCGAAAGTAAAGTAACCATTGACCTTTTTGCTAGTGTTTCTTTTCATCCAAAAGAGCCAAAAACTTTGAGTCTAATATTTTTCCATTTTCTAACTTCTGCATAGGGATCAGAGTAAACAGAATATTCTGTAAAGACTTTGTTTCCCTTGCGCTAGGGTGTTCGGACGTTCAGACTTTGATCTGAAAAACAATGCACTTGATTACTTTCCATTGAAAAAGATTATAGGAGAGGTGAAGGAAGTAAAAATAACCATGCAGATCAATAACGAAGAAACGGAAGCGATGTTCCAGTACCAGGAGTCGTTTGGCAATTTGTTCCCAAACAATTCCTAATACTGGAACTGATTGCTCATGCCATCGAATGGCGAGAAAGAGAGATTGCTCGGCTGTGTTCTGAGAACTCTGCTTTGTTGGAATACAAGCAAATGCATATGGTGAATTTTGTCTTGTATATAACGAGCAGAAAGATCTCTGGGAACTGTATATTTAAAGTTAAATTTGTAAAAAAACATTGTTTTGGGTAGTGAATTATTGTATATTTGCTTTGTAATTTTTAAATTTATATTTCTATGAAAAAAGTATTTAAACCTATGTTAGTTTTAGCTTTTATTACATTAGTTAGTTATAATGTATATTCCTCACAACAGGAAGTAACAGTTTCAGATTTAGCTTTATCTAATGCGGAAGCATTAGCTACTGGTGAAGAGAGTTCAAACTATGGTCCTGCTGACCAAGTAAAATGTGCAGGTGGGCTACACAAAAAAATTTGTTTATGTAAACCAGGCTATCCTGCATGTACTGAAACAAAGTGTTATTAAAGTTTCAATTTTATGTTTTTACGCGACAAAAGCATTGTATACTTTCTTATAATCGCAAATTTAATTTTAGCGATAGCATGTACTAATAATACAAAACAGGTGCATCAAAATAGTTTTTGTACTTTTGATGTGCCTGTTGTAGATACTCTATTGATTTCAAGTGACTATGGTAATTTTAAGCAAATCAGCAATAACACAGCTACAACTGATTTTGTAATATTACAAGAAGATGATAACACTATGTTTGCAGACATCAATCAAGTGATTGATGCATATGGAAAATATTTCATTATCGATACATATGGAAGTCGGACTGTTGTTTCATTTGATCACAATGGCAAGCCTTTAGCTTCTTATGGCAAACATGGGAATGCTCCAGATGAATATATTTATCCGTGGGATGTTGATGTCAGTGTTGAATATATATATATATTAGATGTATCTCAACGGAAGCTACTAAGGTATAATCATATAGGCGATTATATTGACAGCAAAAAAATTCCATTTGAAAGCAGGGGATTTATTCTTTTAAACAATAATAAGATTTTATTCAACCTAGAACCATCGGAAGATACAAACAATTATCAACTCTGTATAACAGATTCTACTTTAAAGCCGTTAAAGTATATGTTGTGTTATCCTGATAAATATGTTGGTGGTTGGGTAACTAACGATGTTTTTCTGAGAAACAATAATGGTATATCTTATTATAATTCTCCTGCTGATACAATATATCGTTTGGATTATGATGGAAATTTAGTTGGAAAACGGCTGCTAAGTTTCGCAAATGGTACAATTGATGAATCTGCAAAGTTAGATTTCGTTGGTGCAGAACAACAAGGAAAGCTTACAAATGGGATGCATCTGCTTAATAATCCTTTTGAACTACCTAACGGAATATGTGTTATGGAAGTTACTGATTACTCAAATAAAGGAGCATATGTAGTAACATTAAATCCTGGCAAAAAGCTGCACAGAGCAGAAAAATTTGCAGACCACATGTCAATATATGATGTAATAGTGCCTTGTGCTTTAAGTAGAAATAATCAAGTTATTAGTTATTTGGACCGGGAGCTTGCAGAAAAATGTTATGATTTTGATATGATGCCAGACAGCTTAGTCAAGGCTCTAGACGAGGGAAACAGATTGTTGGTAATACATAATATTCATTAAATCAATATGAACAAAGTTATACCTGCTTTTATCTGCGTAGCTTTTATACTAATGCTTACGGGATGTAAAAAGAAAAAATTCAATGATGCAATATATGATACTATAGGGCAAAAGATAGAAATGGATATACATAAACAAGATCCAACACAATTCACAATACTTCGCTATATTGATAATCCCCCATGTACATCATGTCAACTAAAGTTGGGAGAATGGAAAGTATATTACAAAAAGATGAAGAAGATGTTTGGTGATAAAGTAGGATTATATTTTCTTACTGAAACAAAAAATATAGAAGACGCTAAATTTCTTTTTAAAATATATGGATTTGATAATGTTTCAGTAGTAGATTCTTCAATGAATTTCTATAAGACTCACAATCTAAACCCGATATTAGGAAAAGATGTTGTCTTCTTATTAGATTCAACTAATATTATTTTAGCTATTGGGAATCCGATTGAAAATCTAAAAATAGATTCCCTATTCAATAGTGTCATATTTGATCATTTATCTAAAAAGGGACATTCGGTAAATCTATAAAATTAGCCAGCTAATTCATATACAATGGTATTGTGAATTAGTTGGCTTTTTTGTTATCTTTCGGTATTCTTTCTCAAATAAGATTTGGAAACCAAAATAGGGGAAATATCCAAACTAAGATATAGCAAGGATACAAAATATTTCAGACATCCACCCTACTTTGGGCTTGTTAGTGCGGATATAGTTACAATATCAATATCTGTATTGGAGAATATGTTTGAGAATTTTTGGCATAAGGGTAATATATGCAACTCTTGTAATTAAGGATATGTTTGATAATCTGTGTTAGCTTCATGTGGATTTTGACTATGGGGCACACTGGATCATGTTTTTAATCGGGTACTATAAATTTAATACTTTTATCGCTATGTCTCGGAATAATTATGGGCTATGTAAATAAAACTGTGTCAAACCTTTAGTTTATTATTTCTTAGTTTAATACTACTCTGAATTTATCTGATATTCAGATATTTATCCGAAAGTAAAATTTGAGATAATCAGACTTGTTAAGGATTGACACAGTTTGAATTACGGCCTCTAATTATGTAACTATTTAATCCATATATCGAACTTACGTTAAATATGAATCAAGCGGATTTGTTTCTCTTTTTTATTGATGTGGCATAAAAAAGAGGCTTTCCTGAGACACACAAAAAATATCAACTCACGAGAAAGCCTCTTGATATACGTTTTAGGAAGCAGTCTGCCTTGTGGATTATATTATTAATTCATGCGTTTGTACTTTGCTACACTCCAGTCACCATCTTCATTAGAACCAGCTATTTCTATTATCAATCTATCTGAAGTCAGTTCTGTAATTGTCAATTTATAGCCATTATTTTTAATTATCTGATTGCCAATAATAGTTCCAGAAAAACTCTCACTCCAAGGCTCCCAACAGCCATCATAATAATCAGAATCCTGCACAAACACCTTGTCTCCGTTCACTCTAATCTTCAATTTCAAACCTTCACCGTCTTCTTCAGGGTTGTCTGGATTAAAAGTGGCTTCCCACTTACACCCATTTGAATCAAAATCTCCTTCATAAATCAGTCCCCATTCACCTTCCAACAATTCTATTTCTCCTATAGGATCATCATCATCATTATCATCATTGCAAGCCACAAAATGTACACTCATTAAAATGACTACCAACGCCATTCCAGTCATTCTTAAAATTTTCATAAGTTAATAAAATTAATAAAGTTATTTCTTTAGAGAGTTATAATTTGTTTTTTTTCATTGCTATATTTTATATTAAACGCCCTAATTTGTATATTAATTTCTTTTTCTAGGAATAAAATACAACATATACCCTTTTATTTAACTAACTTTAATTATTTAAAATATTAAAATACTTAGTTAGCACTTCTTGATTATTTATGATGTAAATATTTATAAATAACACTTTTGTTATTAGTTGATTGGATATGTGAAAGAGGGAACTTAATTATTTATTATGTAACTTACATACAAATACTATCTTTTGGAGAAGATAAAACGCAATTTATGGCTTCAATAAATAATATAAAAATATGCCTTTTCTTGTGATTGTATGCATTCTTTTGACTATTATTACACTTAAATATACAATATACTAGTGAAAACAAAAAATCACAAACTTTTCTTTTGTTGTTCGCTAGCATATATTTTGCAGTCGGTACAAATATAGGTTTAATTCGCTTTGGACATATATACAAAAGCATAACTTAAGCTAATTTTCGGTGGTATATATTTGCTACTGCCATGAATATAGCAGAAGGAAGTTCATTTTGAATATAAAGCATAAATGTTAAACTGGAAATATATTTTATATGTAATACGTGTTCATGTTTTTTTTGAACAAAAAAGGCTTTATTATTTTCTATTCTTATTTATTTATATTATATTTGTATCACCTTTCATGCTGTACCTAATTGATAGGAATAATGGAAGTATTATTTATATAAAGAAAGACGTTTACTTAGCGTTTTGTTTTTTTAGCTTATCGAAATCTTGCAAATTTTAAACAGAAGTTAGAAAACAAACCAACAGTAGATGTCTACGCTGTATGTTTGTATTATGTGTTTTTAGACATATAGGATTACATATACGTATTGGCGTGGGCTCTGCGTTGCTCGTTCAGACTTCTGTGGACAATGCGAGAGCCTCAATAAGCATGATGAGCAATAAGTTGATTCCCCACGCTTTTTTTATATAAGAGTAACTTTTCTAAAACAATCTGTGTAGGGGAAGTCCACAGATATAATAATATTTATTATGAAAAATATTTATTTACTAATGTTTTGCATGTTATTTTGTTTAACAGGTTCAGCCCAAATTTATGTTTCAGAACCTGATTTTGTAGGTGAAGTTGTTGCTATTTCTGATGATGGCAATGCTACTCCTTTAGAAAAAGTAAATGCGCAAGTAAAAATTAAAGATCAACTTATGGGGTTAGAAAAGAAATTATATGTAAATGGTAAAACTTCTCCCGTTAGATTAAAATCTGGAAAAATTCAATTAATAGTACGTGCTGTTGATAACAATACAGATCCGATGTCAATCATTCGTGTTTTTGAATTTTCAGTGGGAAAAACACGTAAGGCAACAATGGAAAAAGAAAACGAACTAACTGGAGCACTTTCTTCTAATCACTATAAATACATTGGATTTATTGGAAAAAAATATGGAGAAAGTTCTTATTTATTAACAATCAATAATATTGCTTCAGGTGAATACGGAATAACAATAAACAATCCCAATACCGTTGATGAAAAGATGCTGATTGTTTCATGCTTTGGAGTAGATTAAGTGTTCTTTCTAAGAGAATAATAATGTGGTAGAAATGACAATTTTGCATTTTTATATACAAAACAAATAAAAAATAGTATGGAAATTGTATCTTTAAGACCAATGTTATAGATGCGTGGAATTCAAGAAATTGTATTATATTCAAAAATTGCTGCTCGGCATTGGAAAATCGTATTTTTTTAGATGAATTTATACTTAGTTTAGACTCTAATTACTAACGCGTTATAGTAAAGCTGTATTTTATGATCTATTTTATTCTGAAAGATATGATTATGATAGTCTAAGAATAGAAGAATTGGTGAAAAGAGCATTCATGACGTTAACACACACTATGTTCACTTTTGATAATGAACAGCTTTCTGCTGCAATATTGCTTTTTATAACACTACATCAAAACAAGAATGATATGATAAATATTTTCACATCATGTGCGGAAGAAATAGATAATTCAGTAATAGCACGTAGAGTTGAGTGTATCAAATCTTTTATTTGGTATTTAATTCAAAATGGTTATAAACATTATTCTTTTGATATTGATGTAGACAAGAAAAAAATGAAGCTGTGACAGATTATCTGAAAAAACATACAGTTGGTGAATTCTCCTTAACATCAATGGAGGAAATATTTAATGGACAGGATATTATAAGAAAGTATTATAAACTTATTTATGATAAAATCTGTCGAGATGTTCCTTCTTTTTTCTCATATAAATAAGCACACAAAAGAGTTGTTTTGCGATAGCGTACACGCAGTTCCCTAACTCCCACCACCCCATTAAGGTATGCCTGCTTCTTGTTAGCCCTCACTACCGTTCGTTGGCTGCTGAATCAGGCATCCGGTTCGTTCACGCATCATCTTGTAGGATGATGTGTTCTCTCACCTTGTTGCCTACCCATACGTCCCAGCCTTTTAGGGCTGTAGATAGGAATATAGGAATTCGGATCTTTCGTTTCCAAAGCGGCAGTTCGCTTCAATCGCCTGCTTTTCTCCGAGTGGATCCTTGTTGTTTTTCCGGTCGTATAATCTTCTTTTTCCAGAAAGGGTGTGGTGGCTGTATTTGTATGGTTTTGTTCTTCCCACAGAATCCGTTTTTCCATTTTTTCGGTGTAGCCTATTTTATTGCACAGTCACTTTTTTCTAATATATAAAATATTGTATGCTTCATTTTTCGGCTTCATTTTTTTAAAAGGAATTGCAGATGTTTCTTCCGGTGTGTCGATAGGCGGCTGACCATATTTTCGGAATGTGCCATGCTTGCTGTCTGACCGGTTGTTTTTTGCATCCTTTCCAAACCTGTTGCTGATTTTCAAGTTTTGTCTTTTTCATATCATTTTTTAGGGAAGTCAAATCATTTTCCGTTGCAAATATAGATTGTTGCTAACCCCTTTTACGGGGATAAGGGGACGATTCACAAACACCACGTTGTTATTCGTCTGAAATCTTCCTTTTTTTGCCTTGCACAAAAAGCGTATTTAACCCGAATTATTCGTTGCCATCTTCACCAATAAAAAAGTTACAAATCTTCCTTTTTCCGGCCAGCATAAAAAGAGTATTTATATCTTTTTTCATGGTGTCCCCCAAAGCCAACAATCAGTTATTGCACTGTAAAATTGATTAATTAACTTCTAAAAAATCAGAGATATGAAAAAGATTGAAAATTCATTCGCAGTAACAGGTTTTATCGGTAAGGATGCAGAAATCCGTAGTTTTGAAACAGCAAGCGTAGCACGCTTTTCTATCGCAGTCAGCCGTGCAGACAAGGCAGGTGAAGAAACCTCCTATGTTTCCGCTTTCATGGGGATTGAAGCCTGGAGAAAGAATGAAGCGCTGGATTCTTTCGATGTATTGAAAAAAGGTGAGCTGATAACCGTTGAAGGCTACTTCAAGCCGGAAGAATGGACGGATTCAAAAAGTGGGGAGAAGCGTAACCGCATCGTTATGGTAGCCACCAAGTTTTATCCTACTCCGGAAAAAGAAGAAAAACCGGATCAGCCTAAACGGAAGGCTGTTTCTAAAAAGAAAAAAGCCGGCAAATGATTGAAGCGGCCTGGTGCCGCTTTTTTTGCTACATATCCGAGAACGTTTTTGCGTTCACTCAGTATTCTTCCCCACCCTCCCCTTCATCGGAATGACTGTTCCCATTCCCGGTTTGTCCGTAGTCATCCGCTGTGCGGCCGATTATGGGCAAACCAGAAAAGAGAGGTTCCCAACGTGGTCGGGATTGCAATGGTCATCATCCGGAGCTTCGGCATTGCCTAAACAACCTTCTTCTTCCGTATTGCATCCCCTTCCTTTTACCGTTTGTTCCGGAAGTTCCGTTTTTAACCCCTACAAGACCTGACGGTCGGTGTTTCTTCCCTGTTGTTCCGAACTGCCCTTTCCTGTTGTCAGTCTCCCCCGTTGCTTCGGCATCACTCCCCTCTGAGTCGTCTTTTTGTTCGGCAAAGGTTGTCGGATTACGTAAGTGCCAAGTTACGGCCATAAGCCTTTGCTTCATCAAAAATAACGATGCAGGCTGCGCTTGCCCAACATTTTTAATGAGCAAAACTTGTCGTGTTACTTACAATCCGAACCTTATTGAAGCCGAAAAAAGGCTCAGAACTCAGATGGGGAATGAATCCCAATAAAAAAAAGGTCGGCTGACGAAAGGACAATCCGGAACAATAGAAAAAAAGGTCTTGAATCTAGCTGAAGAATAAATCAAAAGTTTAACGATTGAAACGTAAAAGGATATGAGAACAGGCTTTGAGATAAACGGAGATTACAGATTGATGGATAGTGCGGAACTGGTGTACATCCTGACAAACAGTGCAGTTATGGTAAACAAGGTGCAGGAAAAAGAAATCGCTTATGGCGAAAACTGCAACTTTGAAGAAGTATTGGCTAAGATGACACCAGGCAAACGTAACTTGGTCATGGCTGGAGTGGAGCTATACAAGCGTTGCAATTCCAAGAAGAACGAAAAGCCACAAATCAAATGCAGCACGGACATATACGACATCATGCACCCCTATCTGTGCGACAACAAGACGGAAGAATGTTGGGCGATTTTTTTGAACCAATCCAGTCGGGTAACACGCAAAATCAGAGTGTCGGCAGGTGGTTATGCCATGTGTCCGGTGGATGTACGTGTCATCCTCAAAGAAGCCATTCTTTGTGAGGCTGTAGCACTTATCATTTGCCACAACCACCCAAGCGGAAGCCATATGCCGAGCAGCGAGGATGACAAGCTCACGACAGCTTTACGGTCTGCTTCAAATGCGCTGAATATCAATATGATTGACCACGTGATAATTGTCAATGATACATATTACAGCTATGCGGACGAAGGCAGGATTTAAACAGACTACGTAGGCACGTTACAATAATATAATCACAGATGCAAAAGGAAAGTCCGTTCACCTTATACAATCGCTTCAAATTGTACTGACCTTACAGACATACGTGACGGTATCAATGAAATTCAGGATGAAATGAAAAGGCTTGTATCCGAAGGTAAGGATATTCCGTCTTTCTTTTATTCCAGAATTTTAAAGCTCCAAAGTAAGAGGAAAAAATGTAAACAGAAAAATTAAATTTACATGACTGTGAGTATCCGTTTTTTCATAGACGAGAAACGCTTACAATGGCTGCCCGCCATTGCTTGTATTTCAAGATAGAACCTATTTTCCCGAATGTAAAGAAAGCCATCAGATGTGCAGTCCTGAATAATGGTAAATCAATCATTGATTTTCCGGAATTATGGGGTGATGACCTTATGGAAGTGAATTAGGTTGAAGTGAATAAAGCATTGAGGTTGCTTAAATTAACGTGAATTCGATATTAGGATTAATATATTTGCTTGATTATTAGTGATATATTGATAAAGTTATTAAATTTATAGTGTTCAATTATAACATTTAAACGATTACCATTATGTTCCTAGAGTCTAAAGTTATAGAGATTTATTGTATGGCCGATGATTTTTGCAAGGTATTTTCATTGCAGTAGGAACAATACATGATTGAAGCAAAAAGGCTAGGCATAGTAAGAAGCCTAACCGCATGAATGGTGCTGAGATTATGGTTATTCTTATTTTGTTTCATTCTAGTAGTTTCCGCTGCTTCAAGCATTATTATAAAGAGTATGTCTGCAAACATTTGGAACACCTGTTTCCGCACCGGGTGTCCTATAACCGTTTTGTGGAACTGGAGAAGGAGGTGTTGCTTCCCCTGACCATTTTCATAAAAAAGCCTTGTTAGGGAACTGTACTGGCATCAGTTTTGTTGACTCTATCTCTCCCTTTACATCTCCGTTATAACCAAAGAATCCTGATTCATAAGATATTTAAAGGACTTGCAGAGCGCGGAAAATGTTCCATGGGCTGGTTCTTCGGATTCAAACTGCATCTGATAATCAATGACAAAGGAGAGAACTTTACGCCTGGAAATGTGGATGACCGGGAACCCTTGGAGCAGGGTAAGTTTCTGAAGAACATTAAAGGAAAACTATGTGCAGACAAGGTATATATTGGCCAGGCTCTGTTTGAGAATCTTTTCCTGAATGGCATACAGCTTGTCACTAAAGTTAAAAACAATATGAGGAACTCCCTGATGAGTATTGCCGACAGGATCCTGCTCAGAAAGAGAGCGTTGATTGAAACAGCCAATGACGAGCTGAAAAACATTGCACAGATAGAATACTCACGACATCGTTCTTTCAGCAATGTCATTGCCAATTCATTATCTGCTATTGCAGCCTATTGTTTCTTTGAAAAGAAACCCGCTATTTTTATCAATGACGGGCAACTTACTATCTTTTGATTTTATGTCGAACTCACGTTAATTATCTTCAACCAAGGTGGATTTGGGCATTACCTTGTTTCCAGAACGGTGAAGGTCAGGAAAACAAAGGTAAGTGTAGTACTTGAATGTAATACCCAGACAACTATTTTATGCTGTTGTAGTCGTTCTACGGTTAATCTAAAAATAAACTGAAATAAAAGTTGAATGGATCTGAAGAGAGACTTAATGGTTGGAATGGATTTGTGATTTTATATTTGAATATCAGGTATCTTGTGCTGTTAAGAGTTTACCAGTAAAGATGAACTTCTTCAGGATATCTACCTTGAGGAAGTAAAAGCAACTTAAAAAAAAATAAAATTTAGAAATAAATCTTGCTTTTATATAAATACAAGTATATTAGCATATAAATAAATTCTATTAATATGAAAGAGTCATTGGATATATCTAAGGATAATTTACAGGATGCTGCAAAGTCATGCAATAACTGTAATGAACCTAATATGAAGGAAATACTTCTTATAAAATGTGATACTACTATTTATGCAGATGAGATTACAAATCTGCTTATTGAAAATAACATTGTTTCTCGCCAGCATGATGAGGGACAAGATCAAAGGCCAGGTGCTTATGGTGCAATTACAGGTATTGCGATATATGTTTATGAGAAAGATTATGAAAAGGCTGTTGAGATAACAAATCCTATTGTGAATAGTAGAAATAAATCTCATGTTTGGTGCCCTAAATGTGGAAGTTACAATGTATCGGCTATATACGTAAGTAATAAATACGGAACTGCGATATCATTATTGTGCATCTTTCTTGTTCTTATTCCTGGGCTTTATATTGTTTGGGCAAATGATTTTGGTCTCAGATCAACTATTGCAGATTATATAGTATTGTCTATGTTTATTTTTTTTCTTGTAATAGCATTTTCCGGAAAAATTTCTAATGCCAATTATATGTGTAAAGATTGTAATAAAAGGTTCTACCATAAATGATTTTTTTGTAGTAAGGTCACTGAATTTCAGTCGAAAACTCAGTATATGAGCCTAAAATAACGTGAGCTCGATATAAGGGTTAGAATAATTTATTTGAAAATTAGGAATATAGCGATAAAAGTATTAAATATATAGTGACCAATTATAACATTTAATCGATTACCACTATGTTCACAGAGTCTAAAATTACAGAGATTTATTGTATGGCCGATGATTTTTGCAAGGAATTTTCGTTTCAACAGGAAAAATATATGATTGAAGACAAGAAGACCGGGCATCGTAATAAGCCTAATCGGATGAGTGATGTGGAGATTATGGTCATTCTTATTCTGTTCCACTCCGGTGGTTTCCGCTGCTTCAAGCATTATTATAAAGAGTATGTCTGCAAACATTTGGAACACCTGTTTCCGCACCGGGTGTCCTATAACCGTTTTGTGGAACTGGAGAAGGAGGTGTTGCTTCCCCTGACCATTTTCATAAAGAAAGTCCTGCTGGGAACCTGTACCGGTATCAGTTTTGTGGACTCAACTCCTTTACATGTCTGTCGTAACCAAAGGATTCTGATTCATAAGACATTTGAAGGGCTCGCAGAGCGAGGAAAATGTTCCATGGGATGGTTTTTCGGATTCAAGCTACATCTGATAATCAATGACAAGGGTGAAATCCTCAATTTCATGTTCATACCTGGAAATGTGGATGACCGGGAACCCTTGAAGCAGGTAAGTTTCTGAAGAACATTAAAGGAAAACTATGTGCAGACAAGGTATATATTGGCCAGGCTCTGTTTGAGAATCTTTTCCTGAATGGCATACAGCTTGTCACTAAAGTTAAAAACAATATGAGGAACTCCCTGATGAGTATTGCCGACAGGATCCTGCTCAGAAAGAGAGCGTTGATTGAAACAGTCAATAACGAACTGAAAAACATTGCACAGATAGAACACTCATGACATCGTTCTTTCAGCAATTTCATTGCCAATTCATTATCTGCTATTGCAGTCTATTGTTTCTTTGAAAAGAAACCCGCCATTGAAGTGAACTTTATCAATGACGGCTTACTATCTTTTGCTTTTATGTCGAACTTACGTTAGGATAATGTGTTCTCTCACCTTGTTGCCTATCCATACGTCCCAGCCTTTTAGGGCTGTAGATAGGGATATAGGAATTCGGATCTTTCGTTTCCAAAGCGGCAGTTTGTTTCATTGCTTGCTTTTCTCCGAGTGGATCCTTGTTGTTTTTCCGGTCGTATAATCTTTTTTTCCGGACAAGGTGTGGTGAGCGTATTTGTATGGTTTTGTTTTTCCCATAGAAGTAAACGGAACGTATAATTGTTCCTGACAACCTGTTCTATTGCTTTGCGACCAAGTTTGTGCTTCTTGTCATGTTCTTTGGAATCGTGTTTTGGGTGAACTGCGAACTTTTCCATATAAAGCGGTTGCAAAGTCTTTCATGGATATTCCTTGCTTTTATGGTTATCAGTAACGCAGCCATTATCGGTTTTATCGTTTGGCATAATCATAGACGGTAACAGAGGGGAAATAAAAATACCAGTTTTACACTAATTAGGTGGTATCCATACCAGTATTGAAACAACGTTTATACCTTTGTGCACAGTAATCACTAATGGATATTATGGCAAAAATTAAAGTTCAGAACACAGAGTGAAATATCATTCAAACACATTAATATAGTGTCGGTCTCACTATATATTACTGCACTCTGAATAATACCTCTGTAGATTTTATTTTTAAATAGGAACGGGATAAATATTCAATCGTTAATTTATGAGTATCTTACAGTCGGATATTACCTCGGAACAACCTGTTTTTGCAATTTATTATGATTTCTTTTTAAAATTCTTGTATATATGTTTTTTTTCTTTTGTTTAAAAATGTGTATATTCGCAAAGTTAATTTAATCATCATTTATGAAATAAATAGCAAGAATATATTATTTAGTAAGAAAATCATAAACTATAATTATCAATCATTATGAAAGTAAATATCAAAACCGTATTATGTGCTACAGTATTTATCTTATTTATTGGATACAATGTATACAGTTCACAAAAGAAAGGAGTAATATCTGAAATGGCTTTAGCAAATATTGAAGCTTTAGCTAGCGGTGAAGAATTAGGTTGTGGAGGCAATCCAACCTTTATAAAAGATAATACATTGAAAAGCACCCTATGTCCACCTCTATGGTTAGGAGGAACTCACCTGAAATGCAAATCCGAAACTAATGTTTGTTGCGATCCTTCTAAACAAACTGATTGTGAAGGAGGTATATTCTAACCGATTATAGACTTGTAAAAATATTGCTTTAATGTCAATACTTTTACATATTTTTTTAATGTTGTATGTATAAATCGCTTTTTCACTTTACTACCTTAAGCACAATGTGTTTGAGTATTTTCTTTGGTAGTTGTAACACTCCCAAAGAAACTAACGATGCTCCAGTTATAATATCTGTCAATTCCCAAACAAGTGACCGGAAAATCAAAATGTCCGAGTTATACTCAGCATTGGAATACATCAAACTAGAAACTACTCCCGAAAGCCTGATAGCCCAAGTTTCTAAAATTATTCCCTTAGATACGCAATTACTTATCGTAGATAAAGAAAGTTCTAAAATTCTGTTGTTCGACGTAAATGGGAAATTTATGGGAACCATTGGAAGTAAAGGTGTCGGAGCTGGTGAATTTATAGAGATAGAAGATGTAGCAGTAGATAAAAAAGGAGAAAAGATATTTGTCTTAGATCATTCTGGGAAACGAATCTTAATCTACGATTTAAAAGGGAATTTTGCCAATGACATAAAAACAGATTTCATAGCACACGAAATAGAATACTTGGAAAATGGAAATTTAGCCTGTTACTGCGATTATTCAGCAAATGAGACCTATGAAAAGAATGAGACGCGCCCTAACCTTATATTGTTGGATTTAAACAGTATAGAAGCACATCCTTTTTTATATGTTCCGCAATCAATTTCCGTACAAGAGGTAAATTCACCTTTTTCGGCTTTGTTTTCACACACTTCTCGGCATGCCTTCCTTTTTGACATATTGACCAATTCTATCTACGAAATTGGAAAAGAAAGAATTAATAGAACATTTGTATTAAATTTTGGTAACGAGGAAACGGCAAACCAAAAATCTTATGTCCGCAAGTTGGAAGAAGAGCAATTAATCGCAGAAAGAATTATGCCGGGAGCCTCTGATTCGCCCCAATATCCTATTATTACATCATTGATAAGTTGTAATGCCTTCCTTTTTCTGAACGCCATAGATTACAGTACGATGGATGTATATCAGATAGCTTATTCTGTAGACAATGCCAAATGTATTTACGGAAAAGCCCGAAAACAATTTCCTATAGAAAACGATATAGATGGTGTTGTTCCCTTTGCGCCCTACGCGGCTTCTCAAAGCAAAATATATGGCGTCATAGAATCATATCAGCTGGCTGCATCAGAACTGACGAACAGTAAAGTTGCAACTATTTTAGCTGATATTGAAGAAGATGACAATCCTATTATTGTAATAGCTGACACTAAAAAAATAGATTGACATTTGACTCATGAGGAAAAAGTATTCCATAATTTTCATTTGTTTGGTAATGATAACGTTGAATGCAATTTGTCTGAATTGGGCTATTCAACAGGAAAGAATGAAAGAATTAGCAGTTACAACAGCAAGTGATAGAAAACAGATTCTATCACTTTTGTTAGGTAATATGCAAATGCATTACACTTATTCAGAATGTCAATTACCTGATATTATATTAATTGATAAATTAAAAAACGAAATAACTCTCTCTTCAATAATAGCAGATAAGAGGAAACTTGTTTTAAAGTTTTCTCCCCAAAATTGTTATCCATGTATCGAATTTAGTATGTCTTGCTTAGAGAAATTTGCCTTAAGCATACCTAATATTAAAGAACGATTGTTGATTATTATTAGTGATGCCAATTATAGGGAATATCAAGCTATATCTAATAGTTTACAATCCGATATTCCTATTTATTTATCTAAAGATACCACTCTTAGTACAATATTAAAAGAAGAAAATACACCTTTTATTTTTGTTATGGATGAAAGATTATATATGGATGATTTATTTATACCCATAAAAGAGCTTCCTAATTATTCAGATTTGTATTTTCATATAATGAAAACAAAATATTTCAGAAATCTATAAAAAGGAGGAGAAATATTTTTCTCTTCGTTTAGTTTTAAAATTATGCTTATCTCTAAAATTCTAAATGCGATGATAAAACAAAGACTGTTTCCGGCTGTCATGGGATATGCTTGTATACATATTATGTATTCTTATGACAGCTTGCAATCCTCCTGGTCCATTGGAGCAAACTTTGAGACAAGCAGAAGATAACAGGATAGAATTGGAAGAAGTTTTAAAACATTATCAAAAGGACAAATTAAAATAAATATTTTATGAAAAAGACAAATATTGGGGCTTTTATCCTATTATTTTTTATTGGTATAGGTCTGAAAAGCTGCAATCAGACTGACACAGACAGTAAATACATTACCGTAGATGTAAAAAATAATTATTTTCTAAAAAAAGAAATAGCCCTTCAGGATTTTATGGATGTTGAGTATATTCCGTTGGAAACTACAGATGAATTCATTACGCAAGGGGTGGTAATGGCAATTAGTGATAAATACATATTGACAAAAAATTATGTCAATGATGGATATATATATATCTTTGACAGGAAAACCGGTAAAGGAATAAGAAAGATAAACAGAAAAGGACAGGGTGGGGAAGAATATGCTTTCATCGTAAGTGCTGTTCTGGATGAAGATAATGAGGAGATTTTTGTCAACTCTTCAAAGAAAATACTGGTATATGATTTGTATGGTAATTTCAAGCGCAGTTTCAATACTGTTGGTGGCGCAGATTATATGGATATTTTCAATTATGATAAGAATAATCTTATCTGTTATGATATGACTGTATATTATAGGGACGGAGAAGAAAAGGACAAGGAGTTCTATCATTCCATTATATCGAAGAAGGACGGTAGTGTTACCCGTGGTATTTCAATTCCATTCAAAACAGTTAAGGCTCCATTTGTACGTCAGGGGGATGTTATAACAGCAACAACAGTACGTGCTCTTATACCTTGTCAAAATAACTGGCTTCTTGTTGAAACATCTTCCGATACTGTTTATAGCTATAGACCGGACAATAATCAGTTGAATCCTTTCATAGTTAAACAGTCATCCGGTGAACCGGAGGTACTTATCACAATGGGACCTGTAACAGACCGATATTATTTTTTTAAGATAATAGAAAAGAAGTTTGACTTTTCAAAAGGAAGAGGATTCCCAGCTACAGACCTGATGTATGATAAAGAAGAGGATGCATTTTACAAGCCTGTAATTGTTAATGCTGATTATATAAATAAACAGGAAGTAAATATGACAGAAAATGTCGGTAATGGAGATGTTGCTACCTATCAGAATCTGATGGCAGACCAACTTATTGAGGCTTACGCTGATAATAAGCTGAAAAATCCCCTAAAAGAGATTGCAGCAAAATTGAATGAAGAATCAAATCCTGTTGTCATGCTTGTAAAGTATAGGGAATAGAAGCCTTGGTGTATAGAATAAAATACCATTGCTATTATTCTATGAAACCCGCATAGAATACTTATAACTTTGAAGAAGGCTGTGGTTTTTATCTGATAGAGTCTTTATGTCCAAATAAACAACATAGAATTAAAACTGGATATAATGTTTTTTGAAGTCTTTGATGCTTCTTTTCCGCTTGTTTCATTTCATGGTTCTATAAGTTTCTGTTGTTTATGGAGATGGAACAGAAGGTAGAGCATATAGGCCTGAGAACTTATTCGAATAGGATTTTAATGCAAATCATATTCTAGAAAGTATGAATGTCTTGGTAGCATGTGAAGAAAGTCAGGCCGTTTGTCTGGCTTTCAGAAGATTGGGTCATAGGGCTTTCAGTTGTGACCTTCAGGAATGCAGTGGTGGATATCCGGAGTACCATTTTAAGGGGGATATGTTTGATGTAATAGCCAATAGGAAGGTATGGCGTAAGCATCCGGTAAAGTACACATTGTAGTACTAAAAACTCTTCTATTACTTTGCGGTCAAAAAGTCGTTATGAAACGAACAATGAGTAAAGAAGAGTTTTTAGCGCTATATAAGCGCCAACAGTCCAGCGGACTAACAATAAAGGATTTCTGTGATAATGAATCGTATCCTGCTTCCTGTTTTCATTATTGGAAGAAGAAATATGGATTGAGTCACCCGTATACCAAACACACCGAACCTACAGGTGATTCGTTTATCCCTCTTAATATTAATCATACTCCTGCCATTCCCACTTCATCATGTGGTGACAGGCGTGTAACCATAGAACTTCCATCCGGCATAAAGATCCACCTCAACATCCTAAGTAATCCGGAGATTATTTATGGCCTGATCAGTAAATTATGTAGCCATGTTCTGCCTGAATGATACGATGCATTCTTCCTGTGTCCCGGAAAGACAGATATGCGTAAGGGAATAAACTCCTTTTGTGTGGAGTTGTTCATGATAAAATAGGATAATGACGTTCGGTTTTGCGATGTGTTTATCTTTGTTAACTGAAACAAAACAACCATGAAACGAATAGTCCACACATTTAGATGTGTAGGAGTTCTTTTTTGGAATATGCTCCAAAAAGAACTCCCCCAAATATTACCGCTACACACCGTTGCGTTTGGATTGTTTATTTGCTGGCAGACTTTAGTTTTCCGATACATTTTTCCATATCGGGGGACAATAGGAAAGAAGCCGTCTTTTTCTGCTGCACTCCTGAGTATGGCTGGACGATGGCATACCTGCATTTTAATATCTTGCCGATAACTTCCGTACTG
>ERZ1504793.370-NODE-370-length-16577-cov-4.877012_pt1 | contig 16577 bp, 17 predicted proteins | sample MGYA00575731_ERZ1504793 | MGnify/ENA primary metagenome ERZ1504793 (study PRJEB39906, sample SAMEA3182103) | gut metagenome | biome: human; feature: gut; material: Stool; isolation source: human stools | place: Canada | collected 2013-02-19 ...
CAAGCTATTTAAATTCCGTTACTTTGTAAGTAACAGAAAATTTATCAATAAACATATTGTATAATTTATATCTCACTATTTTATAGCGGATAAGATATAATATTCTGAAATATAATATTTTAATGCATTGCGTTGACTGTGTAAAACGTGATGTGTGTTACTATATTTTCTCTTTTTTATATAATTAAAAATGTTCTTTTTATTATTACTTTTTATCTATTAGACCGTCTTTTTTATTAATTTTAAAAAAAAGAAGCGGGTTGTTTCTTGTTTGCTATCGATTTATTGATAAATTTTCTGTTACTTACAAAGTAACAGAAGAGCAGAAAAAAGAAAAAAAGCGACATAGTTGAAACATAGTTAAAAAAAACATCATATAGATCTGACATATAAAAAGTTTTACCTATGATACAAGTCCAGAGATTTAACAAAGTACTTAAATTAGCAGTCATTCTAGGAGATTTAGTCATTCTGAATGTACTTTTCATCTCATTTAATTCAATATGGAACGAGTTGTTTGGGGAAAGAGCCTGTAGCGGCACTTTACCCCAAATTCTAACTCTGTTCAGCGTATGTTATTTTGCATGCACTATTTCAGGAGGTGTCATACTGCATCGTCGGGGAGCCCGTGCCGACCAAATTGTATTCCGGGTACTCCGCAACGTGTTCTATTTCTCTTTTTTATCGACCGGACTGATGGTATTATCCGAACTTGAGATATATTCCAAACGCTTTTTTATCTATTATTTCATTCTGCTCATCCTCTGTATCACTGTCTATCGCCTGCTTTTCCGTTTCTGCATACAGCTATACAGAAGCCATGGAGGAAATTTCCGTACGGTCCTCTATTTGGGAAGCACCGAAAATATAGCCGAGCTGTACCATGAAATGACCTCCGATGCCACTACCGGCTACCGGGTACTGGGCTACTTCGACACCACCCCCAATGCCAAGTTCCCCGCCAGCTGTACCTATCTGGGAAAACCGGAGCAAGCCATTGACTACCTGGCACAGCACAAGGTGAACCAGCTTTACTGCTGCCTGCCCTCGGCATTGAGCGAACAGATCGTGCCGGTCATCAACTATTGCGAGAACAACCTGATACATTTCTACAGCGTGCCCAATGTGCGCAACTACCTGCGTCACCGCATGCACTTTGAAATGATAGGCAGCGTACCCATCCTCAGCATCCGCAAGGAACCCTTGGGAAAAATAGAGAACAGGCTGATAAAACGCATATTCGATGTAATCTTCTCGCTGCTCTTTTTATGCACATTATTCCCCATTATATTCCTTATTGTAGGAGTGACCATCAAAATCACTTCTTCGGGTCCCATATTCTTCCGTCAGAAACGTAACGGATTGAACAACAAGGAATTCTGGTGTTATAAATTCCGTTCCATGAAAGTAAACAAGGAATCGGACACCTTACAGGCCACCCTCAACGATCCCAGGAAAACCAAATTCGGCGATTTCATGCGCCGGACCAATATTGACGAACTTCCGCAATTCATCAATGTATTGCTGGGAGATATGTCCATTGTAGGGCCACGCCCCCACATGTTGAAACACACGGAAGAATATTCCAAGATAATCAATAAATACATGGTCCGCCATTTCATCAAGCCCGGTATCACGGGATGGGCGCAGGTGACCGGTTTCCGTGGCGAAACCCGCGAACTGGAAGACATGGAAGGACGTGTGAAAGCCGATATATGGTATATGGAACACTGGTCTTTCCTGCTCGACCTTTATATTATGTACAAAACCGTGGCAAACGTGCTGCACAAAGACAAGCAAGCTTATTAGAACAAGACCTGAAAACTGAAATTTTTTAAATAACAGAGAGCCAAAAAATGAGAAGATTGAAATTTACCCTATTCGCGCTGGCTTCCCTGCTGCTATGCAGTTGCAGCGCCTACAAAAAGGTACCCTACCTGCAAGGGTCCGAGTACCTGAACATGGCAAATGTCCAAACACCCCTGTATGATGCACACATCATGCCCAAAGATTTGCTGACCATCACGGTGAACACCAGTGATCCCGATGCCGCCATTCCTTTTAACCTGACGGTAGCCACCCCCATCACGGCAAACAGCAAAAGCCTTACCAGCCAACCATCCCTGCAACAATATCTGGTAGACAATAACGGGAACATTGATTTCCCGGTCTTGGGCACACTGCACATCGGCGGTCTCACCAAAAGCCAGGCGGAAAACATGATAAAGGAAAAACTGAAAACCTATATCAAGGAAAACCCCATTGTGAATGTACGCATGGCAAACTACAAAATCTCCGTGATGGGAGAAGTAGCACACCCCGGCACATTCACCATCACCAATGAAAAAGTAAACATCATGGAAGCGCTCGCCATGGCGGGAGACATGACCGTATACGGACAACGCGACAAAGTGAAACTGATCCGTGAAGATGCGCAAGGCAACCGCCAGGTGATTCCGCTGAACCTGAACGATGCCGACATCATCGTATCTCCTTACTACTACCTCCAGCAGAACGATGTGGTGTATGTCACCCCCAATAAGACCAAAGCCAAGAACGCAAGTATCAGCAACAGCACCACCATCTGGTTCTCGGTAGTAGGAACTCTGGTCGCACTGGCCAGCCTGATAGTAACCATTGCCAAATAAACAGAATTATGAAAGAAGACTTATACGACGACCTTTATCTGGAAGAAAAAGAAGAAAAGACCGATTTCAAAGCGATTCTTTTCAAATACGCCATCCATTGGCCCTGGTTCGTGGCATGCACCCTGCTGTGCATAGCAGGAGCCTGGCTTTATTTACGTTACACCCCGCCGGTGTACAACATCTCGGCATCCGTCATCATCAAGGACAATGACAAGAACAGCAAAGCAAGCAGCGGCATGGCCGACCTGGAAGACCTGGGCTTCTACTCCTCCATCAATAACTTTGACAATGAAGTGGAAATCCTGCAATCACGCACGCTTATCAAAAAAGTGGTGGAAGAGCTGGATCTTTACATCAGCTATGCCACAAAGAGCAGTTTCCATGACATCGAACTTTACAAAAGTTCCCCTGTGAAAGTATGGATTACCCCCGAAGAAGCCCAGAAACTGCCCGCCCCCGCGCGTCTTCACCTGACCTTGCAGCCGGGCAACAAGCTGAATGTGAAACTCCGGATAGGAGAAGAGGAATACAACAAGCAGTTCGACAAGCTGCCCGCCTTGCTGACCACCCCGTCGGGCACGTTCAGCTTTACCCCTAAAGACTCCGCAACCGTCCAAAGCACGCAGGAAATCATGGCTACGGTTTCTTCCCCCCGCAGTGTGGCAAACACTTACCGGGGAGCATTGAGCATAGAGCCTACTTCCAAATCCACCACTATCGCACAGATCTCTGTCAAGAGCACGCATACGCAGCGCGGCATGGATTTCATCAACAAGCTGGTGGAAGTCTACAACCGGGATGCCAACGATGACAAAAACGAAGTGGCTACCAAGACCGCGGAATTTATTGATGAACGTATCAAAATCATCAACGGCGAACTGGGAACCACGGAACAGGAACTGGAAACCTTCAAGCGCGATGCCGGGCTCACCGATTTGAAAAGCGACGCCCAACTGGCATTGAGTGAAAACTCGGAATACGAAAAGAAACGTGCCGAAAACAGCACCCAGCTCCGGCTGGTACAATTCCTGGCCGGCTATGCCAACAATCCGGATCATGCCTACGAAGTACTTCCGGTCAATGTGGGCCTGACAGATACCGGTCTTGCCGAGCTGATCAACCGCTACAACGAGATGCTGCTGGAACGCAAGCGCCTGCTCCGTTCCTCCCAGGAAAACAACCCGGTGGTAGTCAATCTGGATGCCAGCATCCGCGCCATGCGCAGCAATGTGCTGACCACCATCAACAGCGTACAAAGAGGTTTGGCCATCACCCAGGCGGATCTGGAACGTCAGGCAGGCAAATACGCCGGACGCATCACCAATGCTCCGGGACAGGAACGCCAGCTGGTCAGCATCTCGCGCCAGCAGGAAATCAAAGCCGGCCTTTACCTGATGCTGCTGCAAAAGCGTGAAGAAAACGCCATCACTCTGGCATCTACCGCCAACAACGCCCGCATGGTGGACGAAGCACTGGCAGACGCCATCCCCGTATCTCCCAAAGGAAAGATGATTTATCTGGTAGCACTGATTCTGGGAATCGCCCTGCCGGTAGTTGTCATCTATATCATCGAACTCTTAAAATACAAGATAGAGGGCCGCGCCGATGTGGAAAAAATCACCTCCCTTCCCATTGTGGGCGATGTACCCCTGTCGGAAGATAAAGGAAAAGAAGAAAGCATTGTAGTACACGAAAACCAAAACGACCTGATGGCCGAAACCTTCCGTAATGTACGCACCAATGTACTTTATATGATGAGGAGCGACGAGAAAGTCATATTGGTTACCTCCACCACCACAGGAGAAGGCAAAACCTTTATCGCTTCCAATCTGGCTGTCAGTCTGGCTTTATTAGGAAAGAAAATCGTGATCGTGGGGCTTGACATCCGCAAGCCGAGCCTGAACAAAGCTTTCAACTTATCACACAGGGAACAAGGCATCAGCCAGTTCCTCGCCAATCCGGAACATACCGACCTGATGTCGCTGGTACAAGTTTCACGCATCAATGCCAACTTGTCCATTCTGCCCGGAGGGCCTATTCCTCCCAACCCGACCGAACTGGTGGCACGTGAATCTTTGCCTCAGGCTATCGACATACTGAAAAAGCATTTTGACTATATCATTCTGGATACCGCCCCCATCGGCATGGTGACCGATACCCTGCTGATTTCGCGCGTAGCCAACGCCAGCATCTATGTGTGCCGGGCAGACTACACCCACAAGGCAGATTATACTTTAATCAACGAACTGAGCGAACAGAAAAAACTGCCCAACCTATGTACCCTTATCAACGGACTGGACATGAAGAAAAAGAAGTACGGATATTACTATGGATACGGCAAGTATGGCAAGTATTACGGATACGGTAAAAAATACGGTTACGGCTATGGATATGGCACTGAAAATGTAAATAAAAAGTAATTTCAAAAGTAATTACATAATACCATAAGACTAATTCTCTTCTGAATTTGTTAAAATATTAACACATTAGAAAGAGAATTAGTCTTATTACGTTTTAATATATAAATATTATTTACTATATTTTTCTTTCGAAACATCAAAACAGGGGCACTGTTTCACCCATTCCTCAGGCTCTATCTCGCCATTTCCGTTCAAATCCGGACTTAAATCCCGATGACCGCAAACCTTGCAACCGGGATAATCCACCAGCAACGCCCTGACCAGTACACGCAACGAATGTTTCTGCCACACCGTCCGCGTATCCGCCAGCCTGCCCCGCTCACTGATTCCCCCCTCATAGCATATCCCGATACTCTGCGCATTATGTCCACGCGCATGCACCCCTATTTTCTCTATGGGACGGGTTGTTTTTATATCCCCGTTCTTGCGGATATAAAAATGATATCCGGGTCCGTTCATTCCACGCCTGCGGTGGCACACCTCCAAATCCTGTTCGGTAAAGTCCCTGTCCGCCTTTGTGGCGGAACAGTGGACAACAATCAGATTAATCACCCTCATCCCCCTATGCACGAGCTGATTCCTACTACACCCGCAATAGCCGTAGCTACTGCAATCACCACTTTCAAAATAGTGCTCCAAACAGATTTACCTTTCATCCTACAGTTTTTTTTAAAATTAAACACTTGTCCGCCACCTACTTAAGCAGGCTTTTGCTCCCCCTTCGTTTTCACCGGCAATTTATCCACTTTCGTATATTTCAGTGCTGCCAGAATACCGCTTAGCGCAATACCCGGACGGAAATTGATACGCGCTTTTCTAATCATCGACACATCATACGTATCCTCCGTTTCCGCACCTCTTCCGCTCAGGCCTATCTGGAAAGTGCCCAGATCGGCAAGCCTTACGATCTCGCCCCCTTCCAGAGCCTCCATAATCACATCCTCCAAGGCAACAAGCACAGCCATTACATCCGCACGCGTCACCGTACAGGTTTTCTGAATACGATCCGCCATTTCGCGAATCTCTACATGGCCATTGGCCTGAGCTTGTGCATAAAACTTAGGCACTGCATCCTGATCAAGCGGATTATTACGCTTTACCACCGAATAAGAAACTGTTCTTCCCATACTTTTTCAAATTAAAAATTAAAACTTGCAAATTAAGAAACACACTGGTAATCAAGCGTTAACCACTAAGCCGGCTATGATTGACTTTTGATTACACTACAAAGATACGATGAACCGGAAGCCCCGTGTAGACATTTGTAGAGAAGCGTAGGAGATTGTCGGGAAATGTCGAGAATAACTTACAGAGAGAGTAGGAAAACAAGGACATTTTGCGTATCTTTACCCTATAATCAAAACGATAAAAGAACATGAACCAAGAAGAAAAAGCATTCATTATCAGAGCGTATGACAAAGCGGAACTGGCAGAACTATACAGCCCGGGGCGAACTGCCGCGGCAGCCCTGCAAACCCTGTATCGCTGGATGCGGAGAAACATGCTGCTACAGGAAGAATTGAACGAAGCGGGCTACAACAAATTCCGCCACAGCTTTCTGAAGCATGAAGTGGCAATCATAGTGAGGCATCTGGGAGAACCTTAGGACATACGCTTCCCAAAGAACCTGTTGTCTACATCGAAAGACCTTGTTGTTTTTTTAAAATCCCCTGTTGTTTTACCGGAAAGGTCCTGTTGTTTTTTGAAAACAACAGGATCTTTTTCACCTGCATTTAAGGCTCACAAGGCTCAGGGCTCACTTAGGCGGTTTTCTGAGCCAAGATTTGCCGGTCTTTCTATACTTACCATCCTCTTTCTCAACGATTTGATAATACACCAAACGCAACAAATAACGTTTCACGGATGCTGTAGGCAACCCGGCTTCATTGGCAGCCGCCATCAGCTCCGAATAGGTGAACTCGCGCGGCATTTTTTTCAAAACGGGACGCAGTTTGAAAAAAGCCTTTACCGGCCTGATTCTTCCGGCAGTATCATCCATGGAAGTGGAAAGCAGCAAACTGTGTTCCAGCAACACATCCACTATCTGCATTGCCGTATGGAAATCCTCATCCGAACACTCCCACTCCGATGTATTCCATTGCGGCTCACACTTACGCAATGCAGTCAGCACCATGGCAATACGAGACATCATCAGTCCGTGGCGCAGCACAATGGCACCCGGAGAATCATCATCTTCCGCCACTACCTCACGCAGATACGTTCTGAAACGCTCCGTATGCTCTTTCCATTGTTCCTCGGTGAAAACCACCTCGGTAGGCGATCCGGAGAGAAAGATAAACATACGCAGCAGCTCCTCGCCCATCCCTTTGAAATAAGCGCGCATATCCAGCCGGGCCTTGCCGGGATTTGCCGACTTATACTCCCAGTGGGCCTGTCCCACATAGAAAGCCACACGGCTGTACATTCCATTCTCCAGCGAAGAAATAAATTTATGCAACTGGGCGGGAGTACCCGAAGCGCATAATGCCAGATGAGGGTCACTCACAACAACAAGCCGGTGATCCGTCTTGAAATAAGAAGACACCTCCTCGTGCTGGGAGGCGGCACGCATCACATCATCATGTTTTCCATACTCCTGGTGCATGGCAGAACTTATCATGTCCAGCTCGGAGGCATTCATCACCAAGCCGACCGCTCCACCCGCCTCCAAAGCCAGTATCAACTGGCTTTTTGAAATATTGGGAGCCACCTTCAGGATGCGTTCCACCGGCATCTCCGGGCATTGGTCCAAATCGGGAACCCTCTTTTCCTGAGCGGCAAGCCGTTCCTCCAGATTCCACTTCAGCAGCTTCTGCCGGTACTCACGCTCATCCTTCCTGTTCAATTCATCGTAATACTCCTGAATGGCTGCGGGCAGAATTGCCGCCAGTTGCATCACCCCCTTTCCTCTGCCCGAACCGGCCAAAGCCACCAGGTAGAGATCGGCGGAATAAACCATTCCTCCATAATTCATCCTCACCCCCGGCAGACAACCGCTGATGTTGGTAATCATGGAGAGCAACAGAATATCCCTCTCGCGCTTGTTGCGGACGTGCGTCAAACCACGCTTCAAAAAGTCGGGCAAACGGTCGAACAGTTCATCCGGAAGACACGGAACTTCACGACGCAACTTGTCAGCCTCAAGTTTCTCTAACTCAGCCTCTTCCTCCCCCTCATTGGGCTCAGAATACCGCATAGGTGAGCCCTGAGCCTTGTGAGCCCTGGAAGCAGGTGTTTCGGGCCCCTTGTTCATGTCGGCATACCGGTATCCGGAGTCTATGCGCGGAGGTATATCCCCGGCGGCACACCCCATACCCGCCAGCCTTTCCACCGCCAGCGTTTTCAGCCGTGCCAACTCTTCCTCGCCCACTCCTTTATAGCGGGCGATACGTCCCAGCTTCAACAAAAACTCATTCTTTTTGCCATCCACAAAGGGATTCTGCTCCAGGAACTCGTTGAAGAATGTGTGCAGCATGCCCGAAGCCGCAACGGGAGGCCCGGACGCACCTGCCGGGGTCTTCACTTTCAGCTCCGCCAAAATCTCCCCCACCCTGTCGGGATGCTCCGTCACAAAGCGCCGCCAGGGAAAAACTTCGGTATCCGGACGAAAAAAAGCCTCCGGATCATACGATGCAAAGCAAGGACGGGTGGGATTCTTGCAACTCATGTCACAGGGAAAGGCAAGAAGCTGCGCCACGTGCCATGCCACCAATGCGTATGCCATACGATACTCGTCCACACTCTCCGCTTCCACACGCACCACCAGTTTCAGCCCGTCGTACGAAACGCTGCGCCATGCCGCCTTCACCCAAGGAGTGTCCTTCAATACCTGCAAGAACTCAGACACACGGCCGTTACATTTATCCACATCCAGCATGGCGTCCCCGCTCCACTGCTTCAGATTGGTTTCGGCATGGCTCCCATCGCAACGCCCGGCTATCACCAGCGCGGCCAGTTTTCTCTTTAACTTCTTGGCCTCTGTCTCCCTGCCCGAAGCCTTCAGGCGCTGATACTCTTCTACTTGCACCTTCCAGCGTTCGCCACGCAGAAGTTTCACAAACTCTTTCAATGTCATATCCACGGCATGTTCATCGAACACCGAGAAATAGAAAGAGCATAAATCGGTATAAACCATTCATGTATGAATTTAAATTATCAAAAGGAGGGCATTTCCCTCCACCATGAAAGCAAAAGTATATTGCAAACCCATACAATCAAAAGTTAAAATTGTACACTTACACAACATAAAGCACTGATTTACAATACCTATTTATGATACAAGTGTACAAATAACCGGGAGACTTCCTTTTAATGTCTTTTCACATTTTGCTCCTTATTTCCTTTCTTTCCTCTTTTTCTTCTCTTTCCGTTCTTTCTTCTTCTTTTCCTCCTTTTTCCGCAGAAACTCGTCTATATCAGCCAACATACTTTTGCACATGCGCTTCAGAACTCTCATTTCCTCATCAGTGTAGCCTTCACCGGACAGGCGATATCCGGCCATGATTTTTTCCAACTCTTGAAGGAAGCTCAATCTGCCACTATTTTTCTTATAAATCTTGATTTTTCCACAATGTTAATATCATTTAAAATATAAAAAGTACAAAAGTATAAATAAATACGTCATTCTTGTTAATTTTTTCATTTTTTGCGAACAAATAGCTTGTTATCGTAAAAAAATGTCTATATTTGCATCAGAATTTAACGACAAGCTTACCTGGGAATGACACAGGTAACAGCGTAGCGTGCTCAAGAGGCATCATTTCTTTCATTTTTTAGAACATCTAACATTACTTTTCCTTCCTCCGAATATGAAAAAATGGCTAGTGGCGTATGTCCGCCTTCACCACGAAAAGAAGACGGCCGAACGGCTGACCGCAATGAACATAGAGAACTTCCTGCCTGTACAAGAAGAAATCCGCCAATGGACTTACCGGAAAAAGAAAATAAAACGGGTGGTTATCCCCATGATGATTTTTGTCCATGTAGATGCGGCGGAACGTTCGCAGGTGCTCACGTTGTCGGCCATCAGCCGGTATATGGTGCTGCATGGCGAACATACTCCGGCGGTGATTCCGGACGAACAGATGGAACGGTTCAAATTTATGCTGGATTATTCGGACGAGGCGGTGGAGATGTGTACCGAGCCATTGGCTCCGGGAGAATTGATACGGGTGGTCAAAGGTCCGCTAAAGGGTCTGGAAGGAGAACTGGTGGAAATGGATGGAAAAGCGAAAGTGGTGGTAAGACTGGATTTGCTGGGATGTGCGGGGGTTGATATGCCGGTGGGGTTTGTGGAGAAGATAAAATAAGGATGGCGGACGCTAGGAAATGTGGAGGAGAATTTGTAGCTTTGCGGTAAGAAAGGAGAATAAAGGCATGCGTTTGCAATCTAAAGAAATACAGACCATCATCCAAATAGCCAAAGATATTTATGGCGAAACAGTGCAGGTATATCTCTTCGGTTCCCGTCTGAATGACGAAAAGCGCGGAGGAGATATTGATTTATTAGTCCGCAGCACGGGAGAAAAGAAGGGGGTATTGGCACGCATCCGCATGACCGCACGCTTGAAACTGCATTTGGGCGACCAAAAGATTGACGTCATCGGTGACCATGAGGATTCACCGGTAGTGCAGGAAGCCTTGAAAAACGGAATACAACTGATATGACAGAAAAGAAAAAAGAGATAACAGAACGCCTGGAACGGGAATTTGATGTATGCGACAAGCATATCCTTCGTATAAATGAAGCTCTTGAAGGGTTAGGGGTCAATATTCCCATGTCTGCGGATTGTTATTCCAACCTGACAACAGAACAAGTCCGCTGCATAGACCAATTCATATTTCGCTTTTCCAAATTGCAGGATTCCATGGGAGCAAAAATATTCCGATATATATTGGAATATCTGGATGAAGACATCACCGCACTTCCTATGCGTGACATTCTGAACCGTCTGGAACGTTATCTTATTATTCCAAGTGCTGACGAATGGACTTATATACGTGAGTTGAGAAATGAGATCTCACACGATTATCCCTTGCTTGAAACAGATGTTGCCGCCATTTTGAATGAACTGTTTTCCAAAACAGATATTATATTTAGCATTTACAGTAAATTGAAAAGTGTCTTCAATAATAACAGACACGCTTAAACCGTGATACAGACTATTCTTTTCTTCCCCGATATTTTTTTGGAACACAAACTTCGAAACGAAATTATCGAGAAGAAACAAACGCTCAGGAAATTCATGCTGAATGCTGAATGAGATTTTCTCTGTCGTCTACCAATTTTATAAAGAAAGCAATCTTTTAATCCGTAATAGTGATAAGAGAATAAGACTCATATCCTATCTTTGGTCAAAGTATAGAATTTCATAAGGAAATAGTTAGTGATAAACAAGATCCATTCGTTGGTAAACGGGAATTTTTCCATGCCGTAAAGAGAAATTTAATTGGAAGAAATTTTCTAAATTCATATTGTTGATTGTTACACTTTTGAGTCAGCACAATCAAGTAACTGCTGTAGATGTTATACCCGAAAAAGTAAATTCTATAAATCAGCGTAAGTCACCTATACAAGATAGCTACATATCAAAATATCTAGCTGAAAAAGAATTAAATTTAACAGCAACATTAGATGGAGCCAAAGCCTATAGTGATGCAGACTTTGTCATAATTGCAGCCCCTACTAATTATGATCCTGTAAAAAATTACTTTGACACTAAGCACATTGAGGAAGTAATTACTCTTGTAAAAAGTGTAAATCCCAATGCAATCATGGTTATAAAAAGCACTATCCCTGTCGGCTATACGGAATATATTCGTAAAAAGATGAATACAGAAAATATTATCTTTTCACCTGAATTCCTACGAGAAAGCAAGGCCTTGTATGACAATCTTTATCCTAGCCGTATTATTGTAGGTCGTCCTGAAAATGATGAACGATTAGACAAAGCCGCTCACGATTTTGCAGCCCTTTTACAAGAAGGAGCAATAAAAGAAAATATAAAAACTCTATTCTTAGGTTTAACTGAAGCAGAAGCTGTGAAACTTTTTGCAAATACCTACCTAGCTCTACGTGTTTCTTATTTTAATGAACTAGATACATATGCAGAAATAAAGGGATTAAATACACAAGCAATCATAAACGGAGTCTGCCTTGATCCACGTATTGGGACCCATTATAACAACCCTAGTTTTGGATATGGAGGATATTGTCTTCCAAAAGATACGAAACAATTACTCGCTAATTATGCTAACGTTCCTGAAAATTTGATACAAGCTATTGTTGAAAGCAATCGAACCAGAAAAGATTTCATTGCCGACCGTATACTTGCCAAAGCAGGATACTACGACTATTATAATCATAGTGATTTCAATCCAACAGAAGAAAAACATTGCATCATCGGTGTATTCCGCCTTACGATGAAATCAAATAGCGACAATTTTCGGCATAGTAGCATCCAAGGTGTAATGAAGCGCATCAAAGCTAAGGGTGCGGAAATCATTATTTATGAGCCTTCCATTGAAGATGGAAGCACATTCTTCGGCAGCAAAATAATAAACGATTTATCTATTTTTAAGCAACAAAGTCATGCTATTATTGCTAACCGCTACGACTCTTGTTTGGATGACGTAAAAGAAAAAGTTTATACAAGAGATATATTTAGAAAAGACTAATACAACTATTCAAATTACAAAATTAACCTAGTATAGTTTTTCATTATAAATACTACATTGATTATCTGATTTCACATGGAAGAAATATGCGATAAAGATGTCTGTATGGGATGCTGGGCTTGCTGTAACATATGCTCCAAGAATGCAATATCCATGATTGAAGATAAATTCGGCTTTCTTCATCCACAAATTAATCACAATTTGTGTATTGATTGCGGTGCATGCAGAACAGTTTGTCCCAACAATACCCTTCCAATTTTCCATATAGAAATGTCCACTTATGCAGCTGTATCTAAAAACGATGATATATATAAAAAATCAACTTCAGGTGGAGTAGCAACAACCCTTTCTACATTTATTATAGAAAAAGGCGGAGTAGTTTATGGAGCAGCTTTCGACAATGCTTTTAATTTACTACATTCTCGCATTGATTCAGTTAAAGAACTGCATAAAATACAAGGCACGAAGTATGTACAGAGTTCTATAGGATATAGCTATAAACAAATTAAAAATGATTTAAAATCAAAGACTGTACTTTTTATCGGTACACCTTGCCAAGTTGCAGGACTATTAAATTATATACCTAATTCACTACATAAAAATTTATTTACTGTAAGTTTTATATGTGGAGGCGTTCCTTCAAATAAATTTCTAAAGCAAAATCTAAACTCCTATCTTAAAGATGCAAAAAACATCAAATTCAGAAACGGATGTGATTATGGATTTTGGATTGAATACACAAATAATAAAATAATACACTTACAACGATTCTATAATCAATATTTCCGTGCTTTTGATAATAAAATAAGCCTAAGGTCTTCATGTTACGGCTGCAAATTTTCCCGAAGAGAAAGAATCGGCGACATTACTATTGGGGATTTTTGGGGATTATCAAGTGGTAATTTATTGGATAGAGAAAAGAGTGGTTTAGGGGTTTCAATTATCCTTTGTTCCTCTGAAAAAGGTGTATCTCTAATAAAAAATAGTAGTCCCAATTTTATTATAGAGAAACACGATATTTCAGAAACATTCAAATTTAATCCAAGATTATTATCGCCTGTTACTAAAAACGATTACGTTAAAAAATTTCGACAATCATTTGAAAAAAACGAAGATTTCGACAAATCCGTAGGAAAAATTTTAAACATAAAATATAAAATATACGAAATTAAAGGATTCCTTAAAAAAAATAAAATATTGAGTTCTATAAATGACTCTATTAAAAGTGTTAGAAAATGAAATTGTCTAGATCATACTACGAATCATTACTTTATGACCTCCTTAAACCCTTTGTCAACTTATATGATGAAGCAGAGTCATCTATTATAATCCCTAATGAAATAGAAGTATCCTATGACACACGTACTATGAGATTAGAAAGTTTTTCTCGAAGCCTCTTAGGATGGTCTATGTTGCCTGGACATGAGGATATAAAAAGAGTCATTTTCACAATGATTAAAAACGGAATCAACTCTAAATGTAATAAATATTGGGGAGAAATTTATGATAATGACCAAAAAATAGTTGAAATATTTCCAATTCTTCTTTACTGCATTGAAAATAGAAATTTATTCGAATCCTTATTCGACGAACAAAGTCGTAACAATCTTCAAGAATGGTGTCTACAAATAAATAAAGTTCAAGTTCCGATAAATAATTGGCAATTTTTTATAGTATTAGTAAATACATTTCTCAGAATCCTAGGACTAAAATATTCAAAAAATTCAATAGAGCATGCCTTTGAGAATATAGAAAAAATGTACATCGGCGATGGATGGTATAGCGACGGAAATAGTTTGCAACGTGATTATTATATTCCTTTTGCTCTGCATTATTATTCACTACTTTATGCAAAATATTGTCCAGAAGACAAACGCTCAATTACTTTCATAAAAAGAAGCACAATTTTTTCTAAAAGTTTCATGCTATTTTTTTCAAATTCAGGCAATGCTATACCTTTTGGAAGAAGTTTGACATATAAATTTGCACAAGTAGCTTTTTGGTCTATATATAGCAACTTCATTGAAGATAAAGAAGTTCTGTCTGTAATTAAAGGGATAATTGAAAGAAATATAAAATGGTGGATGTCTCAAAAGATATTTGACTCAAATGGATTTCTAAATATAGGTTATTGTTATACCAACCAATTCATGTCTGAATTTTACAATGCAAAAGGCTCTTCCTATTGGTGTCTCAAATCATTCATATTTCTTCTAAATTCTTCTGATTATTTCTTTAAAATAGACTCTTCTAAACTAGAAAACAAGAATAACACCCGCCGTTACATTCCAGCTATTTTCTCAACGATTATGTTTCACCAGGGGCATTCATACATGTTTATGAATGGTCAAAAATGCAATAACGAATTTGGAAATACAGAAGCAAAATACGAAAAATTTCTATATACAACGCATTGTGCTCCATGTGTTTGCCGTTCAGTATCTGGTATTGAAAATTTAGCATGTGACAACAGCTTAATCATAAAAATAGGGCAATCTTTTATTATTCGTAAAAATTCTCATATATTAGAAAATAATGAACATGTTATGGTTTCAGAATGGAAGCCATTCAATGATGTTTCAATTATTACATATATTTTCCCTAATGTACCATATCACTATCGCATCCACGTTGTGAATACAAAAATATCATTTAAATTATATGATTTTGGAACAGCTGTTTGTAAAAACAACTCATTAATTAAATCAACAAAGGACAATAAAGCTTTTTGTTATAACACTAATCAAATTAGTGGAATATATACTTTATTTGATAATGGATTTTCTAGCATTTGCGATTGCTCTCCCAATGTAAATCTACAATACCCTAAAGTTGTCATTCCATATACTTGTACAAATTTTGAAAAAGGAAAGCATTATATTGTGAATTGTTGCTATAATGGTATAGCAGAAATTGAAAATACAACAAAAATACAAGTGAAAACTGATGGAATATTCTATGAAAATGTATTTTATCCTTTTAAAGAAACTTACTTTCCAAATAACTCTTTGTATTCCAAAGCAATACAAATTGCGAGGAAACTAAAAACTATTATTTCTTACTTTAAATAAACTATAAAAGCATTTTCATTTTACTCATTTTAACATTAGTACCTAAATCAAATTAAAAATATGGGAACAACAGATAGAAGTATAGCCCAAAATACTATCCTCCTCTACATAAGATTAATTGTTGTTATATTTGTCGCTTTCTTTACCCAAAGACTTGTTCTTAAAGCCTTAGGCGTTGAAGATTATGGTATATATAACGTTGTGGGCGGATTAATAGTTGTTATCGGCATCATCAATACTGGTATGATACAAGCATCACAACGTTTTTTTGCTTTTGAAATTGGTCGTGGAAAACAATCTGAACTTAAAAACATTTTTGGAGCAGCACTTACAATACATGCTCTTATTTCTATATTTGTATTACTATTTGCTGAAATTTTAGGAGTATGGTTTCTCAATTCTATTATGACAATCCCTCCAGATAGATTATTAGCAGCAAATTTTGTATTTCAAGCAACTATCTGCTCATTACTAATTACGGTATGGACTGTACCATTTGACGCTTTAATCATAGCAAAAGAAGATTTCAACATATATGCATATATAAGTATAGTCGAATATTTTCTCAAATTAGGTATTGCATATTTTATTTCAACATTCGAACTTTACGACAAGTTAATTATATATAGTTGGTTGCTTGTACTTGTTACAATACTATGTAAACTATGGAGCATCATTTACGGAAAAAGAAAGTATAAAGAATGCCTACTTAAATTTAACAAAGACAGAAACTACATAAAGAAAATGCTATCATTTGCAAG
>ERZ1504793.382-NODE-382-length-15950-cov-3.811324_pt1 | contig 15950 bp, 19 predicted proteins | sample MGYA00575731_ERZ1504793 | MGnify/ENA primary metagenome ERZ1504793 (study PRJEB39906, sample SAMEA3182103) | gut metagenome | biome: human; feature: gut; material: Stool; isolation source: human stools | place: Canada | collected 2013-02-19 ...
GGGCGCCACCTTCGCGGATCTTCGGCCCTGGCATATGCAGCAGATCGCCAAGATCGACTGCGACGGCTATGCTATCGGCGGACTGGCGGTAGGAGAGCCTACGGAGGTGATGTATGAGATCATCGACGCGGTAGAGCCGTATATGCCGGAGAACAAGCCGCGGTATCTCATGGGTGTAGGCACGCCAAGCAACATCATAGAGGGCGTGGCCCGGGGCGTGGACTTCTTTGACTGTGTGATGCCGGCGCGCAACGCGCGGCACGGAAAGCTGTTTACCTGGAAGGGCACGCTGAACATCAAAAACGCCAAATACAAGCTGGATGAACAGCCCATCGATCCGGAATGTGACTGCCCGGTGTGCCGGCAGTTCAGCAGGGCATATCTCCGGCACCTGTTTACAGCGGAGGAGATGCTGGGAATGCGCCTGGCGGTGATGCACAACCTGTATTTTTACAACAAGCTGACGGAGCGTATCCGTGACAGCCTGGACAACGGATGCTTTGACGCATTCCGGGAGGAATACAGTAAAAAACTGGCGGAGAAGATATAAACCTCTTGCCAAAAGCAAAAGAACTATGTATAATAGTATCACTTTGTTGTTAAAGGAGTAATGTTCCATGATTCAGATCGCTTACGCTGATGCTGCCGCTGCCACCACCACCGGCGGCATGGGTTCCACCATTCTGATGATCGTCCTGATGATCGCTATCTTCTACTTCCTGATGATCCGCCCCGAGAACAAGCGGAAAAAGCAGGCCGAGGAGATGCGGAGTTCCCTGAAGAAGGGCGATTGGCTGACCACCATCGGCGGCGTGTACGGCCGCGTCGTGGCTATCACCGACCGTACTGTGGTCATCGAGACCAGCGAGGACCGTGTTCGCGTGGAGTTCCTGAAGTCCGCTATCGGCCAGGTAGGTACCCTGGACGAGCAGGCTGCCGCCCAGCAGCGTCCGGCGAAGAAGGCTAAGAAGGAAGAGGCCGCGGAGGAAACTCCCGCTGTGGAGGAGATGACGTCACCGAGGCTCCCGCTGAGGCTGACAAAACCGACGCCGAGTAATACAGACCGAGAGGAGCGCTGCCCGGAGGGCGGCGCTCTTTTTGCGCTGACAGCGATCAGTACCGGTGTATCATGTGATGCAGACCTTCCGCATAAGCTGAAGCAAAGCTGATGCGGGAGGTATTCTTATGTCTTGGAAGCAACTGGCCGGCAAGGGAACGTGGCTGGGCACCGCCACAGCGGCAGTCGTGCTGCTGGCAGCACTGGGCGTATCGTCACTGCTCCTGCTGCGGGGCATCGTACCGGAGCGCGCGATGGGTCCGCTGGTATGGGGCGGCAGCGTTCTGGCGTGCTTCTGCGGCGGACGTATGGCCATACGGCAGGGCAGCGATGGTCCGCTGCCTCGGGCGCTGGCAGTATCCGCCTGTGTATATGGTGCAATGTGGATCGCGGCGCTGACGGGAAACGAGGCGATACATTTTGCCGGCAGCGGCATCGCCCAGACCTGCGCCGTGTGGGGCGGCGGCCTTTTGGCGGGACTGATCGGAACGAAGCAGAAACGGCGGAGGCCCCACAGCGGTCACAGAAAGAGCGGTGATCGTCGAAAACGGGCGGTAACATAAAGCGGTGCATGGTTAAAATAACGAAAACGTGTTTTTGCGGCATTTTTTATCCGACGGTGCGGCGGGCGGCAGGGGAGTCGTTCGCCGCATCACGCTTTTCAAGATATGGTGCAGGGATTTCAGGCATTTCCCCGGATATTGGGATTTCGGCATTTTTATAAACCGCGTCAGTACCCTGGTATACCTTGTTTACATAATTAAGTTAACATAACATTTTGACATAATTTACAAAAAATATGTTTTTGCGGAAAACCTCTTGCGGTTTTGTGAATTATGCCATATATTTATTATTACGTTTTGGCACGTCTATCGAGAGGGCTTGGCTCATACACTGTGGACGAGGTGAGCCCTATGAAGCTGCATCGTCGCCGTATGCCTGTTCTCCAGCCGCCAAAGGCGCGGCTGTACATACTGTGTCTGTTTCTTGCCGCCGGAGTTCTGGCGGGCTTTTTAGCGGGGCGGACTGTGGCGTCGGAGGATCTTCTGTCGTTGAGCCGCTATGTGACAGGCTATGCGAGGCTGAACGCAGAAGAACCGCGCAGCGCGGGGCTGTGGCAGGTCCTATGGACCTATCTGCGCTATCCGGCCGCGGCGTTTCTGCTGGGCTGTACAGCCTGGGGCGTGATGCTGATCCCGCTGACGTGCGCGGCCCAGGGCTTCTTCCTGTCGTTCGCGGTGCAGTGCTTTGCCGCTGCACTGGGAAAGCAGGGCGTGGTATTGGCGCTGGCGGCGCTGGGACTGCGGTGTCTGTTCACCATACCATGTCTGCTGACGATAGCGGCGGACAGCTTTGCGTGTGCGTGGCGCCGGGCAGAACGTCAAAAGCCGGAGGTGAGAGACCGGCGGAGCGCGATCATCTGTGTGTTTGTATTGCTGACCGGGACAGTGGCGGAGTGCGCCCTGGTGCCGCGGCTTTTTGCATGGCTGATGCCAGGCTTGACTTGAAAGAGAGAGGAGTGAGGGACACATGACGGACTTTATCGCGGCATACCGCGACTATCTGACTGAGGAGAAGCACGCCTCCGCCAATACCCTCAGCTCCTATATACGTGACCTGACCCAGTTTCACAGCTGGCTGCTTTCCGTGGGCGTAACGGATATGCGGAAGGTGAAGAAAGAGACGATCAATGAGTATCTGCTGCATATGACCCATAGCGGCAAAAGCCCCGCCACAGTCACGCGGTCCACAGCATCGATCAAGTCATTTTATGCCTATATGATGCAGTGCGGCGCTGTGAAGAGCAACCCGGCCAAGAGCGTGGTGGCCATGAAGGTGGAGAGGAAGTATCCGGAGATCCTCTCCAACCGGGAGGTAGAGCTGTTTCTGGAGCAGCCCAAATGCGTGGATGAAAAGGGATTCCGTGACCACGCCATGCTGGAGCTGCTGTATGCCACCGGAATTCGAGTCAGTGAGCTGATCGGTCTGGATGTCAGCGATGTCAATTTGTCCGCCGGCTTTATCCGCTGCCGCAGCAAGGGAAAGGAGCGCATCGTGCCGCTGTACACCGCTGCGGTGAAGGCGCTGGAGGACTATGTGCGGGATATTCGTCCCCGGCTCATCGCCGATGAGGAAGAGCATGCGCTGTTTGTGAATATGAGCGGCGAACGCATGAGTCGCCAGGGCTTCTGGAAGATCATCAAGTACTATCAGGAAAAAGCGGGCATCGAGAAGGACATCACCCCCCACACCCTGCGCCATTCCTTTGCCGTACACCTGCTGGAAAACGGCGCCGATCTGCGATCCATTCAGGAGATGCTGGGTCACGCGGATATCAGCTCCACGCAGATATATACACACGTTATCAAAAAGCAGCTGAAGGATGTATATAATAAGGCCCATCCCCGTGCATAACAGCCTATCAAACCGCCCGGTTTTCCGGGCGGTTTTTGTTGCTATTTTTATTCCAGTTTGCTATAATAGAACAAATGTTGGGAGGTGGGCGCAGCTATGCGGATACTGGGCATTGACCCCGGCATCGCCATTGTGGGCTTCGGGCTGATCGAATCGAACCGGGGCAGTGTGCGAATGCTGCAATACGGCGCTGTGACTACCGAGGCGGGACTGCCGCTGGCGACACGTCTGGTACAGATCGAAAACGACATGACCGCGCTGATCGCCCAACTGAAGCCTGATGAGATCGCCGTTGAGGAGCTGTTTTTCAGCAAAAACATCACCACAGGTATCGCCGTGGCCCACGGGCGGGGTGTGATTCTGTGTACGGCGGAGCGACTGGGCGTACCCATATTCGAATATACCCCCATGCAGGTGAAGCAGGCGGTGGCCGGCTACGGCCTGGCGGACAAGAAGCAGGTGATGGACATGACAAAGCGGCTTTTGAAGCTGAAGGCAGTGCCGAAGCCGGACGACGCGGCAGACGCGCTGGCCATCGCCATATGCCATGCCCGCAGCGCTACCAGCCTGCTGCGGCGTAAGGACCCCGACGTGAAGGAGACTGTCTGATATGTATTACTATGTGAACGGCACCGTGGCGGAGATCGATGCGGGGCTGGCGGTCATCGACTGCAGCGGCGTGGGCTACGCCTGTGCCACGACGAACTATACGCTCTCCCAGCTGAAAAAGGGCGCACCGGCCAAGTTGTACACCTATCTGAATGTACGCGAGGACGCCATGGAGCTGTTCGGCTTCGCCGATCAGAGTGAGCTGCGGAGCTTCAAGCTGCTGATCGGCGTATCCGGCGTAGGCCCCAGGGCGGCGTTGTCTATCCTGTCCGCCGTAACACCGCAGCAGCTGGCGCTGGCGGTGGTGACAGAGGATGAAAAAACACTGACTGCCGCCAACGGCATCGGCAAAAAGATCGCTCAGCGAGTGATACTGGAACTGAAGGACAAGCTGGCACGGGAGGAAGCGCTGGACGGCACATCCGTTAAGGGCGGCGCGCCCGCGATGGCTGCGGTGCCCCACAGCAAGAAAAGTGAGGCGCAGTCGGCATTGGCGGTGCTGGGCTACGGCAGCGCGGAGATCGCCGCAGCGCTGAAAGATATCGACATGGAAGCGCTGACGCTGGAGGACATCATCCGGCAGGCGCTGAAGCGCATGATGAAGTAGGGGAGGGGCGCACATGAGCATTGATTTCGGGGCGGACCTGTACGAGGAGCCTATCGTCGCCAAAACGTTTCTCAGTGAGGATGCCAACGAAGGTTCTCTACGGCCCCACACACTGACAGAATACATTGGGCAGGAGAAGGCCAAGCAAAACCTGTCGATCTTCATTGAGGCGGCGCGCCGGCGGACAGAGTCTCTGGACCATGTGCTGCTGCATGGCCCTCCGGGACTGGGCAAGACCACACTGGCGGGCATCATCGCCCAGGAGATGGGCGTGAATATCCGCATCACCTCCGGACCGGCTATCGAGAAGCCCGGGGACCTGGCGGCGCTGCTGACGAACCTGAGTGAGAACGATATCCTGTTCGTGGATGAAATACACCGGCTGAACCGGGCGGTGGAGGAGATCCTGTACCCGGCCATGGAGGACTACGCCATCGATATCATCATCGGCAAGGGACCTTCTGCCAACTCTATCCGGCTGGATCTGCCGAAATTCACCCTGATCGGCGCCACAACACGGGCAGGGTCGCTGTCTGCACCGCTACGGGACCGCTTTGGCGTGACGCTGCGGCTGGAGCTCTACACGCCTGAGGAGCTGGCAAAAATCGTGACGCGCAGCGCCGGCATCCTGAACGTGTCCATTGAACCGGAGGGCGCTATGGAGATCGCGCGGCGGTCCCGGGGCACGCCCCGTATCGCCAACCGGATGCTGCGGCGGGTACGGGACTTCGCCCAGGTGATGGCCGACGGCGTTATCACCAAGTCCGTAGCGGACAAGGCGCTGCTGGCGCTGGAGGTAGACTATCTGGGTCTGGACAACGTAGATCGACGGATGCTGCAGGCCATTATTGAAAACTATGGCGGCGGCCCGGTAGGTCTGGACACGCTGGCGGCCACCATCGGCGAGGAGTCGGTGACGCTGGAGGATGTGTATGAGCCATACCTGATGCAGATCGGCTTTTTGACCCGAACGCCCCGAGGGCGCTGCGTCACGCAGAAGGCCTATGCACATCTGCACATTGCGTTTACGGGCCAGCAGCAGCTGGAATTGTAGTGCGCAGAGACTGTTCGGTGGAATTTTTCGGTTGTTCTCCGCAAGAAAGCCGTCAAATTTGAGTTATTTTTGACAAAGTTACACGATTGACTTGACAAATTATTTTGTAAAAAGGTATAATAGCGTATGGTGAATGATACAAGGGCTGAATATGACCATCTGCAGACGCTGAGCGACGAGGCGCTGTGCGCTCTGGTAAAGCAGGGCAGCCGCGACGCCGAGGATATCCTAGTAGGGCGTTACCACCGTTTGGTGCGCTCCTGCGCCCGTCCGTACTTTCTGGCGGGAGGGGATAGCGAGGACCTTTTGCAGGAGGGAATGTTCGGGCTTATCAAGGCAATACGGGAGTACGAGCCAGGACACGAGGCCTCGTTGTGCACCTTTGCCGAGACGTGTATCCGGCGTCGTTTGTACTCTGTGCTGCGTGCTGCCGCCTCCGGAAAGCATTCACCTCTGAACCAAGCCGTTCCTTTGGATACCTCTTTCTTTGACGCGAATCTCTCCTTTGCCCACGTCGATCCCGAGGGTTGGGTCATCGACTGCGAAAAAACTGCCGCTCTGCTGGAAAACGCGCGCAAGCTGCTGTCCGAATTCGAGGTAAAGATTTTAGGGTATTATCTGGACGGTCTCACCTGCCGTGAGATCGCAGAAACTGTGGGCCGGTCCCCCAAATCGGTGGACAATGCCGTGCAGCGTTTGCGCCGCAAAATAGCGCGGCAGCTTCTATCCGGCGATATCAGCAAAGGCTGAGCGCAATATATTTTTTCTCAAAGAGAGGGTAAAATCATGTACGAAGACAAGACCTTAGTGTGCAAAGAGTGCGGCAAAGAGTTCGTTTTCACCGCCGGTGAGCAGGAGTTCTACGCTGAGCGCGGCTTCCAGAACGAGCCCCAGCGCTGCAAGGCCTGCCGTGACGCGCGCAAGAACGCTGCCCGTGGTCCCCGCGAGTATTTCACCGCTGTCTGCGCTGCCTGCGGCGGCGAGGCCAAGGTGCCCTTCGAGCCCAAGAGCGATCGTCCTGTGTACTGCAGCGACTGCTTCGCCAAGATGCGTGAGAACGGCTGATCTGCTGACTGCACACTGTTAAGTAGATAGAATAGACCGCCCTCCGGTACGCCGGAGGGCGGTTTTTTATAGCGCAGGATGAGAAAAATCCTGTTGAAAGTTCCGGCATTTTGGGGTATACTATCAGCACAATATTGTATTTGGAGGTTTTCCAACATGATCGAGATCACGAAAGACACCATTATCGGTGATATTCTGGACGTTGCGCCCCAGACCGCGCCCATCTTCCTGTCCATTGGTATGCACTGCCTGGGCTGCCCGTCCTCCCGCGGCGAGACGGTGGAGGAGGCCTGCGCCGTCCACGGCATCGATGTGGACAAGCTGCTGGAGCTGGTGAACGAGGAAGCCAACAAGCCCATCGCCGAGTAAACAAAAAAACAAAGCCACGCATACGCAAGCGTATGCGTGGCCATTTGTGTAGGGAAATATGGAGAGACGACTGCAATTACAACCGCGGCTCCAGCTGCTGGCGGACATGACACCGACGGGCTGCCGTCTGGCAGATATCGGCACGGACCACGGGTATCTGCCGGTGTATCTGCTGCAAAGGGAGCGTATCCAAAGCGCTATTGCCGCGGACATCGGCGCAGAGCCTCTGGCGCACGCGCGGCGGACTGCGGAGGAATATGGCGTGGAAGGTATCAGCTTCCGCCTGTGTGACGGGCTGGCCAATATCTCTCCGGAGGAAACGGATACAGTGATCATCGCCGGCATGGGCGGAGAGACCATCATCGCCATCCTGGAAAGTGCACCGTGGACGAAGGACGGCGCGCATACGCTGCTGCTTCAACCCATGACAAAGGCCGCAGAGCTGCGCCGATGGCTATCCGTAAATGGGTATACCTTTACAGATGAGCGACTGGTGTGGGACAAGAATTACCTGTATCCGGTGCTGCGCGTGAACGGCGGCGTTTGTCCGGCGCTGACTGAATTACAGACGCTGACCGGTGTTCTGCTGGACGGCGACCCGCTGTATGCGGACTATCTCACCCAGCACGCCGAAAAGCTGCTTCATATCGCGGAAGGTCTGCGCCGCAGCGGCAGAGAGGACGCTCTGCACCGAGCAGAGGCCGCGGAAGCATTGGCACAGCAGATAGAAGAAAAGAGGAAAACCCTATGACAACGGTACGGGATATCGAACAGTATCTGTACGCCTGGGCACCGCGGGAATTGGCGGAGAGCTGGGACAATGTGGGTCTGCTGGTGGGTGACCCGGAAGCGGAGGTGCACCGCGTTCTGGTCGCGCTGGACGTAACGCCGCAGGTGGTGGCCGAGGCCATCGAAAAAGACTGCCAGCTGATCGCTGCACACCATCCGGTGATGAACTGTGCGTGGAACCAGGTGCAGACAGTCCGCACCGATGACCGGCAGGGAAGGGTACTGACAGAGCTGATACGCCACGGCATCGCCGCCATCTGTATGCACACCAATCTGGACGCGGCGGCCGGTGGCGTCAATGAGGTTTTGGCGCAGAAGCTGGGCCTTTCCGACCTGAAAATGCTGACGGAGGAAAAAATAGGGCGGATCGGCACGTTAAAATGTGAAATACCCCTTGTGGAGTTCACCCATTCTGTGATAGAATTATTAAAATGCAATGGTTTGCGCTATGTGGACGCGAGACGGCCGGTACACCGGGTGGCGGTGGGCGGCGGCGCCTGCGGCTGCTATATTCCGCAGGCTATCGCCGCAGGCTGCGACACCTTTGTGACCTCCGACCTGAAATATAACGACTTTTTAGACACGGAGGGGCTAAATTTGATCGATGCGGGTCATTTTCCCACGGAGAATGTGGTGTGTCCCGCACTGCGAGACCGGTTGGCAGAGGCATTCCCCGCAGTCGACGTCTTATGTTCGACCTCGCACAGCCGCGAGATCATCCAATACTGCATAAAGGAGAAGTAAACCATGTCAGGACATTCCAAGTGGCACAATATTCAGAAGACCAAGGGGGCGGCCGACGCCAAGCGCAGCGCCGCATTCACCAAGATCGCCAAGGAGATCATCGTGGCCGTCAAGCAGGGCGGCAGCGGCGACCCCAACAACAACTCCCGCCTGGCCACTGTTATCGCCAAGGCCAAGGCAGCCAATATGCCCAACGACAACATCAAGCGCACCATCGACAAGGCACTGGGTTCCGGCAATACCGATAACTATGAATCTGTCACCTACGAGGGCTACGGCCCCTGCGGCGTTGCTGTCATCGTGGAGGCGCTGACCGACAACCGTCAGCGCACTGCACCCGAGATCCGCCATTATTTTGACAAATTCGGCAAGGGCATGGGTGCTCAGGGCTGCGTCAGCTGGTCCTTTGACCGCAAGGGCGTGATCGTCATCGACAACGAAGAGGGTGAGCTGGACGAGGATACCGTGATGATGGATGCACTGGATGCCGGCGCCGAGGATATGCAGGCCGACGGCCCCGTGTTTGAGATCACCACCGATCCGGACAGCTTTAACGACGTGGTCAAGGCGCTGGAGGAGAAGGGCTATTCCTTCGAGAGTGCGGAGATCGAGATGGTTCCCCAGAACTACATTGTCATGACCAGTGAGGACGATGTCCGCAGCATGACGAAGCTTCTGGATATGCTGGATGACAATGAGGACGTGCAGAACGTCTGGCATAACTGGCAGCAGGATTGATTGGAGAACATACGAAAGGCGGCCGCGAGGCCGCCTTTATCTATGGGGAGAGTGATTATTTGACAATAGAACGGATCGAGCGTGATGGAAAAGCGTGTGCCGCGATACGCGGCACAGAAAAGGTCATCATCGATGCACAGTCTGCGATGGAGCTGTATAAAAGAGACAGGGCAGACGCCCTGTCTCTTTGCATATATCACAGTGTCCGGACGCCGTCCATGATGATGGCGCCGGCCAGGGCGGCCATCTCTTCCGGCGTCTCCTTTGCACCGCCGGAGAGCCACTCCAGTGTCAGCGTCAGATTGCCGGAGACAATGAAGGAACAGAAATAGTCCAGACGGTCGCTGCTCCCGGAACAGAACCGGGCCAGGAAGTCACGCAGGAAATAACTGCGTAGGATGCCGCAGATACGCTCGGTATACGCCCGATCGCCGTTGGGCCCCAGCAGCACCAAACACAAATCGGCGTTGTCCTGGGCGAAGCGATACAGCTCCGTCAGGTAGGGAAACGCATCGACTTCGCCGGTGGAGTAGGCGTATTTCTTACAGACCAGGATCAAACGCTCGGCCATCTCGTCCTCCAGCCGCTGCAGAAGATCGCTGACGTCCTTATAGTGGATATAGAAGGTCCCGCGGTTGATGTCGGCACGCTCAGCCAACTCGCGGACGGAGATGGATTTGGAGGGCTTCTCAGACATGAGATCCATCAGTGCCTGCCGCAGCTGCCGCTTTGTCTTTCTGACGCGCCGGTCAATACCTCTCTCTTCCATACCAATACCCTCCGCACTCTTTTTGATCTGCCGAATAGTTGACCTTGTGTTGATTTTAGCACAAAAAGGCAGAAAGAACAAGGCTTTTTTACAAAACCGCCTTACTTTGCGGAAGATCAGGCACTTCTAAACCACGGAGACAGCGCATAGAAATAAGGCAACAGACAGCATTCGGAGGATGGCATTATGATGGAGACAACGTCTATTTATCAGGATATGGCTCAGCGTACCGGCGGCAGCGTGTATATCGGCGTTGTGGGACCGGTCCGCACGGGAAAATCCACCTTTGTCAAACGATTTATGGAAACGCTGGTGCTGCCGCACATCGAAAACAGCTACCGGCGTGACAGGGCACAGGACGAACTGCCGCAAAGCGGCTCCGGGCGCACCATTATGACGGCGGAGCCGAAATTCGTTCCGGAGGAGGCCGTGGAGCTCCGGCTGGCGGAGGGCGCGGCCTTCTCGGTACGGCTGGTAGACTGCGTGGGGTATATGGTGGACTCCGCCGTAGGGCAGTTTGAGGACCTGTCGCCGCGGATGGTGATGACACCCTGGTTCGATCACGAGATCCCCATGACCGAAGCGGCGGAGATCGGTACCCGCAAGGTCATTACCGACCATGCCACAGTGGGTGTTGTGGTGACCACCGACGGCACGATCACGGATATTCCTCGAGAGGACTACCGGGAAGCGGAGGAACGGGTCATACGTGAATTACAGGACATCGGCAAGCCCTTCGTGGTGCTGGTAAATTCTGCCCAGCCGGAGGACCCCAGGGCAGCTGCTGCCGCAGCAGAAATACAGACACGGTACGGCGTGACCTGCCGCTGTGTCAACTGCCTGACACTGACGGAGGAAGACATCGGCGATATCCTGCGGGATCTGCTGTATCAGTTCCCTTTACGGGAGCTGGATGTTTTTCTTCCCGAATGGGTAGATGCGCTGCCGGGTGAACACCCCATCCGCAGCGGACTGTACCAGGAGATCGGCGAGGCTGCATCCCAGCTGACACGTATCTGTGCACTGCCGCCATGCTTGGCAGCGCTGTCCCAAGGCGAAAATATTGAGAGTGCGGCAGCCAGCACTATTGATCTGGGCAGCGGCGTGGCACAGGTGGAAATACGGCTGCCGCGGCGTTTGTTCTTTGAAACGCTGAGCCAGCGCAGCGGCTTGCAGGTGGCAGACGACGGCGACCTGATGCAGATCATCGGTGAGCTGGCGGAGGCAAAACGGGAATACGACAAGGTGGCGCCGGCCCTTCGATCCGCCAGGGAGACCGGTTATGGCATCGTAATGCCCGGCGTGGAGGAGCTGAATCTGGAGGACCCGGAGATCGTGCGGCAGGGAGGACGCTACGGCGTGCGGATGCGAGCCAGCGCGCCATCCATACACCTGATCCGGGCGGACATCGAGACGACGGTTTCCCCCATCGTAGGCAACGAGAAGCAGTCAGAGGATATGGTAAACTATCTGCTGCAGGAATTCGAGGGCGATACGGGAAAGCTGTGGCAGTCCAACATCTTCGGCCGCAGCTTCCACGAGATCGTAGGAGAGGACCTGCAGGCAAAGCTGAAGCGTATGCCGGCAGACGCTCAGGCAAAGCTGCGCCAGGCGCTGGAACGCATAATCAACGAGGGCGGCGGCGGACTTATCTGCATTATTCTGTAACACCGGATATATTCTCCATAACAGAGCAGCCGGGCAAACGCCTGGTTGCTCTGTTTAAGGCGGTATATCATAAGAAACTGCACGTTTACAAGGTTTGAAACGTATGGAACATTTGGTTTAGATTTCATTATTTTTTGAATTTTTCGGTAGAAAAACAGGTGTAAAACCTCAATTATTGTGAAATATTTTTTACTTTTATAGTGACAAATTTATGTAAGCTGGTATAATGTACTTGGAACAAATACGGCCGCCCCGGGCGGTGGAACAAAGGAAGGACAATCACATGGGAATCAAGATTGGTATCAATGGCTTCGGCCGTATCGGACGGGTGGTGCTGCGTATACTTGCGGACGATCCGGAGCGCTTCGAGGTATGCGGCATCAACCTGCGGAAGGCGGACGTGGACTACATGGTCTATCTGCTGAAATATGACTCCGTGTTCCGGAATTTCCCCGGAATTGTGGAGCACGCAGGCGGTGACCTGATCGTCAACGGCCGCAAGATCAAGGTATACAGCGAGTCCGATGCCGCCATGATCAACTGGGCAGACTGCGGCGCGGAGTACATCATCGAGTCCACCGGCGCCAACAACACCACCGATAAGGCCTCCCGCCATTTCAAGGGCGGCGCCAAGAAGGTCATCCTGACGGCCCCCGCCAAGGACGATGCCACCCCTACCTTTGTCTTCGGCGTCAACAGTGATGAATACCGCAGCGATATGCGCGTCATCTCCAACGCCAGCTGTACCACAAACTGCCTTGCGCCGCTGGCCTATGTCATCCAAAAGGAGTTCGGTATCGAGCAGTCCCTGATGTCCACCATCCACGCATCCACCGCCAAGCAGAAGGCCGTGGACTCTCGCGGCGGCAGTGACTGGCGCACAGGCCGTTCCATTCTGAACAACATCATCCCGACGACTACCGGCGCGGCCAAGGCCGTGGGTCGCGTGATCCCCTCCCTGAAGGGAAAAATGACCGGCATGGCCTTCCGCGTACCAACCGCAGACGTATCCGTGGTGGACCTGACGGCGCGGCTCAGCAAGACGGCATCGTATGCGGACATCTGCTACGAGGTCAAGCACGCCTCCGAGACGTATATGAAGGATATTATCGGCTATACCCGCGACCAGGTGGTATCCACCGACCTGATCGGCAATCCCTGCCCCTGCATTTTTGACGAGACAGCGGGTATTTCTCTGGATCAGGACTTCGTGAAGCTTATCGCCTGGTATGACAACGAGTGGGGTTACAGCAACATGGTAGTGCGTATGCTGGAGCATATGCACACCGTGGACGAAGCGGACGCCTTTATGGCGCAGGAATAAGCGGCATATATACGATCTCCCCCGGCCCTGCCGGGGGAGATTTCTTGCGTCCGTACCCTTGTCAAGCGGTTCGCCGCGTGGTATGATAGCACCAGTAGGAAAGGTGGATAGGGAGGAGGACATATATGCTTTTGGCCATCGATATCGGCAATTCAAATATTTCCGTAGGGCTGTTTGACCGGGAGAAAACGCTGAAATTTCTGGCATCCATAGACACGGACAGCCGCAAGACAGCAGACCAGATCAGCATTGATCTGATGAATTTGTTTACACTGTACGGCTGTGATATCCACGATGTCAGCGGGGCGATCTTATCCAGCGTGGTACCGCCTATGAACTTCATGATGGAAAAGGCGCTGACGCGCCTTCTGGGCAAGCCGCCCATGGTAGTTGGCGCAGGCATCAAGACCGGGCTGAACATCCGCATGGAATTCAACAGCCAGCAGCTGGGCGCGGATATCGTGGCTAACGCGGTATCGGCATTGGAAAAATACCCGGTGCCCATCATCATGATCGACATGGGCACAGCCACCATCATCTCCTACATCTCAGAGAAGCGCACCTACGAGGGCGGACTGATGTTCCCCGGCGTGCGGCTGTCGCTGGATGCGCTGTCCCATCATACGGCGCAGCTGCCCAATATCTCGCTGGAGCACCCCCGGCAGCTCATTGGGAAAAACACCGAGGACTGTATGCGAAGCGGCATCGTCTACGGCACCGCCGCCATGCTGGATGGGGTCATCGACCGTATCCGTGAGACGCTGGGCGGGGCAGAGCCCTCTATCGTGGCCACCGGCCCCAACGCACCGGTGATCGCCCGATACTGCCGCAACCACGTGGTGTACGACAAATATCTGCTGATGGAGGGACTGTACGCCATCTATCAGAAAAATGCAAAATGACATACGCGCCCTCCGGCGATACCGGAGGGCGTACCTTTATGTAAAAACAGCTGGAAAGCAAAAATACTTTCCAGCTGTTTATGCATAACGTTTTTACTTAGCAAGCACCTTTTTCAGCTTGACAAAGCGGGGCAGAGAGTCCTGCTTGGGCAGCTCCGGCTCACCCTGGATCAGCGGCAGCGCATACTCGATGAACTGGTGGTTCACGCCATTGCCCTCCTCATTGATCCACTCGCGGGGAATTTTCTTCTCCACGTTGGCGACCTCCACCAGCGGGACAAGCTTGGTGCGGCAGGCATACTTCCCGTTCTGGATACCGCGCTCGAAGCCGATCATGCGGCCGTTGATGCCGTTGACCGCGTTCTCCACGGCCACCTTGCCAGCCATGTAGGACTCTTCGATATCCGTCTCGCTGGCCAGATGGGCGGCGCAGCGCTGAAGCAGGTTCAGCTCGATGCCGCGGACCTTGGCGCCGGTCTCTTCCTTCAGGACCTCCGCTAGAATGGTGGCCAAACCACCCAGCTGAGCGTGGCCGAAGCCGTCGTTGGCGGCCACCTTGGCCTCGGAAACGAAGCCGCCGTCCTCATAGTGGATACCCTCAGACACGGCCACAATGCAATTCCCAGTAGTATTGTAGACCTTCTTGACGTCTTCGATGAATTTGGGCATACTGAAATCCGTCTCAGGCAGATAGATCAGATCCGGGCCCGCGCCATATTCGCTGGCCAGGGCGGAAGCTGCGGCCAGCCAGCCGGCATGACGGCCCATGATCTCCACCACCACGATCATGCCCTTGTCGTACACGTGTGCGTCCTGATAGACCTCCATAATGGAGGTAGCGATGTACTTGGCGGCAGAGGCGTAGCCGGGGCAATGATCCGTGCCGAACAGATCGTTGTCAATGGTCTTGGGCACGCCCATAACGCGGCACTCATAGCCCACAGACTGCATATACTGGTTGATCTTATTGCAGGTGTCCATGGAGTCGTTGCCGCCGTTATAGAAGAAATAGCGTACATCGTGCTTCTTGAAGACCTCAAGGATACGCTTGTAGTCCGTATCATCCAGCTCCGGATCAGCAATCTTATAGCGGCAGGAGCCCAGTGCGGAGGAGGGGGTATACTTCAGCAGGCGCAGCTCCTCGGGATCCTCCTGCCCCATGTCGAACAGCCGATCGTTAAGTACACCCATGATGCCGTGCTCGGCACCCAGCACCTGGGTAATGGCGCCGGACTTCAGCGCCGTGTCGATCACGCCGTAGGCACTGGCATTGATAACGGAAGTGGGGCCGCCGGATTGACCGATAATACACGCGCCGCGCAGTTCTTTCATATTCGCATACCTCCAAAAGCGGAATTTTTGTGTTTACAACGGGTATTTTACCATGTAGAATAGCCGTTGTAAACAGTTTGTGCTTGCAAATCCGTAAAAATATGATACAATAGGAACGTTCCATACAACAGGTGCATACTTGCAAAATTTATCATAAAGGAGACTTTGACATGGCACTGGTAACTTCCAAGGAAATGTTCGCCAAGGCTTATGATGGCGGCTACGCCATCGGCGCGTTCAACGTCAACAACATGGAGATCGTACAGGGCATCACCGAGGCCTGCCAGGAGGAGCGCGCTCCCGTGATCCTGCAGGTCAGCAAGGGCGCCCGCGCCTACGCCAACCACACCTATCTGGTGAAGCTGGTGGAGGCGGCGGTAGCGACCTGCCCCGATATCCCCATCGTGCTGCATCTGGATCACGGCCCCGACTTTGAGACCTGCAAGAGCTGCATCGACGGCGGCTTCACCTCCGTCATGATCGACGCCTCCTCCAAGCCCTTTGCCGA
>ERZ1504793.471-NODE-471-length-13242-cov-4.176007_pt1 | contig 13242 bp, 8 predicted proteins | sample MGYA00575731_ERZ1504793 | MGnify/ENA primary metagenome ERZ1504793 (study PRJEB39906, sample SAMEA3182103) | gut metagenome | biome: human; feature: gut; material: Stool; isolation source: human stools | place: Canada | collected 2013-02-19 ...
ATATGATCTGGACGCGCTGGCGCGGGAAAAGCAGCTGGACGAGGCCGGAAAGCTCCCCCAGAAGAAGGTACGGCCGGCGCAGCCGGAGGTACAGCCGGTACAGCGGCGGCAGAGCGCGGCACGGGCCGCGGTGCGGCCCTCCCCTGTTCTGCTGCTGGGAACGGTGCTGGTGGTGGGCATGGTCATCGCGCTGATGCTGTGCTATGTGAAGCTGACCGGCATTTCCGATAATGTGTCCTCCATCAAGCGGGAGATCTCCGCCCTGGAGGAGGAGCACGTGGCGCTGCTGACGGCGTATGAGCGCACCTTCGATCTGGCCACCGTGAAGGCGGCGGCGGAGGCGGCGGGTATGTCCAAGCCCAGCAGCGGCCAGATACAGTACATCGACCTGTCCGGTGCGGACAGCGTGGAGGTATACGCCGCGGGCGGCGCGGCGGCGCTGAACGGCTTTACCGAAAAGGCAGAGTCGCTGTGGGCGTATGTACTGGAATATTTCCGCTGAGGGAAAGTATAGTATAAGCGCGAGGAGTAAGAAGGCGACTTCTTGCTCCTTGCTTGGTCTATAACAGCAGGGCGCGGCGGCGCCGGAGCAGGGTCCGACGGCAAAACAGGAGGCACTATCGTGGCAGAAAACCAAAATTCCAACCGAAAAAACGAGAACGTACGGCGGGCCAACCGGATCATTCAGACCCGATCCTTTGTACTGATGATCCTGATGGGCGTCGTGATGTTCGTGCTGCTGTTTTTCCGGCTGTTCGACCTGCAGATCACCCGGCATGAGGAATTGCAGGGCAAGGCTGTGAACCAGCAGACACGGCGGACGGTGGTAACGGCTAACCGGGGCACCATCTATGACGCCGGCGGCAACATTCTGGCGATCTCCTCCAGCGCGGAGACCATCATTCTCTCCCCGCTGGAGATCGACAACGCGGTGAACGACACGAAAAATCCCGTCAGCTGGACGAAGGAGTCGCTGGCGGCAGGGCTGGCGGAGATCCTGGGCAAGGACGCCTCGGCCATCCGGAAACGGATGGACAACGTGAAGTCCCAGTATGAGGTCATACAGCTGCGGGCGGACGAGGACACGGCGGCCAAGGTGCGCTCGTATGTGGACGAGAACAAGATCGCGGGCGTACACCTGGTGGCGGACACGAAGCGGTACTATCCCTACGGCTCGCTGGCGGCGCAGGTCATCGGCTTCGTGGGCGACGAGAACACGGGGCTGTATGGGCTGGAGGCCTATTACGAGAAGGAGCTGGAGGGGCAGAGCGGACTGGTCATCTCCTCCAAGGATCAGGCGGAGAACGATATGCTGTATACCTATGAGCAGTATTTCGCCGCCAAGAACGGCAGCGACCTGACGCTGACGCTGGACACCACCATCCAGTACTATCTGGAAAAGGGCATCGAGAGCATGGTGGATAAGTTCTCCGCCGCCAACGGCGCCAGCGGCATCGTGATGGACGCCAAGACCGGCGGCATACTGGCCATGGCGTCGTATCCCAACTACGATCTGAACGACTTTCTGACCGTCAGCGACCAGACGCTGCAGGAGCGTATCGAGCGCGGGGAGAGCACCGTGGCCGATATGCAGCTGCTGCAATGGCGCAACAAGGCGCTGAACGACACCTACGAGCCGGGCTCCACGTTTAAGATCCTGACCCTGTCTGCGGCGCTGGAGGAGGGCGTGGTGGATAAGACCACCACCGTCAACTGCGGCGGCAGCGTCAGCATCTCCGGCTACACCATCCACTGCTCCAACAAGAACGGCCACGGCCTGCAAACACTGGTGCAGTCGGTGGGGAACTCCTGCAACCCGGCGTTCATCAACTACGGGCTGCGGATCGGCAACGAGAAATTCTATGAATACATGCGCTCCTTCGGGCTGATGAACACCACGGGCATCGATCTGGGCGGCGAGGCCGTGGGCGTGTTTGCTGCGGACAGCAGCTTCACCCAGCTGGATCTGGCCTGCTACGCCTTCGGCCAGAACTTTACCGTGACGCCCCTGGCGCTGATCGCGGCACAGGCGGCCTGCGTCAACGGCGGGTATCTGCACACGCCGTATCTGGTGGAGCGCATCACCGACAGCGACGGGAACGTGACCTACCGCCACGACGACACGCCGGTGCGGCAGGTCATCAGCGAGCAGACCTCCGCCACGGTGCGGGAGTGTCTGGAATACGTGGTGGCCAGCGGCACCGGCAAGAACGGCCAGGTGGCGGGCTACCACATCGGCGGCAAGACCGGCACGGCCGATAAGGGCCAGACCGGCGACGTGGTGGTGTCGTTCCTGTGCTTCGCGCCGGCGGACGACCCGCAGGTCATTATGCTTATTACCATGGACACCCCCAGCCGCGCCACGGGGACCTACGTCTCCGGCGGCAACATGGTGGCACCCACCGCCAGTACCGTCATGGCGGAGATCCTGCCCTATCTGGGCGTGGAGCCCAGCTACTCCGCAGAGGAGCTGCTGGGCATGGACACCACGGTGCCCAACGTCATCGGCATGAGCGTGGAGGAGGCCAAGACAAAGCTGAAGGACCGCGCGCTGAGCTATAAGATCGTGGGCGACGGCGAGACCATCACTGACCAGACGCCGGCCGGCGGCGCCATCATCCCCGGCAAGTCCAGCGTTATTCTGTACGTCGGCGAGGAGAAGTCCACGGACAAGTGCGTGGTGCCGCATCTGATCGGCAAGACGCCCTCAGAGGCTAACACCACCGCCACGGCGGCAGGGCTGCTGATACGGTTCTCCGGCACCACGGGCAGCGAGTCCAGCTCCGTCCGGGTGCTGAGCCAGTCCATCGACGAGGGTACGGAGGTGGAGGCCGGCACGGTCATCACCGTGCAGCTGGGCGACACGTCCGTGACGGACTGACGCCACACGTTTTGCGCCCAACAGAGCACACGGTTCCCTTTTGTCCGCGGACGAAATGTGGTAGAATAGTGTGTATACCATTACGCACAGACGCAAAGGAGAGTTGATGATGAAACTGCGTGAGCTGTTGAACGGGCTGGATATTCTGGAAACAAACGCCGAGCTGGATAGCGACATCCGGGAGGTACGGTACGACTCGCGGCTGGTGGAATCGGGCGATCTGTTCATCGCCGTCACCGGCGCGGAGACGGACGGACATAAATATATTCCCATGGCACGGGAGAAGGGCGCTGCCTGCGTGCTGTGCGAGCGCGCGCCGGAGGACGGCGCGCCCTTCGTCCGGGTGGCGGACAGCCGCCGGGCGCTGGCGGTGGTGGGCGGCAACCGCTTCGATCACCCCGCACGGGAGATGACCATGATCGGCATCACCGGCACCAGCGGCAAGACCACCAGCACCTACCTCATCAAGAGCATTCTGGAACAGAAGGCCGGGGCCAAGGTGGGCCTGATCGGCACGATACAGAATATGATCGGCGACCGGGTGCTGCACACCGAGCGCACCACGCCGGAGTCCTTCGAGCTGCAGAAGCTGCTGCGGGAGATGGCCGACGCGGGCTGCACCCATGTGGTGATGGAGGTGTCCTCCCACGCACTGATGCTGGACCGGGTGTACGGCATACCCTTCGCGGTGGGCATTTACACCAACCTGAGCCGGGACCATCTGGACTTCCACAAGACCATGGAGGCCTATTGCGACGCCAAGGCGCTGCTGATGCGCCAGTGCGACGTAGGCATCTACAACGCCGACGACCCGTGGGCGGAACGGCTGATGGCCGATGCCACCTGCCGCCGGCGGTTCTCCTACTCCGTGAACGGTCAGGCGGACCTGATGGCGAAGAACGTGGCGCTGGAGCCCGGCAGTGTGGATTTTGACGCGGAGGCGGACACGGAGTGGTGCCACGTCCACGTGGGCATACCGGCGCTGTTCACCGTGTACAACACGCTGGACGCCATGGCCTGCTGCTGGAACCTGGGCGTGCCGCTGGCGGAGTGTGCCGACGCACTGGCGAAGAACCACGGCGTGAAGGGCCGGATGGAGATCATCCCTACGCCGGGAACGGGCTACACCGTGCTGAACGACTATGCCCACAAGCCGGACGCGCTGGAAAAGGTGCTGCAATCCGCCAAGGCCTTCGCCAAGGGGCGGGTGGTGGCGCTGTTCGGCTGCGGCGGCGACCGGGATAAAACGAAGCGGCCCGTGATGGGTGAGATCGGCGCAAGGCTGGCAGACTTTGTCATCGTCACCAGCGACAACCCCCGGACGGAGAAGCCGGAGGCCATTATCGACGACATTCTGGTGGGACTGAAGGGCTATGACACACCCTATGCGGTGATCCCCGACCGGGTGGCCGCCATTCACTACGCCATGGACCACGCCCAGCCGGGCGACGTGATCGTACTGGCCGGCAAGGGCCATGAGGATTACCAGGAGATCGACCACAAGCACTATCCCATGGATGAACGGGTCATCGTGGCCGAGCACCTGAAGGAAACGCAGAAATAAAGAAAAGACCTCCGCGCGGCGCGGAGGGAAGGAGCAAGATAGTATGGGAATTATGGAGATCGTGCTGCCTGTCGCGGTATGCTTTATCGTCACCGCCATCGCAGGCAAGCTGCTGATACCGGCGCTGATAAAGCTGAAGGCGGGACAGTCCATCAAGGAGATCGGGCCCTCCTGGCACATGACAAAGCAGGGCACCCCCACCATGGGCGGGCTGATGTTCATCATCGGCATCGGCCTCACCATCGTCGTGTTGGGCTGGCAGCGGATGATGGCCGGCAGCTTCGTACACCTGTATGTGTACCTGTTCGCGCTGGTATTCGGCGTTATCGGATATATCGACGACTATCAGAAGGTGAAGCACCACCAGAACACCGGCCTGACCGCGCCGCAGAAGTTTATTTTGCAGCTGGCGGCGGCGGTGGCGTTCCTGTGCCTGATGCGGTACGAGGGGATGCTGAGCCCCAACCTGTATATTCCCTTCTGGAACACCCACATCGTGCTGCCGTGGATCGTGTATCTGGTGTTCGCGGCCTTTGTGATCGTGGGCACCGTCAACGCCGTAAATATCACGGACGGTCTGGATGGACTGAGCAGCAGTGTGACCGTGCCGGTGGGTCTGTTCTTCCTGGTGATGGCGGTGATCTGGCCCGGCTTCGAGCAGCTGGGGCTGTTCTCCGGCGCACTGGTGGGCGGTCTGCTGGGGTTCCTGCTGTACAACCACTATCCGGCCAAGGTGTTCATGGGCGATACGGGGTCGCTGTTTCTGGGCGGCGCCGTGGCGGCGCTGGCCTTCGCCTATGATATGCCGCTGGTGCTGATCCTGGTGGGCATCGTGTATATCTGCGAGACGCTCAGCGACATTATCCAGGTGGGCTATTTCAAACTGACCCACGGCAAGCGCATCTTCAAGATGGCGCCGCTGCACCATCACTTCGAGATGTGCGGCTGGAAGGAGACCAAGGTGGTGGCGGTGTTCACCGCCGTCAGTGTCATAGGCTGCGTCATCGCCTATCTGGCCGTGTGCCAGCGCTTCAGCTTCTAAGGCTTCGCACTATTTTCACAGGGAAGGAGGGAGACTATGACACGGGAGGAACAGCGCGCCCGGAAGGCCCAGCAGGAACGGATGCGGCAGGTGGAACGCCGGCATAAGGAAGCCGCCCGCGGGCAGATGGATCTCCCCTTCCTTATCCTGACGCTGCTGCTGACGGTCATCGGCCTGATCATGCTGTTTTCCGCCAGCTTTCCCCGGGCCTATTACGACACCGGGGACGGCACCTACTACTTCAAGCGGCAGGCCATCTTCGCGGCCATCGGCCTGGTGGCCATGTTCGTGGTCAGCAAGATCAACTATCAGCGCTGGCGCGGCGCGGGACGGCTGCTGGTGGGGCTGGCGCTGTTCCTGCTGATACTGGTCATTATCCCCCACAACCCACTGGCCATCACCTCCAACAACGCCACCCGATGGCTGGGCATCAAGGGCGTGTTCCAGTTCCAGCCGTCGGAGATCGCCAAGCTGGCGGTCATCGTCTACTTCTCCGACACCATCTCCAAAAAGCGGGAGAAGATGCTGACCTGGCGGCAGGGCATCCTGCCCTATGTGGCGCTGCTGGCGGTCATTGGCGTACTGATGATGCTGGAGCCGCACCTGTCGGGCACCGTCCTGATCTTCGCCACCGGCGCGGTGCTGATGATCGTGGGCGGCATACAGGGCTGGCTGGTGGCGGTGGGCGTCGGCGGCGTCAGCGCACTGGCCTTCCTGTTCGTGAAGCTGGCGGAGGCGGGCGTCATCCGATACGTCGCGGCCCGTATCGAGATGTGGCATAACCCTTGGGAGGACTACTACGGCGACGGCTACCAGCTGGCGCAGAGCCTGATCACCATTGGCTCCGGCGGTCTTTTGGGCGTGGGGCTGGGCCGGGGACGGCAGAAGTTCCTGTACCTACCGGAGCAGTACAACGACTTCATCTTTTCCGTGATCTGCGAGGAGCTGGGGCTGATCGGCGCGTGTGTTATCATGTTGATCTTCTCCATGCTGATCCTCCGGGGCTTCTGGATCGCGCTCCACGCCCGGGACCGGTTCGGCGCGCTGCTGGTGGTGGGCGTGATGACCCATCTGGCCTTGCAGACATTTCTGAACATCGCCGTGGTGTCGGGCTTCGTGCCCACCACGGGCATCTCCCTCCCCTTCTTCAGCTACGGCGGCACGGCGCTGTGTTTGCAGCTGGTGGAGATGGGCATCGTGCTGAGCGTATCGCGGCAGATACCGGCGGCACGGGCGGGATAAAAGCACAGGATTTGACAACATTCCGTATTTTATTGCAGGAAAACTACTATTCGTATCAAAATATAGAGGTCGGACCGCCGCGGCGGTTCCAGGGAGCAGCAGAATGAGAGTGATATTTACCTGCGGCGGCACCGCGGGACACGTAAACCCCGCCCTTGCGTTGGCGGGGTATATGAAGGAGAAAGATCCGGAGACGGCCGTGCTGTTCGTGGGCACGCCCACGGGCATGGAGCGCGAGCTGGTGGCCAAGGCGGGGTACGACTACGCCGCGGTGGAGGTCAGCAGCTTTCAGCGGAAGCTGAATGCGGCGGGCATACGCCACAACCTGCACACGGTGCGGGTGCTGGCGTCCTCCGGACGGCAGGCGCGGGCCATCCTGCGGGATTTCAGGCCTGACCTGGTGGTGGGCACCGGCGGCTATGCCAGCTATCCCATGGTGAAGGCGGCGGCCAGGGCGGGCATCCCCACGGCGGTGCACGAGAGCAACATGGTGCCGGGGCTGACCACGAAGATGCTGGAGAACTACGCCGACGTCATCATGGTGGGCTTTGAGGACTGCCGCCAGCACTACAAGCACCCGGAGCGCATCGCCGTCACCGGCACGCCGGTGCGGGGGGATTTCTTCCGGCTGAGCCGGGAGGAGGCCCGGAAAAAGCTGGGCTTTGACGACGAGGCACCCCTTGTGGTATCCTTTTGGGGAAGCCTGGGCGCCAGCCACATGAACGAGTGCATGGTGGACTTCTTCCGCCGGGAGGACGCAGAGGGCTATCCCTTCCGCCATATCCACGCGGTGGGCAAGGGCGGCTGGGAGGCCATGGAGCAGAAGCTGCGGGAGCTGGGCCTGCCCAAGTCCGACCGGCTGGACGTGCGGCAGTACATCTATGACATGGATGTGGTGATGGCGGCGGCGGACGTGGTGCTGTGCCGCGCCGGGGCCTCCACCATCAGTGAGCTGACGGCGCTGGGCAAGCCCACGGTGATGGTGCCGTCACCCTACGTCACCAACAACCATCAGGAGAAGAACGCGCGGCTGCTGGAAAAGCACGGCGGCGCGGTGGTCATCACCGAGCCGGAGAGCACCGGAGACGGGCTGTACGACGCCGTGAGCGCCATTCTCTCCGATAATGAAAAGCGCACCTCCATGGCGCGAGCCATGAAGGAGCTGGGTATCCCCGACGCCACGGCGCGTATCTATGACACGGTCATGGCGCTGGTGCGGAAGTAAGGGAGTCACCCCTCTCCCCTGTCCGTTCATACAATGGCATAGCTGTTGGATGGACGGGAAAGGGAGGGCACATGAGGTATATCACCATAGAGGGCGGCACGCCGCTGCGGGGCGAGGTAGCGGTGCAGGGCGCGAAAAACAGCGTACTGCCCATTCTGGCCGCCACGCTGCTCAGCGGAGACGTATGCCGCATTGAGGGCTGTCCGCACCTGAGCGATGTGGACTCGGCGGCAGATATCCTGCGGTACTTAGGCTGTGCTGTGCAGTGGGACGGAGACGACCTGCTGGTGGACAGCACCACACTGACGCGGTGCGACATACCCCAGACGCTGATGCGGCGGATGCGGTCATCCGTGATCTTTCTGGGGGCGATACTGGCGCGGTGCGGCTGGGCGGAGTTGAGCTATCCCGGCGGGTGCGAGCTGGGGCCGCGGCCCATCGACCTGCACCTGGCGGCCCTGCGGGCGCTGGGGGCGGATATCGACGACGCAGGCGGGACCCTGCGGTGCCGGGCGCGAAAGCTGACCGGCTGCCAGATCGTGCTGGCCACGCCCAGCGTGGGCGCCACGGAGAACGCCATGCTGGCGGCCTGCGGCGCGGAGGGAGAGACGGTGATCTGCAATGCGGCACGGGAACCGGAGATCGCGGACTTACAGGACTTTTTGTGCGCCATGGGCGCGGAGGTGCGGGGCGCGGGCGGCTCGGTCATCACGGTGTCGCCGAGACGCAAGCTGCACGGGTGCGTGCACCGGGTGATACCGGACCGGATCGTAGCGGCCACCTATCTGTGCGCGGCGGCAGCCGCCGGCGGAGAGGTCACGCTGCGGAACGCGGAGCACCGGCACCTGGCTGCGGTGACCACGGTATTGGACCAGGCGGGCTGCGGCGTCCGCTGCGGCGAGGGGTACATACAGTTGGTGCGGACAGGGCCGCTGCGGGCCGTACCGCCGGTGCGGACGGCGCCGTATCCGGGGTTCCCCACCGACTGCCAGGCCATACTGATGGCGGCGCTGCTGCGGGCACAGGGCACCACGGTGTTTGTGGAGAATATCTTTCAGAGCCGGTACCGGCACGTGCCGGAGCTGGCGCGCATGGGCGCAGACATCCGGACCGAGGGGCGGGTGGCAGTGGTGTGCGGCGCGGAACGGCTGCACGGCACGGAGGTCGTGGCCACCGACCTGCGGGGCGGCGCAGCGCTGGCGGTAGCCGGGCTGGCCGCCGAGGGCGTGACCACGGTGCAGGGCATCGGCCACATCCAGCGGGGTTACGCGGACCTGGCCGGGGACCTGCGGGCGCTGGGCGCCCGGATCACAGAGCAATAGACGAGACAGCAGAAACAGCGGAGGAGCACGGACGATGGCAAGGCGCAGACGGTACAACCATAAGCGGCGGAGAGGAAGCCTGAGCTTCCTCTACAAGCTGCTGGCTTTTGTGCTGATCTGCACCGCCATCTCTCTGGCTCTGACGCTGTTTTTCCGTATACGCAGCATCGAGGTCAGCGGCAACGACCGCTATACCCGGCAGGAGATCATCGACGCGGCGGGGGTCAATGAGGGGGACAATATGTTCCTGATGAACAAGTACAGCGCGGCGGAGCGCATACGCAGGGCGCTGCCGTATATCGAGACGGTGCAGTTCCGGCGGTCGCTGCCGGACGGGCTTTCCATCATCGTGACGGAGTGCACGGACCCGGCGGCCATCGTGCAGGACGGGAAAGCGTACCTGCTGTGCGACACGGGGAACATCGTGGACGAGGTAACGCCCGCTGCCGCGAAGCAGCGGATGCAGGTAAAGGGCCTGACGCTGACAGACCCGGCGGTGGGTCAGCCGGCAAAGGCGGCGGAGGGACAGGAGCTGACACTGGAGCAGCTGCTGACGCTCATGCAGGCGCTGGACCAGCGCGGCATGACGGCGGACGTATCGCTGCTGGATATGAGCGACCCGGCACAGCTGACGCTGCGGTATCTGGGACGGTTCGACGTGCAGCTGCCCCGGGAGGCCGACTACGGCTACAAGCTGGACTATCTGATGGCCGTGGTGAAGAAGCTGGAGGTCAACGAAAAGGGCGTTATCAATATGATGCAGGAGGGAAAGGCACGGTTCATTCCGGAGTGATGCCGCGCGTACCGCATCGGGGACGCTGCGTAGGTGCTTCATGCTCCCGGCACAAAACTTTTTCGGTAAATTAAGTGCTTACACTTGACGCTTGCGCCAATTCGTAATACAATACAAGATATAGCATTTACCAGGAGATAATCCGTCATTTTCATACAAATTATGGCAGGAGGAGCAGACATGGCTTTTGGATTGGAAACCGGCCCGGAGAACGTTGTCAGCATCAAGGTCGTGGGCGTAGGCGGCGGCGGAAACAACGTGGTCAACCGCATGGTACGCGGCGGCGCGCAGGGCGTTGATTTTGTCGCAGTCAACACAGACAAGCAGGCGCTGAATGCCTCCAGCGCTACCTATAAAATTCAGATCGGCGAGAAGCTGACCGGCGGTAAGGGTGCGGGTTCCAACCCGGATGTGGGCCGCAAGGCCGCGGAGGAGAGCCGCAACCAGATGGCCAAGGCGCTGGAAAACACCGACATGGTGTTCATCACCGCCGGCATGGGCGGCGGCACCGGCACCGGCGCGGCACCCGTGGTGGCTGAGATCGCCCGGGAGGCAGGCATTCTGACCGTGGGCGTGGTGACCAAGCCCTTCGGCTTCGAGGGACGCCGCCGCATGACCCAGGCGGAACAGGGCATCGAGGAGCTGCGGAGCAAGGTGGACTCGCTGGTCATCATTCCCAACGAGCGTCTGAAATACGCCACCGACCAGAAGATCACCTTTGCCAACGCCTTTGAGATCGCGGACGACGTGCTGCGCCAGGCGGTGCAGTCCATCTCTGACCTGATCCGCGACACCGGGTTCATCAACCTGGACTTCGCGGACGTGACCGCCATTATGAAGGACGCAGGTCTGGCCCACATGGGCGTGGGCCGCGCGGCCGGCAAGGGCAAGGCCGAGGAGGCCGCCAAGATGGCCATTTCCTCCCCCCTGCTGGAGACCTCTATCAACGGCGCGCGGGGCGTGCTGATCAACGTCACCGGCTCCATGGACATCGGTCTGGAGGAGGTCGAGCAGGCCGCCACACTGGTGCAGCAGGCGGTGCATCCCGACGCGCTGACTATCTTCGGCGCCGCCTTCGACGAGACGCTGGACGATGAGATCCGCGTGACCGTCATCGCCACGGGCTTTGACGAGGCGCAGCAGGCCGCCAATGCCGCTGCTGTGACCCAGCCCGCACAGACGGAGAACAGCGGCGCGCCCCAGCCCCTGGACGAGGTGAAGGGCGAGCAGGGACAGGACGAGATGGACAAGTCCTTCGACGAGATCCTGCGGATATTCAATAAGGATAAGTTCTGAGAAACAGGCCCCCCGGCTTCGCCGGAGGGCCTGTCTATATAGAGCAAATAGCCTCCCCCACAGGGGAGGCTTTTGTATCACCATTGTGCAAGGTCAACGGGAACGACGACCTCCTTATCCATGCCGGAGAAGATCAGGTAAGTCTCCTCCGTAAGCTCCTCCATCGGCGACAGGTCATACGTGCATATGAACACATTGTCGTCGGTGTCTGAAACGACAACATCCTCGGGATAGCACCAGTTTTCAAAGCCGTCATCGTCCACCCAGATAAGGTCGGGGAAGGTCTGGTAGTCCCCCTCCTCCACCACATAGGCCAGCAGGGACAGGTTCTCGTGGTCCAGCTCGGTATAGGCCACCACAAAGGCACCGCCCTCCAAGGTGAAGCATTCGCCCATCTCCGCGTACTCCCGCGCCGACGCTACCGCCTCACCGACGTACTCCGGAGTGCTCCAGTCGTAGTCGGGCATCGGCTCATTGCGGTCAAAGATGTCACCGGACACGCCGCGCAGCGTGTTGATGAGCACGATGACAATGGACACGGCGATCACGGCCCCTATGGCGCCGGAGGCGGTGTTCTTCTTGGGTACGTGCCACTGGATATGGGGCCGGGGGCGGCGGGTCTGGTTTTCATAGCAAACCTTCTCTTCGTGGCACTCCTTCTGCTCGTAGCAGACCTTCTCCTGTTCGGCGTAGTGGACGTCGCCGCCGGCGTCCACCCACTCCCGGCGGGGCGGGCGGTTATAGGCGCCGCACTTGGGGCAGAAGCCCTCACGGGAATCATAGGTCTTGCCGCAGGCCTTGCAGCGGATGGCAGGCATAGGCGGTCCTCCCTTCTATGTGTTTGGATCTATTATACAGCAGATCGGGCAGATTGTCTATCAGCCTTGGGTTGCGGCGAAAAAAAGTGGGAAACCTGAAGTTGCACCGCGCGGACGCGCCCACCCCGTCGGGGTGGGCGCGTCTGCTTATTCCACTAGGCCGTATTTGATCTTGATGCGGTCCAGCTTCTCCAGCATGGGCTCCGCCAGCACCAGCAGGAAGAAAACTGTGGCTGCGGCGTGGACGCAGTCCATGGGAAAGCCGGTGACATAGTAGGCGGCGATGACCTTCCACTCCAGCGTGCGGGCATAGAGCAGGGCGGAGACGGGGTTCATGATGCCGCCGTAGATGAGCACGGCGGAGATGGCCCCGAACACGCACAGGGCGGCGCGGCTGCGGCGCAGCCAGCCCCGGCGGAACAACACCCCCGCCAGGAAGCCGATGATGCCCATGGCGAACATCTGGAAGGGCGTCCAGGGGCCCTGGGAGAACAGGACATTGCTGGCCAGCATGGTCATGGCACCCACCAGGAAGCCGGTCTCGCCGCCCAGGGCCACGCCGGAGATGATGGTCAGGGCCAGGACGGGCTTGAACTGAGGCAGCATGAAGAAGGCGGCGCGGCCCGCCACGCCCAGGGCGCAGAGGGAGGCCACCAGCACCAGCTCACGGGCCTGTGGCTTCCGTCCCTCGAACACCAGGAAGAAGGGCACCATGCATTCCAGCAGCACGGCGAAGGCGATGGGGTAGTAGGCAGTGTTGCCCAGGTAGAAAAAGCCCAGATACAGCGTGGCGGGGATACACAGCAGGATCAGTGCCGCCGCCAGGCGGGTGCGGTGGGAGAGCTTTCGCTTCTGCACCGGGGTCTGGAGCAGCGTCAGGGGCTTGGAGCGCCGACCGATGGCGGCGATGCAGCCGAAAAGCAGGGCGATGAACAGGCCGTAAAGGCCCAGGGCCTGCCAGCCGGCCTGGGAGAGCGTGCCGCCGCCCACCAGGGCGGTGAGGTCGGTGTGCTTGGCCGCCAGCCAGAAGATCGCCAGCGCACCCGCACCGCATACGGC
>ERZ1504793.521-NODE-521-length-12144-cov-4.027959_pt1 | contig 12144 bp, 3 predicted proteins | sample MGYA00575731_ERZ1504793 | MGnify/ENA primary metagenome ERZ1504793 (study PRJEB39906, sample SAMEA3182103) | gut metagenome | biome: human; feature: gut; material: Stool; isolation source: human stools | place: Canada | collected 2013-02-19 ...
GGTCCCGCCGATGACCGCGATCACATCCTCCGGCGTGACGGCACAGGGGCAGAAGTCCCGGGCCATGCGGTTAGCGGAGGTGGTATAGAAGCTGTTGCCGGAGAAGAAGTCACGGGGTGTGCCCTCCGCGACGATGCTGCCGTCGAAAAACAGGGCGCAGCGGTGGGCATACCGGGCACAGAAGGCCACGTCGTGGCTGACCATCACCACTGTCGTGCCGGCGGCGGTCAGCGCGGAAAGAATAGCGGCAAAGGACTGCTTGAAGGCGGCGTCCAGGCCCTTAGTAGGCTCGTCCAGCAGCAGGATATCCGGCTGGTGCAGCAGCACCTTACCCAGGGCGGCCCGCTGCTGCTCGCCGCCGGAGAGGTCATAGGGATGACGGTCCAGCAGCTCGGTCAGGCGGCAAAGGGCCGTCACCTGTTCTACCCGGCGGTCACGCTGGTCTTTGGGGAGGTCCGTGCCGTCAAAGGATTCGTACAGGTCCTGACGGACCGTGTTTTTCACGAACAGAGCCTGCGGGTCCTGGGGCAGAACGCCGATGCGGCCCGTATGGGTCACGGTGCCCCGCTGGGGCGTCAGCGCACCGGACAGCAGGCCCAGGGTGGTGGACTTGCCCGCGCCGTTACCGCCCAGCAGGGCCAGCAGCTCACCCCGGCGGGCCTGAAGGTCCAGACCGCGGACCACGTCCGGCTGATCCGACTCATAGCGGAACCAGAGACCCGCGCCGGCAAGGGCGGTATCCCCGGCGGGATGCACCGGCTCCGGCGGCAGCGGGCACAGGGGGTGTTCATCGCACCAGCCGGACAGGAAATCGCGGCCCTCGCGGACGGTGATGGGGCAGGGCGCGTCGCTGTCCACCCCAGCCCAGATACGGACGGCGGCGGGCATGGCCAGGAACATATCGTGGCCGCGGCCCCGCAGGGAACGGCACACCGCCTCCGGCGCGCCGGCACAGAGGAGATGGCCGCCGTCCAGCACGGCGGCGTGGGTGGCCAGGGGCAACGCCTCCTCGAGACGGTGCTCCGTCATCAGAACGGTGATGCCCAGCTCGCGGTTCAGGCGGCCCACGGTCTGCAAAAAGTCGGCGGCGGCAATGGGGTCCAGCTGGCTGGTGGGCTCGTCCAGTATCAGCAGACGGGGCTGGAGCACCATGACCGAGGCCAGGGCCAGCAGCTGCTTCTGGCCGCCGGAGAGCTCGTCCACTTTCCTATGGAACCAGTCCTGGATGCCGAAGAAGGAGGCCATCTCCGCCACGCGGCGACGGATGGAGGGCGTGTCGCAGCCAAGGCTCTCCAGTCCGAAGGCCAGCTCATGCCAGACCTTGTCGGTGACGGTCTGCTCCTCCGGAGACTGGAGGACGAAGCCGATATCAGCGGCCTGCCGATGGGGCGGCAGGTCATCCAGCGGCTGACCGTCGAAGAGGATACGGCCCTCGGCCGCACCGTGGGGGCGCAGGGCGGGCTTCAGCTGGCGGAGAAGCGTGGTCTTGCCGCAGCCGGAGGCGCCGCAGAGGGCCCAGAACTCGCCCTGACGGACCGTGAGGGACACATCCGCCAGCGCGGGGCGGGGCTGCTGGGGGTAGGTGAAGCCAAAATGCTCCAAACGCAGCAGTTCAGGCACGGGGAGTCCCTCCTTTCCGGGCGAGATAGCGGCGCCGGGACAGGGCGTCCAGCAGCACCGGCGTAAAGCAGAGCAGGCCGTAAACGGCGAAAAAGCTGACCGTCAGCGGTGTGACAGGGCCGCTGAGCAGCATGGGGTAATACTGAAAGCGCAGGCCGCCGGCCAGACCGCCGCCCAGCAGATACAGGCCGCAGAAGGCCAGCCAGAGGGCGACGGCACCGTCACGCCGGTCAAAGCGGTAGAGGGAGAAGGAGGTCCTCCCCGGCAGGCCATAGCCCCTGCAGCGCATACTATCGGCGGTAATGAGCCCGCTTTCCAGGCTCCAGGTGACAACGATGGAGAACACACGAAGGGCGCTTCTGACGCGCCGGACCGGGGCGCCGGTCTGGGTATCACGGCCCAGATGCCGCTGGGCCTGCGCCACGGCGCGGAGCCGCCGGACAAAGCGGGGCACAAAGCGGAGGATCATGCTCAGCAGCAGGGACAGCGCCGGGATGACGCGGCCAAAGAGGTACACCACCTTGTCCGAGGTGATGACATCGGTGACGCAGACGAACCACAGCGCCACGGCGCTGAGCATGGCGCCGGCGGCCAGACCGTAGAGCAGGCTCTCCAGCGTCAGAGGATTGCCGGAGGGCAGATAAGCCAGAATGGTGACGCCCTGGTGGACAAAGGCCGGGTTCAGGGCCGCCGCCAGGAGGGCCATAGGCAGCAGCCACAGCAGATGGCGGCGCAGGCCCTTGCCGCCCAGCAGACGGGCGACATACCACCCGCCGCCCAGCGTCGACAGAACCAGGCACACCGGGTGCATCAGCAGCATCGCGCAGGCGATGACCAGGGCGAAATAGGCAAAGCTCACCGCCGGATGGCAAGTGCGCAGCGTATCGTCCATGGGATCACCTCCTGCATACATGATGTCTTAACCTTTTGATTATACCCTGCCGCCAGGGGATACGTCAATCCTGCGTGCGGAAAAAAGGCGGCAAAAGCCGCCCTTTTGTCAGCCCATGTAGGTATTGCCCACGTCTGCACCCATATTACAGGTGTAGAGCCACTGGATGTTCTCGCCGCCGGAGAGCGTATAGCTGTCCGCGCCATAGCTGGGGAAGGTTCCCCCCACGCAGTACATCCAGCCGGAGCTCCTGCCCACATTTTTTTCGAACAGGCCGTTGATGCCCCTGACATAGTTGCTGCTGGAGCTCACCGGGATACCCGCGTCACCGCAGGCCCGCTTCAGTACGGACATGACAGACTCCCCCTCGGTGATGGTCACCGTGGTGGACAGGATCACGCCGTCGGCGGGGATAAGGCCCTTCACGCTGTCGGAGCACTTGTCCATATTATTGAGCACCGTGGCACAGGAAATGTACAGCGATACGGACGCCGCCGGCGCAGGGTCAGGTGCAGGCGCAGGGTCCGGGTCCGGCGCAGAAGGCTGCTTCTGTTCCTGCTGTTTCTTCTCTTCTTCCAGCCGCTTCTGCTCCTCCAGGCGCTTGGCTTCCTCCTGCTTTTTGGCGTCCTCCTCGGCCTTTTTGGCATCATCAGCCGACTTCTGCTTGTCAGGCTTCTTATCGTCCGCGGTCTTATCCTCAGTCTTTGCCGCGTCCTGCTTGCCGTCAGCCTTGGTGGTGCCCGTTTCAGCTGTGTCGTCCTTCCTGGTGTCCGCGGTCTGCTCCTGCTTTGCCGTGGGAATGTTGCCGGGGGCGGCCGATACGGTCTTTTTTCCGCAGGCGGCGCAGGTCAGCAGCAGGGACAGTGCCAACGCCAGCAGCCAAAATCGGTGGTTTTTCTTCATATCTCTCATTCCTCACAAAAGCGCCATACGCAGAGGCGCTTTCGCGCCCCTGCGTCGGCTGTTCTGTTGTTACTTGGAAACGCGCTTCTTCCGGGTCAGCACCACAACGGCTGCCGCCGCCAGGACCGCGCTGCCCAGCCACAGCACCATCTGACTGTCGTCCGCCGTGTTGGCAGAGTCCTTCTTGCCGCTGTCGGCCGTACCGCTTCCGCCGTAGTAGTACCCGGAGGACACCGTCTCATAGGAGACGATAGCGAACGCGGAGGCCTTGTCCGTCTGGAAGGTCAGGACATAATTGCCCTTGGTGCCGCCCAGCGTAGCGGACAGCTCGGCAGTGGTCACATTGCCGCTGCTATCCGTGTGGCTGCGCACCACGCAGACGCGCTTGCCCTGAAGGGCCGCGTACAGCTCGTCGGTGATGGGGATGGTCACGGTGACGCTGTGGGGCAGCTCGATAAGCTGCGCCACGGTCTTGATCTCGTTCCCTTCCGTCTTGACCAGCGCCACAGTCACGTCTACGACCTTCTCCAACTGCGCGTTCTTGCGGGATTTGTCGCCGCGCAGGGCGTCCAGCTTCTCGGCCAGCTTGTTCAGCTCCTTCTTAACCTCGTCACCGGCCGTCTTGGCCGCCTCGGTCAGGGCGCTCTTGCCGCCGTCGGCGGCCTTCTGCTCGTTGGTGAGCTGGAGCGTATCCGTCACGGTCACGGTGATTGCACCGTCGCTCACTGCTGCCTTGATGTCCGCCAGCACCTCCCCGGTGATGGTATCATCGGCCTTGATGACCAAGCCGTCGCCCGCGGCGGTCTTGTTGTCTTTGCTGTCCACCTTGATGTCATCGCCTTTGACGTTGGCCATCGGGTTCTTGACGCCGCAGACGGTGCAGACGCCGTTGACGTAGGTGTGCTTGCCGGTGGCGGGAATGGTCGCGCCAGCTGTGATGACAATGCCGCAGCGCTTGCAGTAGGTATCCGCCTCATGGCCGGAGGCGTAGCAGGTGGCCGCCACCGCCGCACGGGTGGCCTCATCGTGGCCCAGGGCCGCGATGACCCAGCTGTCCTTGGCGATCTCGGTCTTGCCCGCCGCATCGCTGAAGAACTTGTGGCAGCGAGAGCAGGTCCAATAGGCACTGTTGCCTGCCTCGGTGCAGGTAGCAGCCTTGCCCGCCGTGGCAGTCATACTGTGCCCCAGAGACGGGACGATCATCGTCTCCTCCGTGCCGCAAACGCTGCACTTACGGGTGCTGATACCGCTTTCGGTGCAGGTGGCCGCCTTGGTCACCGTCCATGCGCCGAAGTTGTGGCCCGTCGCGGGAACAGACTTTTCCTCCACGGCGCCGCAAATGGAGCAGATCCGGCGGCTGACGCCGTCCTTGGTGCAGGTGGCGGCCACGGTCACTTGCCACTCGCCGAAGCGATGGGCGCAGGCGGCGTCGGTCATATCGTAGAGGGCGTTGGCCTTCTCGGTAAAGCGCGCATAGGCGGCCATGGCGCAAAGCGCCTGCTCCGTGGCCATCTCGTTGACGGCCTTGTCTGCGAACTGATGCTTAAAGCCGCCGTTCTCCGCCACGCGGTACTGCAGGAGGTTCCCCAGCACGCTCAGGGTCTTCCCCTCCACGGTCTTGGTAAAGCGCGCGTCCGTGTTGGCATCCAAATTCAGGGCGGAAAGGGCGATGACCACCTGCGCGCAGCTCTCGGAGGAGTCGTAGCCGCTTCGATACTTGCCGGAGAGCCAGTTGAGGGCTTTCTCCACGGCGGTGTTCACGGTTTCATTGCCGCTGTCCTTATGGTAGGGTGCCAGCGCCTGCAGCGCCATGGCGGTCATGTCCACGTCGCCGACGGGTTTTGTGTCGGCGCTGGCGCTCCAGCTGCCGTCTTCGTTCTGCTGTTCAAGAACAGCCTGCACCAGCCAGGAGGTGTCGGAGGTGTAATTGCGACTGTTGAGCGCCAGCAGACCCATGACGAGGCCGTTGATATCCGTTTTACTGGTATCGGTGACCTTCATGATATCCTTGTCCTGCAGCGCCGTCAGCAGGTTTTTGCCGCCCACGTTGGCGGGGTCCTTGCCGATGGCGGTAAGGGCCAGAATGATACGCTCGTTGTCGGTGACGGTGGGGTTACGGCTCTCGGGATCGACAAGAACGCCGTCCGCGCCCATATTCTTCTGCACATAGGCCACGACCTTCTCATAATAGGCCGCGATATATGCCTCGGACAGAGGCACCTTGGCGCGGGCCAGGCCCAGCACCGCCCACTCGCCGAAGAGATAGCTGACGACCGGGGCGCTCACCGCACTTTGGATATACGCCTTGGCGCCGGCATACGCCTCATCGAAGCCGGGTACTTCCGCACCGGGCACCACGGGATCCGTCGGGTCCAGCGGAATATAGGTGTCGGTAAAGAACAGGCGCAGGGTGTCGCCGTCCTTGAGATAGGTGTTGTCCAGCGTGGTCTTGGGCAAGGTCTCGGTGCCGCCCTGTAAGGTGAGGCCGAACATCCATCCGGAGGACTTGCCGTCGCCCTTCTCCTTGAGGGTGTGGCCCGCCGCATCGGTGATGCTCTTGATGTAGGCGCCGCTGCCGGTATAGGTGTACTTGGCACTGTCAAGGCACGCCTTCACAGCGTCCCAAGCGGTGGGATCCTCGTTGGCCTTGCCGGTGAAGGTAAAGTCGGAGATTCCCGTGAAGGTATGGCCGTTCTTGTTGTAGCCGTCCACCTTGACCTTCACGGTGAGGGTCTGATTTTCGTTGGGGTCATTCTGCCCCGTGGTACCGGGCACCGTCAGGTCGATCTGGATGGGCTGCTTGTAGAATTGGGCAAAGTTCTTGTAGCGTTCCTTGCTCTCCTCGGTGCCGTTCAGGCCGAATTTCTCCCAGTACTGGGCGTACTTGGTGTAGGTCAGGACGCTGTCCAGCGTAACTGTCGTATTGTACTCCGGCTGGTGTACACGCAGCAGCTCATTCTCGATGACGGAGGGACGGGAGGATCGGAAGCAGCGGTACTTCTCCGTATCGAGCCAGCCGGGGATATCGTCGGCCTCGATGCCGTCGAAGGTCATATTCACCGTGCCGCGGACGTATTTCAGCGTGCCGTCCTCGTTTTTGCAGATCTCTGCGAAGGGGTACAGGTCGGAGGTGACCTTGGTCTTATCCGTATTCTTGTTCTTGATACCGTCCCAGTAGACATCCCCGGTCAGCGCCTCGGTCATAAAGTCGGCAGCGCCATCCAACTCCTGCTGGGTAAAAGGCTGAATGGTGAAGCTGAACTCCTGCCGCGCCAGCAGAAGGCCGGAGCTGCGGGTGGTGATGATCACCACATACTTCGCCTCCACCCGCTTCTCACCGGGCAGTGGGCGGTAGACCATGGCGTGATAGCCGTTGAAGTCCAGCACATCCGGGGTGAGGCTCACCATCGTGACCTTCTGGTTATAACTGTCGGTCATGATGCCCGCTTTCTCCAGAAGAGCGGGTCTGGGCATCTGCATATCGTCGCCGACGGCAGTCGTGTCCACGGGCTTTGTCTTGTCCACAAAGTCGCGCAGGAGCCCCTGATACTTCTCCGCCAGAGCGTTTTGCATCTCGCTGGTCACGCTGCTGTCGAAGGGCGCAACGGTGGCGTCAAAGAGCACATCGGCATAGACCTCCACGCCGTTGTCGCCGGTGATGTGCGCCAGCGTGTAGTCATCGAAGGCGTCATAGGTCACGCGGGCGATCAGCCGGAACTTGCCGGCCTTCTCGGGCAGCGCCGTGCCGTCTGCGGGCTGCAGGGGGCGGTTGACGGTGCCCACGCCGGTGCCGTTGGTGCCGTTGGTGATGTAGAGCCACTCGGTGTTCCGGGTGCCCCACTGCACCTTCACATCATAGCGCCCCGCAATGCTGGAGGGAAGCGTGAGGTTGGAGGTGATGCGGTCGTTCACGGTGTAGAGCGTCCAGCCCGCCACCTCGCTTTGGGTGGCCCCGTTGGTGTTCTCGCCGCGGATGAGTTCCCAATTCAGGGACCCGGCGGCGCTCTCCAGCAGTTTCTGCACCGCGTCGGCGCTGCGCCCCACGGTGGCACGGAGGGTGATCTCCTTGGTGACCCCGGCATAGGTGATGTTGAACTTCAACCCCGTGTACTGCACGGTCTGGCGGGCGGTGCCGTCGCCGGTGAAGTAGATAATGTCGCCGTTGTCGGCAATGTACTGTACCTTGGTACCGTCAAAGCCGTTGGCCTTGGCGCTACCGTTGACATAGGTGATCTCGGAGTTGTCCGCCACATCCGCATAGCCCTGCTCTGCCAGCAGGCGGCGGAAGGCTTGAGTGATGTTGGTTTCATCATAGAGCCCCACGCCTTGCAGGGGCTGCACGGCGGTATTCTTGCGCGTGAACTCGACGGCAATATCCTCCAGCGTCTGCACCTTTTCCGCATTCTCGGACCAGAGGCACAGCGTGAAGGTCTTGGTCTTCGTGGCAGCGCCGCTTTGGAGAGTGGCGGTGAGGGTCACCGTGACCTTATCCGCCGCAGGCGCGGTGAGCGCGCCGGTGGCGGTGTTCACCAGAGCGTTATCCGCCGTCCATGCGAGGGAAACGGTCTTCTCTCCACTGCCCTCCACGGGAACGGTGACGCTCGCGGGCAGGGTCAGGAAGCCGGTATAGGTCTGCGCGATCTCCTCTTCCTCCTCCGGGTCGCTGCTCACCGGGGTAAGGCCGCGGAGCTGATAGACGCCGGTGGCATCGGCCTTCAGAAGGTCTGCATTCTCGGCATCGAGCCCCAGTTCCTTATAGAAGTGCTTTTGCAGGGCGTTCAGGAAGTAGTCGTGCAGGTCCGTGACCGCTTCGCCGGGCTCTTCGATGCCGTATTTCTCACAGAGGTCGGCCTTATCGTTATAGTCCGTAAGGTCATAGAATCTCAGCACAGTCTCGGCGTACCAGTCGGCCTTGGCTTTCTTGGCGGCGTCGGCGGCGCTCATGCCGCGAAGTTCCAAGGCGTTGGCGGCGGCGGCAGCGGCCTTGAGGTCGGCATTGTCCACGGGGGTGCCGCCCTGCCAGGGCAGCACCGGGAAGCCGCCGTTGAGGGTGCCGTCATCCTGATTCATGCCCATGTCCACGGCGAACTCCGCGGAGCGCATATAGTCCGCGGTATGGGCAGTCATGCCGCTGGTGGTACCATCCGCCGCGGCCTGTGGTGCGACGGTGTCCAGATAAGCGCAGTTGGTGATGGTGGCGCCGGAGTTCACCTTGCCTACCACCGCACCGAACTTACTCTCATCTGCTATTGCGAACTCTCCTGCCACATAGGAACCCTTGAGCTCTGCATTAGCGTTCAGTTCGCCTACAAGGCCGCCGCGTTTTTGATTGATAATCTTATTCGGCTGCGTCTTTTTTACCGCGAGAGTACCGGTAAAATAGCAGTTCTCGACAACACCGTATGCATATCCGGCAATGCCTCCCAAAGATGCGGATGTACCATATGTACTATTATCGTAAGCATCCTTGACGACAGCCCTACTAACGCAACCACTAATCACACCGTTGCCGGTATTCCGTCCAGCAATGCCGCCGATTGCCGATGCACCATTATATCCCCCGCTGGAGAACGTGATACTACCACTGACCATGCAGTTCCGTATCGTTCCTGCACTGGAATTGGCAACACCTCCCAAAAGCGACGAAGTACTGACAATCGCGCAATTCACACGCAGATTTTCAACTACGCCGCCCTCTGCAAGTTCCCCCACAAGGCCGGTTGTAACGAGTCCACTAACGGTGTAATTATCGCCGTCCAGGGTGCCGGCGAACTTATTGCTACTGGTGCCGATGGCCGTCCAGGTCTTGCCGTTGAGGTTGATGTTGGCGGTGAGTTTGGCGCTGATATCTCTCTGCCCGTTTTGGACGGCATCGGCAAACCAGGCCAGCTTCGCGGCGGTATCGATCAGGTAGACACCGCTCTCGTCCTGCGTGGGCGCGGTCTTGGTCGTGCCGTCCCATCCCTCACCGGCATAGGTCAGTGTTACCGTGATGGTGTCGTTTTTGGCAGCGGTAAAGCTGCCGCTGACCGTGATATAGTCCGCCTTGGCGACGGTATAGGCATACGTCTCGCCGGCGTAGACGATGTATGCGCCGTTCTCGTCTGCTGTGATCGTGCCGCCCACGGGGTGGGTCACGGTCACCGTGGCGTCCGCCGGAGTTACGGCAAAGGTCAGGGTACGGGTGGCAAGTTCGCTCAGCGTGATGGTCTCGTTCACATCGGCGCTAACGGTGATGTTCCCCGTCTTGGTCTCGTAGCCGAACTTGCTGACGGTGTAGGCATAGGTACCGGCGGCAACGGTGTATGCGCCGTTTTTGCCGGTGATCTCCGCGCCGCTACGGTCCTTCAGCACCACCGTTGCACCGTCGGGAGTGTTAAGGGTGAGGGTGTGGGCTGCGGCGGCGGCAAAATCCTTGAGCCGGACATAGTAACTGCTGCCACTTTCGCTGAAAGACAAGGTGAGTTTTTCATCCTTATTCAACACCGTGCTAAAGGTTTTCCAACCGTTCTCCTCGTAGGCTGTCAGCAGAGTAGTACCCTTTTTCACGGTAAAGGCAGAATCGTCTTCCCATGAATATTCGGCTTTATTTCCCTTTGCAAGATACCGGAAGGACACCAAGCGGGACTCTGTCGCCGTCAGGGTCAAGGAAGTCGCACCGTAACTCCTTCTATTGCTCTCCAAATAGTTCCCACCAGCAGCCCGTACCGGTTCAAAGCCATATCGTGTGCCGTTCTCGGCGGTAATACCGTCCAGGCCGGCAAAGAAATCGTTAAAGGTCAGCGACTTGACGAACTCCAGGCCTATGGTCTTGGCAGCCTTGACCACAAAACTCCCAGACAAGGTATCGCAGCCATCCAACTTGGCCGTGTAGGTATAGTCCCCGGCGGGGAGAGTGCAGTTCGCGCCGCTGCCCGTGTAGGCGGTGATACTGCCGGACTTGACGGTGATGGTCGGTTCGGCGTTCACGCCCTCCGGCTTGGTGATGTTGAAGGTCACCGTCTGCTTTGCCAACTCGGTCAGCTTGACGGTCTTGTTCACATCGGTGGTCGCAACACTGATCGTGCCGGTGGCCGTCTCATAGCCAAACTTGCTGACGGTGTAGGTGTAGTCGGTATTCTTGGCAGCGATATAGACATTCTTGCCTTTTTCGCTGTCCGCAGACTCCTTGTAAACGGTGGTGTTTCCCTGTTTCAGTGTTACCGCCGCATCATCGGGGGTAAACTTCAGGGTAATGACCGGCAGCTTGACAAGGGTAACGGTAATGGTGTTGTTCCCCTCTTGGGCGGTAAACTCCTGCGTTACCTTTTCGTAGCCTTTCTTTTCCACCGTATAGGTGTATTTTTCGCCAACTGTCAGGGCATAACTTCCGTCTGTACCCGCTGTCAGGCCGGTGTAGCCCTTTTTCAGCGTCACAGTGGCATCAATTGCCGTTCCTGCCGCATCCTTGACATCAAAGCGCACGGTGGGCAGCACCTCGGCGCGGAAATTGCGCAGCCAAATGCAATCTTGCCCCTTGTCCCCGCTGCTATCTTTTCGGTAGTTTACGGTGACCTTATCCCCGGCATTTACAGCGATGGAAAACTCTTTCCAATCTTGCTTTTCACCACTGTATCCGCCGCCGGTTGAACCAAATTGGTTTCCCTGTTGATTGTTAATATCTACGCGCAGGCCATCATAATTTTTTTCGGAGTCGGTTTTGCAGTCAAAGGTCAACTGGGCAGCCTTGGCAAAGGTCAGGGTCAGACTGGAGGTGGTGTTGCCCTTCTTTTCATTGGTGGATTTCAGGACATAACCGCCATCCAGCAGCACCGGCTCAAATTTGTAGGAGGTGCTGTTTTGCGCTGTGGCAATGCCATTGAGTCCCGTGAAAAAGTCAGCAAAGAGCATTGCGTCCTTCACCTTGATGGTAAAGGTGGCGGTTTTGCCCCTGTACTTGACAGTGACGATTTGGCTATCTGTAGGATTTTCGGTGCTAAAGCCCTCACAGGTCACACCGGCGGCGGCATAGTCGCCTTCAATGGTGCGGGTTTCATTGGTGCCATCATAGTTCACCGTGAGGACCATGCCGGTCAGGTCAAGTTCGGCATCGCCCTTGTAGTACTCCGTCTTTGTGGGAGCCTTGGTCACCGCAATGCTCTGCACCTTTTTCAGCGCCACGGTTTGGGTGCTGTTCTCGTTGGGAGTCACGGTGCCGGAGGCGGGCTCATAGCCCTCCTCGGTCGTCTCGGCGGTGTAAGTATAGGCGTGACCCTTCAGCATCTGATAGGTCGTTCCCTCGGTGGGCGCAACCTGCGTCTCGCCGTCCTTGAGGGTGAGCGTGGCATTCTCCGGAGTCACGGTGAAGGTCACGGTGACCCACTGTGCAGCATCCTCCGCCAGCGTAACAGTAACATTGGCAGGATCAGCCACGGGGTTGTCCTTATCGGTCACGGTCACGCTGCCGGTCTGCTGCGTGTAGCCGGGGCAGGACACGGTATAGGAATACGGTGTATCGGCGGCAGGCAGCGCCACGGTGGTGGAGCCGGTATAAGTGCCGCCGTTGATTTCGAGCGTGGCATTCGCGGGAGCAATGGTAAAGCGTACCGCCGCGGTGGGGGTCTCCCATTTCAGCGCGGGGTAGTCCCCGCTCTTGACCATGAAGCCATCCCCCAACAGGGCTGCAAACGCGGGGGATTTCATCTCCTACAATAATAATTACGGTTTAAGGCGCGGCAGCCAGCCGCGTC
>ERZ1504793.553-NODE-553-length-11356-cov-3.978763_pt1 | contig 11356 bp, 10 predicted proteins | sample MGYA00575731_ERZ1504793 | MGnify/ENA primary metagenome ERZ1504793 (study PRJEB39906, sample SAMEA3182103) | gut metagenome | biome: human; feature: gut; material: Stool; isolation source: human stools | place: Canada | collected 2013-02-19 ...
CGTTGGATCGGCGAATTGCACAGTTTTTTGCACGGATGTTCGGCGATTCGGCACTAAACGATTTTTTCAGCATGAACAAAACTTGCGAAGCCGTTAAAACTTTGCCAAGACGCGGCGGTATCACGATCTGGGAAAGAATTGTTTATTGAAAACGATCAGCGTATGAGATACATATGCAAAGTACAGAGGGTCGGGCATGCCGGACGCAGGTCCATCCCTCTGCGCAGACGATACGTCAAAGAGAAATTGAGAAATGACTATGAGAGAGGTGGTCCATGGAATGAAGAAGAATCCCTACAAACGGGCGGCGAGAGGTCTGGCCGTGGCGGAGAAGTGGATCATCGTTGTTGCGCTTGCCGTCGGCGTGGCGCTAACAGCGGTGAACGTTGTCTGCCGCTATATCTTTAAGGCGGATGTGAACTTCTCGTGGTCCGAGGAAATCGTGGTAGCGCTGCTGGTGCTGGCCTACATGGTCGGTGCCGCACTGTGCGCCGGTGAAGAGGGCGGCCTCATCAATATGACGATCTTCACCGGCAAGATGAGCCGCCGTGCACAGCTGATCATTGAGATCATCACCAACATCTGCCTGATCGTCTTCGGTGTGATCATTTTCATCAGCGGTTGGGATCGCTGCGCGGTAAAGATCGCCAGCGGACAGGTCACCACGGCGCTGGCTGTGCCTGACTGGATCTACAACGCATTTATCCCGCTGGGCGCGTTCCTGATGGTGATCCACACGGTGGAACGCATCCTGGACGGGATCGCTGAGCTGAAAGAGTTGAAGAGCGCAGACATGACGAAGGGAGGCGATGCTGCATGACGTATGCCATTATGCTGGGTGTTTTTGTGATCCTGCTGTTTCTGGGTGCACCGATCGCACTGTCTCTGGGTATGTCCTCGCTGCTGGCCATCCTGTATAATGGGACAGGCATCAATGTTATCGCCGGCCAGATCTATGGCGGCATCGGCAAGTATCTTCTGCTGGCCGTTCCGTTCTTCGTCCTGTCCGGCAACATCATGGCGAAGGCAGGGATCTCCGACAGACTGATTGCCTTCATTGACGCGTTGCTGGGGCACCTGCGCGGCGGCATCGCAATGGTCTGCGTTGTGGTGGCCTGCTTCTTCGGCGCCATCTCCGGCTCCGGCGCGGCCACCGTGGCAGCTCTGGGCGTTATCCTGATCCCCGCCATGATCGAGCGTGAGAAATTCTCCGACCCCTTCGCACATGGCGTGGTGGCTGCCGCTTCCTCTATTGCGGTCATTATCCCGCCCAGTATTTCGTTTGTGATCTATGCGTCCCTCACCGGCGTTTCTGTGGGCGACATCTTTGTGGCCGGTATTCTCCCCGGCGTCATTATGGGCGTCGCCATGATCATCGTGGTACAGATCTATGCCCACAAGCACCACCTGAAGCCCGCCCACCCCTGGAAGGGCTGGCGCGAGGTGTGGCGCACCTTCAAGAGCGCCTTCTGGGGGCTGCTGATGCCCGTCATCATTCTGGGCGGCATCTATGGCGGCGTTTTCTCCGCTACGGAGGCGGCGGCCGTGGCTGCGGTGTACGGCCTGTTCGTCGGTACCGTCATCTATAAGAAGCTGAAGTGGAAGGATATCGTGGAGCTTCTTTATGATACGGCCAAGAGCACCGGCGGATTGATGCTCATCATCGGCGGCGCAACGATCTTCTCCTACGCCTGCACGCGCTATGGCATTTCCACCAGCGTCCAGGCTCTGCTGGAGAACTGCGGCAAGGGCGGCTTCCTGGTCATCATCAACATCGTGCTGCTGATCGCCGGCTGCTTTATGGATGCGAACTCCAATATGTACATTTTCGTTCCCATCATGTATCCTGTCGCGCGGGAGTTCGGCATTGACCCCATTCAATTCGGCATGATCTGCACGGTCAACCTGGCCATCGGCCAGTTCACGCCGCCGGTCGGCACGAACCTGTTTGTCGCCTCCAGTCTGCGTATCCCTGGTCACCGTGTCGGTGTGGAGGGCGTGGCCAAGGCGTGCCTGCCCATGATCGCGGCGGCTGTGCTGGTGTTGCTGCTGGTCACCTATGTCCCGCAAGTTACCACGTGCCTGATTGGCGCATAACTTTCTCTCCCCCCCTTGCCGCCTGCCTGTACGCAGGCAGGCGGCCCCCGCCCAAGCATGCACCATATCAAAATGATTTATTTTAGGAGGAACTACTTATGAAAGCAAAAAGATTTCTGGCCCTCATTTTGGCGCTTGTCATGGCGCTGAGCCTCGTTGCCTGCGGTGATAGCGGCAAAACCCCTGCTGCGGACGGCGACAGCAACGGCGGCGGCGATTCCAGCTTCCCCAAGATGACATGGACCGCCGCTACCTCCGGCGCCGAGGGCTCCAACTTTGACGTCGGTCTGGAGAAGTTCAGCGAGCTGCTGCAGGAGAAGACCAACGGCGCTGTGAAGCTGGACATCTACTGCTCCGACCAGCTGACCAACGGCAGTACGGCGGACTCTGTGCAGGCCTGTATGGACGGCACCATCGATGTGACGTTCCAGGCCGATGGCATTTGGGGCAACTTTGACACCGTGTTCAACATCCCCAACCTGCCCTTCCTCTTTGACAGCTATGACGATGTGGACAGCAAGCTCATCAATGGCGAGGGCGGCAAGTACCTGATGAAGGCTATGGAGGATAAGTACAACGTCAAGTGCCTGGGCATTGGCGAAAACGGCTTCCGCTACCTCACCAACCGCAAGCACCCTGTCAAGACTCCTGACGATCTGCACGATCTGAAGCTGCGTATCGGCGGCGCTCCCATCCTGATCGCCACCTATGAGAGCTGGGGCGTGGACTACACCACTGCCGGCTGGGCTGAGGTCTACACCGGCCTGCAGACCAAGCTGTATGACGGGCAGGAGAACCCCATCGCCGTTGCCGATGCCAGCTCCATTCAGGAGGTGCAGAACTATGTGACCGCGTGGACGGCCAACTACGGCATCATGTTCATGGTCATCAACGGCGACCTGTACAACAGCCTTTCCGATGAGCTGAAGGCCATTGTGGACGAGTGTGCCAAGGAGGCCTGCGCCTATCAGGTGCAGTATACCCGCGACGAGTGCGAGGCGGCGCTGCAGAGATGGGTCGATGACTACGGCATCGAGGTCTACGAGATGACGCCGGAGAACGCGGAGCTATTCCGCAGCAAGGCTCTCAAGGTGTATGACAAGTACACGGATTACCAGCAGCTCATTGATATGCTGAAGTAAGCAAGGTGCGGTTTGCCTGTGTGGAAAAGGAACCTGCATTTGTGGGAGGAATGATCATGAACATTGGATTTATCGGCCTTGGAAACATGGGACTTCCCATGGCGCGGCGGCTGCTGGAGAAAAGCGGCTGCCCCGTGTACGGCTTTGACATTGTGCCTGCCGCGCTGGAAAAGCTGGCGGTGGCCGGCGGAACGCCTGAGCCGGACAGCGCAGCGCTGCTGGAAAAAAGCGATGTGATTTTTCTCAGCCTGCCCAGCAATGAGCTGGTACAGGCAAATCTGGAGGCAGCCGTTCAGCATTGCCGGAGCGGCGCCGTGGTCGTGGACACCAGCTCCTCAGTGCCCGCGGTCATACAACGCTGCGCTGCGCCGGCCGCTGCGCGGGGTGTCGAGCTGATCGACTGCCCCGTCAGCGGCGGCGTAGACGGCGCCGAGAAGGGCACGCTGAGCGCCATGTGCGGCGGCAGCGAGGCGGCTGTGACACGGATTATGCCGCTGCTGACCTGCTTTGCCGCCCATGTGACGTACATGGGGCCTTTGGGCAGCGGCTATGCTGCCAAGCTGATCAACAACCTGATCGTTGGCGGTGAGATCACACTGATCGCCGAAGCGTTCGGCCTTGCGCGCCGGGCCGGCGTAGACCTGACACGGCTCATGGAGGCGCTGTCCGGCGGCGCAGCCGCCAGTCCCGTTCTGACGATGAAGGGTAGCAAGATGATCAACGGAGATTACACAGCATCCTCCCGCGTGCTGATCCACCTGAAGGACCAGCACAACGCGCAGGAGATGGCACGCGCTCTGGGAGCCGATATCCCCGCCTGCGATTTGTCCACTTTGCTGCTGGAGAAGCTGGCGGATATGGGTCGTGGCAACGAGGATGTAGCGGCGGTCATCGACCTGTTCCAATCAAAAGTAGATCTTAGGAGGTTATGGAATGGCAACCTATGAAAAGGAATTTCTTCTGAAGGTCCTGGAAAACCTTTGGAAGGTCCGCAAATTTGAGCAGCGCGCCATGGAGGGCGGCCTCAAGGGTGAGATCAAGGGAAACATCCACGTCTGCCTGGGTGAGGAGGGCGCCGTTGTGGGCGCCAATATGGCGCTGGAATCCACGGATTATATCACGGCCAGCCACCGCGGCCACGGCCACTGCGTCATGAAGAGCGATGATGTGGAGCATACGCTGGCGGAGCTTTACGGTAAGGAAAGCGGTTTCTGCCATGGCCGCGGCGGTTCCATGCACGTCACAAAGGTGGAAAGCGGTCTGCTGGGCGCCAACGGCATCGTCGGCGGCGGCATTCCTCTGGCCACAGGCTCGGCGTTGGCATCCAAAATCAATCGGGACGGCGCGGTATCCGTGGCATTCTTCGGCGACGGCGCCACCAATCAGGGCTGCTTCCACGAGTGCATCAACATGGCGGCCGTCTGGAAGCTGCCCATTGTTTATTTCATTGAAAACAACCAGTACGCCGTGTCGACCAACATCCACACCACCTGCGCCACCTCCACGCTGGCCCAGCGCGCTCAGGGCTACGGCATCGAAGGCGATGTGGTGGACGGCACAGATGTGCTGGCCGTCTATGAGGCGATGCAGAAGGCTGTGGCCCATGCCCGCAGCGGCAAGGGGCCGGTGCTGCTGGAGTGCGATGTCTATCGCTACACCGGCCATTATGTGGGAGACCCGGGCAAGTATATGTCCGAGGCGTATAACGCGGCGGCTCATGAAAACGATGTGATCAACAAATTCAAGGCATACCTGCTGGCGGAGGGCGCTGCCACACAGGCGGAGATGGATGCCGTGGAGGCGGCGGTGGAGGCGCGTATGGAAAAAGCGTATCAGTTTGCGCTGGAGTCCCCGTTGCCCGATCCTGCCGATGTGCTGAAATACAACTATGCCTGTGACAACGAAAGGAGTGTTGTTCGATGAGCCGTAAGACTACTATGATCGCTGCCATCCGCGAGGCGATCGACGAGGAAATGCTCCGTGATGAAAACGTGATCGTTCTGGGCGAGGATATCGGGGAGCTGGGCGGTCCCTTCGGCTCGTGTATCGGCCTGCTGGACAAGTACGGTCCCGACCGCATTATCGCCACCCCTATCAGCGAATGGGGCTTCACCGGCATCGGCGTGGGCGCGGCCATGCGCGGCAAGCGCCCCATCGTCGAGCTGATGTACAATGACTTTATCTCCGTCTGTCTGGACCCCGTGATGAACCAGGCGGCAAAGCTGCACTATATGACCGGCGGACAGGTCAAGATCCCCATGGTGATCCGCGCGCCCATGGGCACCGGACGCCGCGGCGCGGCGCAACATTCCCAGAACATGGAAGCGCTGTTTGCCCATATTCCCGGCCTGAAGCTGGTGTGCCCCTCTACGCCGGCTGACGCCAAGGGCCTGCTCATGACCGCTATCCGCGATGACGACCCTGTGGTGTTTCTGGAGCACAAACTTCTCTACCCGCAGAAGGTAGAAATGCCGGACGATGTTGCGCCGATCCCGCTGGGCAGCGCCAATATCCGCCGTGAAGGCACTGATCTGACCATCCTTACGTGGGCCCGCCAGGTCAACTTCTCCCTGGAGGCCGCGGAAAAGCTGGCTGCCGACGGTGTGAGCGCGGAGGTCATTGACCTTCGGAGCCTCGTCCCGCTGGATTGGGATACCATCCGTGACTCTGTCAGCAAGACCCACCGTGTACTGATCGCCGAGGAGGATGTCAAGCGCTGCGGCTTCGGCGCTGAGCTGTCCGCGCAGATCATGGAGGAGCTGTTCGATCAGCTGGACGCACCGGTGCGCCGCGTGGCGGCACTGAACTCCTCTGTGCCCTTCTGCGCCGAGCTGGAGGACGAGATCTATCCCAATCCCGAGCGCATCGCCGCCGAGGCAGCCGCTCTGCTAAAAGAATAAGGAGGCACATATGGCAACTGAGATCAGAATGCCGCAGTTCGGCGTTTCCATGGAGACTGGTACGGTCGCTCAGTGGCTCAAGGCCGAGGGAGATACCGTCAAGGCCGGCGATGTGCTGGCCAGCATCGAGACAGAAAAGCTGACCAACGACGTGGTCAGCGAGGTGGACGGTGTGCTGCTGAAGATCGTCGCGCAGGAGGGAGAGGATATCCCCGTGCAGGGACTGATGGCATATGTCGGTCAGCCCGGCGAGGCCCTTCCCGATGCCGGCGGCAGGGCGGCGCCCCCTGCCGCCGATACGGCTCCTGCCACTGTGGAGCCTGTGCCTGCCGCCGTCGGTCAGATGTCCGGCGGTCGTGTCAAGGCATCCCCGCTGGCCCGCAAGATCGCTGCCAAGCTGGGCGTTGACCTGTCGCAGGTAACACCTGGCGGTACCAGTGGACGTATCCGTGCGGATGACGTCCGCGCCTACGCCGCGCAGGTCCCGACAGCGCCCGCCGCCCCCGCTCCCGCCCCCGCCGCTGCTGCACCGGCTCCTACCGCTGCCGCGGCGGAGCAGATGGACGGCGACACAGTGGAGAAGCTCTCCGGTATGCGGAAGGTCGTGGCCCAGCGTATGCAGCAGTCCCACACGGAGATCCCGCCCGTAACGCAGGTCACCAAGGTGGACGTGACGGCGCTGATGCAGTTCCGCAGAGAACTGCTGGAAAAGACGGGAAAGAAGTACTCTGTCAATGACCTGATCCTCAAGGCAACGGCAAAGTGTCTGGCAGCGCATCCTGAGATGCTGGTCAGCTTTGACGGCAGCCAGATTATTCACCGCGCTCACGTCAATCTGGGCATGGCTGTTGCGCTGGACACGGGACTGATCGTTCCTGTGATCCGTGATGCCGACAAGCTGAGTCTGGATGCATTGGCGGCCTGTGCCAAGGATCTGGCGGCCCGTGCCAAGGACGGCGGCCTTACGCCTGATGATTACAAGGGCTCCACCTTCACGGTATCCAATCTGGGGATGTTCGGCATCGAGATGTTCACGCCCATCGTCAACCAGCCGGATGCCGCTATCCTCGGCGTCACGGCGGTGGAGGATGAGCTGGTCATGGAGGCGGATGGGACCATTTCAAAGCATCAGGTCATGCGTCTTTGCTGCACCTTCGATCATCGTGCCATGGACGGCGCTGTGGAGGCGCGCTTCGGTATGGCGCTGCGCGACCTGCTGCAATCGCCCGTAGAGATCCTGCTTTGATGCGAGGTGCGGTATGAAAAAGATCATTGTTATCGGCGGCGGCCCCGGCGGATATGTGGCGGCCATCCGTGCCGCACAACTGGGCGCGGACGTGACCATTATTGAAAAGCAATATCTGGGCGGCACCTGCCTGAACGTGGGCTGCATCCCCACCAAGTGCCTGCTGCACTCCGCCGAGCTGGTGGAGCAGATCAAGACCCAGGGCAAGGATATCGGCGTAGAGGTCGAGGGTGTGAAGGTCAACTTCCCCCAGGTCATCGCCCACAAGAACGCCATCAGCAAGCAGCTGACCAGCGGCGTAGCCGGTCTGCTGAAGCTGAACAAGGTCAAGAAGGTGGACGGCACCGCCAAGTTCACCGGCGAAAAGCAGCTTGAGGTCACCAAGCCCGACGGCAGCAAGGAGAGCATGACCGCCGATGCCATCATCGTGGCTACCGGCTCCGTCAATGCCCAGCCGCCTATCCCCGGTCTGAAGGAAAATCCCAACTGCATCGACTCCACCGGCGCGCTGTCGCTGGACAAGCTGCCCGCGACCATGGTGGTCATAGGCGGCGGCGTCATCGGGCTGGAGCTGGCCTGCGCCTATGCAGCCTTCGGCACGAAGATCACCGTGGTGGAGGCCATGGATCACATGCTGCCTATGCTGGACGGCGATCTGACCAAGATCGGCGTGGCGCACATGAAGAAGATGGGCATGGAGTTCCATCTGGAGTGCCCCGTGCAGTCCGTGGAAGACAGCCCCGTGGGCGCAAAGGTTGTCTGCAAGGATAAGTCCGGCAACACCGTCAGCTTCGAGGCGGAGAAGGTACTGGTGGCCATCGGCCGCAGGGCCAACACCGCCGCGCTGGATCTGGCCGCCGGCAAGATCCACAACGATAAGGGTCGTATTCTGGTCAACGACAAGATGGAGACCAGCGTCCCCGGCGTATACGCCATCGGCGACTGCGTGTTTGGCCATGCACAGCTGGCGCATACCGCCTCCGCCATGGGCGAGGTGGCGGCAGAAAATATCTGCGGCCATGAGGCGCACTATTGCGAAAAGACCAACCCCACTTGCGTGTATATGGAGCCGGAAGCCGCCTCTGTGGGCCTGACCGAGGAGCAGTGTAAGGCGCAGGGCATTGCCTACAAGGTGGGCAAATTCCCTATGAGCGCCAACGGCAAGGCACTGATCCTCAACGGCGGCGAGGGCCTTGTCAAGATCATCGCCGGTGCGGAGTATGGCGAGATCCTGGGCATGCATATCATCGGGCCCCGCGCGACCGACCTTATCGCTGAGGGTGCGCTGGCCATCGGTGGTGAGATGACGTTGGATGAGCTCATCGACACCATCCACTCTCACCCCACTGTCACGGAGACCATGCGCGAAGCCGCGCTGAACGCGGAAAAGCGTGCCATCCATACAAAGAACTGACGGCGCGCAGAATGGCGATCCGTGTTACGCTGAGCGCAAATGCAGGCGTTTCCGTGGAGCTGGGCGGCGTCCGCATCTGGATAGACGCGCTCCACGATACGCGTGTGCCGGGGTTTTCCACGCTGGACAGTCATCTGCTCCAGCGGCTGTGGTCCGAAGCCGCCTTTCAGTCGCCGGATGCCATTGTGTATACGCACTGTCATCCAGATCACTATGTGGCGCATTTGACGGCGGAGGCCTGCCGCCGCTGGCCGAAGGCACGGTTGTTTCTGCCGCAGAAGGACTTTCCGGAGCAGGAGCTTCTGTCGGGGAGGGAGGCCGCCGCATCCATCGAAGGGGTGGCGCTGCACTTTTACCGGCTGACCCATGACGGCATGGCTTTCGCCGGTGTGCCGCATTACGGACTCACCATCACCTGCGGAAGGGACAGCATACTGCTTCCCGGTGACTGCGCCGTGGCCTCTCCGGAGCTGCTTCCCGTGGTGAACGGGCGGCATCTGCGCCTTGCGCTGCTGAACTTCCCTTGGGCCACGCTGCAGCGCGGACGGGATTTTCTGCGGGAGCAGCTGCACGCTGACCAGATCGCGCTGTATCACCTCCCCTTTGAGGAGGATGATACCGAGGGCTTTCGCGCGGCGGCAGATCGTGCCGCACAAAGCCTATCCGGCGTCGGAGCCGTCCATGTGCTCGATAATCGCTTTCAGACCCTGTTTATCCCGGATGAAACGCAGCCCGCCCCGCATAGCTGATAAAAAGCAAAAGATGTCCTGTTTTCGCTGGAAAACAGGACGTCTTTTCTATAAAACAGTGTAGACGTGGAAATCGTCAGCAGTATGCTGGGGTACACTCACCCCTCCAGCAGAGCGCGGCAGCCCTCCGGGAGCAGATAGTCGATCTCTATACGGTTCCCCTCGTAGACGCGAATTTCCCGGATGGCGGCGGCGACTGTGGGGCGATCCAGCTCCGCCAGCCGCCCCGACGCCAGCAATTCCTTTACCCAGGGCAAGGACAGCGGCTCATCCTGTACCGAGTCGCGCAGCTTGTCCAGTTGGGCCTGCAGCGCCTGCTCCTGTGCGTCATAATCAGCGCGGTAGCGGAGGAAGTCCTCCTTGGAGATAAGCGCGTCCTGATAGTCCTCGTAGGCGCTCTGGCGGCGGCGCTGAATGCGCTGCAATGCAGCTTCCAGCTTTTGGGGTTGGTCGGTGCCGGAGCGCGGGCGCTGCGCCGCGCCCTGCTGTGCCAGCTGGCGGAGGTTTTCCACGCCGGCAATGAGTTGGTTCAGATCATCCAGTATCACCTTCGTCAACACATCATGGGCGATATAGTGCTTGCTGCACACGGATGCGCCGTAGCGCTTATACGAGCCGCAGGTGTAGAAGATTTTGCCACCCCAGGTGGTCTTGACCATGGCTCGTCCACAATCGCCACACTTGAGAAAACCCGCAAAGGGGCTGACATTCTGCTGAAAATCCGGCGTACGGGCGTTAGCGTTCAGCAGAGCCTGCACCCGCTGCCACTGGCCCTTTTCGATGATGGGCTGGTGGGTGCCGGATACTACCGTCCACTGGGAGCGCTCCTTCCGCTTGGCTTTCCCGTGCATCTGAAGGCGGTCGTCCCGTCCCTGCTCCATGTTGCCGATGTACATCTCATTTTGCAGGATACGGTGGATGGTAGCGTATGTCCAGTAGGTGGTGGTTTCCAGCCGGTGGTTGTTGCGGTATTCTTCGCCGGTGAGCCGTTTGTACTCACTGGGGCAGGGGATGCCCTCCTCGTTCAGCTGCTTGGCAATACGGATCTTACCCATTCCATTTTCAAACAGGGTGAAGATGCGCCGCACCACCTCCGCCGCAGGCGGGTCGATGACCAGACGGTTATGATTCTGCGGGTCCTTACAGTACCCGTAGCTGGCGAATGCTCCGATGAACTCGCCCCGCTGCTGCTTGGCGTGGAGGGAGCTTTTGACCTTTTGGGAGATGTCGCGTGCATACTGGGTGTTAAACAGATTCTTCAGCGGCATCATCATGTCGTAGGCGCCGCGGTCGCTGTCGATATTGTCCGTGACAGCGATGAACCGCACACCGTGCTCCGGCAGCCAACGCTCCAGATAGCGGCCTGTTTCGATGTAATCACGGCCGAAACGGGACAGGTCCTTTACCAGCACACAGCGGATGCGCCCACTTTCCATGTTCCGCAGCATCCGCTGAAAGGCGGGGCGCTGGAAATTCGTGCCGGTATAGCCGTCGTCGGCATAGCATTCCGCCATTACCAACTCAGGATGATTTTCGATATACGCCTCCAGCAGCTTCCGCTGGTTGCCGATGGAATCACTCTCCATCCGGTCTCCGTCCTCCCGGGACAGGCGACAGTACAGCGCAGTAGGCAGTAATCGCTTCTCCATAAGTCCCCTCCTTTCCGTAGACTGCCCGCAGCCATTAAGCCGCCTGTGTGTGGGCGCGGATCAATTCCACCACCAGCGCCTCTGCCGTCTGTTGACCAAGGAAATTGCGAGTGACGGTGATCGCCGGAGTGGGTGTTTGCTGAACGGTTGGCATAAACA
>ERZ1504793.562-NODE-562-length-11125-cov-3.380668_pt1 | contig 11125 bp, 10 predicted proteins | sample MGYA00575731_ERZ1504793 | MGnify/ENA primary metagenome ERZ1504793 (study PRJEB39906, sample SAMEA3182103) | gut metagenome | biome: human; feature: gut; material: Stool; isolation source: human stools | place: Canada | collected 2013-02-19 ...
GGCTTGACCGGGCTTTGCAGAAAAACTCACATCGTGAAGAATGGTCTCCCCTTTATTGTAGGCAAAGGATACATGACGGAATTCCACATTTCCCTCAACACTGGGCAGCGTGATGGCATCAGGCTTCTGCGGAATCGTATCCGTCAGGTCCATGATGTAAAAGACACGTTCAGCCGCGGCAAGCGCCTTTTGGATGCTTCCCAATACGCGGGCAATCCGCTTGATCGGATTGGAAATATTGATGGCATAGACGAGGAAAGCCACAAGGGACCCCGCCGTAATGTCACCGCCGATGACGGAACGGCCGCCAAACCAAATGATGGCCGTGACCCCAAGGGCCGCAATGAACTCAATGACAGGAGACAGGGTTCCCATGAGCTTGGCACTTTTCATATTGGCGTAGAAATTGGCCTTGTTCTGCTGATCGAAGCGGGCAATTTCATAGGGTTCACGGACAAAACTCTTCACAACACGCGTAGCAGCCAAGGTTTCCTGCAGGATCGACGTAATATCCGCCGTTGCCTGCTGGATACGGTGGCCGCTCTTGCGAATCTTCTTGCCAAAGAAATCCATGAAGAAAAGAACCACTGGGAAAGTACAGAACGTAAAAAGGGTCAGCTTCCAGTCAAGGTAGACCATGGCGCCGACGCTCCCGATAAGGACACTCGTTTCCGTGATGATTTCAATGGAATTGGCCACCATGGCACCTTGGAGGGCTGCCACGTCGTTTGTGACATAGCTCATGATGGTACCCAGCTTATTCGTGTCAAAAAAATGAGTCGACAGAGTCATGAGCTTGCGGTAGACAATTCCTCGTACATCGATGACAATGCTCTCGCCGACATAGTTCATGAGATAGCTCTGGCCATAGTAGAAAATGCCGCGGGCAAAGAAAATGACTACGATTCCAAGGGAAATCAAATTAAGGAGATCACTATCCTTGTTCTGGAAGACCTTATCAATGACATCGCGGACAATCCACGGCACATAAAGGTTGGCAGCGGCCGTCATGACCGTACAGAAACCGGCTGCAATGAGGCGTCCCAAATAGGGACGAATGAATTTGAGGATTCTAAGATATAGGTTCATTTCTTCTCCTTGGCAGTTTCAAGTATAAGGGCAGCCGTCCGCTTGACGGCGCCCGGAGCTCCGAGCTTATAAATGGCCTCCCGAAGATCCTGATGGACCTTGGCCCCTTCGGCAGGATCCAAAAAGCGCAGGACATGACGGGCCATATTTTCCGGCGTCATCTTTTCCTGAATGAGTTCGGGCAGGATTTCCCGGCCTGCTAACAGATTGGGCAGGCCTGCATATTTCACTTTGACGAGGGCTTTAGCAATGGCCATGCTGATGGGACTTGCCTTGTAACAGATGACGCTGGGAAGATCCATGAGGGCCGCTTCCAGGACGACGGTCCCGCTCGTAGCAAGGGCCGCGTCGCAGGCACCCATAGTGTCATAGGGATGCCCTTCGACAATGCGGACGGGAATCTTGGACGTATCAAGGGCTGCTTCGAGCTCCCGACGATCCACATTGGGCGCCTTTTGGAGAATGAAATCCGCATCAGGCTGGTCCTTTTTGATAAGCGGCAATGCTTCAAGCATCACGGGAAGGACGCCTCGAAGTTCACCCTGACGGCTTCCTGGGAGCAACAGGATGAGCGGATGGCCTGGCCTTTTACCGACCGCCTTTTGGGCTTCTAATTGGCTCATCGTAGGTTTTACGATATCAACAAGAGGATTGCCCACAAATTCAACAGGCGCGCCGGCTTCCTTATAGACCTCATAAGCAAAAGGATAGATGCAGGCCACACGGGCTGCCAGACGGGCTACCATCTTGGCCCGCCCCCGCCGCCAGGCCCACGCCGAAGGCGGAATGAAGGAAAAAACGGGAATACCTAACTGCTTTGCGACCTTGGCCACACGCATATTAAAATCTGGATAATCGACAGTCACAAAAATATCCGGTTTCCGTTCCACCATAACCTGGCGAAAAGCATCCCGGAGCCGAAACAGGTCTGGTAGTTTCCGGAGGACCTCAACAAAGCCCATGACGCTGTTGTCTTTATAATCAAAAATAACCTCTCCGCCAGCAGACCGGAGCGCGTCGCCGCCCATGCCAAACACTTCGGCATCAGGTGCAAGGGAAAGAATTTCCCTCGTCAGGGCCGCGGCATGCAGGTCGCCGGAAGCTTCACCGGCCGAGATGAAGATACGCATCCTATGGAACCCTCCTCACGTAGGATTAAATGACAGTTTGACAGTTTATTATATCATATCGGAGAAAATTTTGCTGTAGCTTTGGATTCCTGGGACAGGATTGAGATAAAAAATAAGCAGGGGAAAGACTGTGCGGCCGGCCCCAAACCGCCCTACGGGAGGGGGCCGAATTGATTCGCCCGAAAACATGTTTCTCGGACTTCCGCTTCGCTCCAAAAGCGTCCTTCGAAACCTGGGCGAATATTCCTCACTCCCGTTCGTGTGGAGACGTTGCCCCCAAAAACGGGGCGCCTCATCCACCACCATCAAGGAGGTCATAAAATGACCCACTTGAGGGTCCCCCGCCTTGGTAAGGCGGAGCGGCATTCGCCGCCTTGAGACATGTACCCTGACGGAAAAACCTCAAAGGGGGTTGTCAGGCTTACATTTCTTATCACGAAGGGAAGGAAGATGATTGCGCACGGCAATCCATTTATCGTGAGGGTGACAGACTAAGCTATTTCGTTCTTATCCCCGTTGACCAAACTAAAGAAAACTATGAGCGTCCAGCCCCATTTCTTCCGCACATCATCCATGCCTAGTCGTTTAGCCATAACTCTTCCTGATGGGTCCTCTTAACCGCTTAAATACACAAAAATCCCGCAGCCATCACATAGCTGCGGGAGACTTTTTCCGTTTGTACTGACGAGGGCAAGGCCACGCTAACGGACCACGTTCGCCTCGGTCAATGCCTTGATTTCTTCTTTCGAATATCCCATCTCTTTCAGGATTTCCTCTGTATTATCCCCAATTCCGCGAGTCGGTTTGTAAGTGCGGCATGCATATCGGCTAAACGCCAACGGCGGGGTTGGCATCATGACCGTTGTATGTCCCTTATCCGGGAACTCCACAGGAACCATATAGCGATTTTCTATCGCCTGCCTATCTTGGCTGACTTCCTGCGATTCCATCATGATTTCACAGGAAATGCTGTGCTCACTTAGATATTCACGCCACTGCTTACTGGTACGCGTCAAGAAAATCCGGTTGCAGCGTTCCGTTATCTCTACAATGGAACCGGTGCGCTGCAAGGTCTCCACATCCTTGTAGCGCGGGTCATCGATGATATCCTCCAGTCCCAGAAGTTTTGCAAATTTTTCTTTGTCTTTTATATATTCATTGCAGTAGATTCCAATCCAGCGGCCATCCTTACAACGATAGGTCTGACTAAAGGGGTCACACGGGCGAAGTGGATCTGGGTTCAGGTGTTTTCTTTCAAATTGGGTCTGGACAACACCGATAGCGTTGCACCAGATTCCATTAGCAAAAAGGGATGTCATGACTTTTGTTCCCTTTCCCGTCTTTTCTTTTGCATATAGAGCCATCAAGATTCCTGAAAGAAAGACAGAACTTGTTGCCATATCCCCGAAAGCATACGTGGGGACAAAAGGAAATGAATCTTTGGTCTGCCAATCAGCAACAGCGCCGGCACGAAGCCAAAAAGCCGTGATGTCAAACCCTGGGTTTTGGGCAGCCGGGCCTTTGGGACCATAGCCTGAAAAATGGGCATAGATAAGGGCCGGAAACATGTCCTTCAAGGTTTCATAATCCAATCCATTACGTCGGAGCGATTGTTCTCGAATATTTGTGATGAATACATCTGCATGGCTAAGCAGATCCAGAAGGATGGTCTTCCCCTTTTCTTTTTTCAGGTCAAGGGAAAGAAATTTTTTATTGCTGTTGTGGATGGTAAAAAGAGGATTCAAATCATCTTCGTAAGGCACAAATTCATGAACGCCCCCCGAACGCATCACGTCTCCCTGCAAGGCCTCCACCTTAATAACTTCAGCCCCATAGGCACAAAGCATGCGTGCACAAGTGGGAGCGGCTACAACAGTTGCAAGTTCTACGACCTTGATTCCTGATAGTGGCAAAGTTTTCGGTTCCATACGCGTAAGCTCCATTCATCCTTAAGATGAGGAGTCCCTCTGCCCGGGCTGGGTATATGGCACTCCTCTACGGGTCATTCCATTTGTTTTTTAGCAGCTTCAACGCCTCGGTCAAAGCATACCCCATTTTTAGGATTATTTTTCCCTTTCTTTGCAAAGAAATGATCGACGGCCCCCCTCATATACGCTACATCAAAATGGTGTGATGCATAGGACAAAGCACCCAGCATAACGATATTGGTTCCCTTCGGATTGTCCAATTCATTGGCAATATCACTAGCGGGAACTTTGATGACAGTCACGTCATGACGGAACTTCCGTTCCGGTCGCACAAGACTACTGTTGACCAAAAGGATACCGCCTGGTTTGATCTGACTTTCAAATTTATCAATGGCCGCGTCGTTCAGCGTGTATAAGATGTCAATGTCATGGCAGTAGGGACTGGGGATTTCTTTATCATCCATCTTGATGTTGCAGTTTGCTGTACCGCCACGCATTTCTGAACCATAGGAAGGATACCAGGTCACATGTTTTCCCTCTTCCATGCCGGCATCGGCAAGGATCATACCTGCAACGAGAACGCCCTGACCACCAAATCCAGAGCAAATGATTTCTACCATCAGACTGCACCTCCTTTATCGATGAACTCACCCGTCGGATACGTTGCGCTCTGTTTCGATTTGATGAAGTCCATAGCGGCAACAGGTGTCATATGCCAGTTCGTAGGACAAGGGCTGAGCACTTCGACAAGGCAGAACCCTTCTCCATTCATTTGTTTTTGCAGAGCTTTCTTAATCATCTTTCCGGTCTTCATGATATCAGCCGGCGTATCCAAGGCGCCCCGAGCCATATAAGCGATATCAAGTCCGCCAAGGATTTTTGTGATATCAATAGGGTTCCCATCTTTTTTTACCGTTCTGCCATGAGGAGAAGAAGTTGTCTTCATGTTGACAATGGAAGTCGGCGACATCTGCCCACCTGTCATTCCAAATACACTGTTATTTACCACGAGGGCTAGGATGTTTTCATTGCGAAGAGCGCAATGAAGGGTGCTTTCAATCCCGATACTATAGGCCGATCCGTCACCAGGATGAGCTACAACAATGGCATCGGGACGAACTCGTTTCAATCCAGCCGCCGCAATGATGGGTCGGCCATGAGCACTCATGATGGTATTATATTTCAGTGCGAATTGAGCAAATTCACCGCAGGCTACGTCCTCAACGGTAAGCATACGGTCTTCGATCCCCAGTGCTTCCGCCGCTTCAGCCAAAAGCCGTACGATGATTCCATGTCCACATCCAGGGCACCAGCTCGCCTGCTGCGTCATATCGATTCCATTAGGAATTTTGCATTCCATGAAAATCCCTCCTTACAATCTTTTCAGCATATCCCGTACTTTGGAAAGAATTTTCTTTTCTTCTGGTACATTCGAAAACTCCCCATAATATTCCACAGGTCGGCTATTTCCGCAGGCAAGGATCACATCGTCCTTCATCTGTCCCAAGATGCTCATTTCGATATCAAGGAACGCTTTGACTTGGGGTCCCAGTGCTTCAAATGCCTTTTTAGGGAAAGGCCACAGCGTGATGGGTCGAATGAGACCAAGGCGAAGACCTTCCTCACGGCCTTGATAAACGGCTGCTTTAGCGACACGGGAACTGATGCCATAAGCAACAAGGACAATCTCTGCATCGTCTGTCATGACCGATTCCCAACGCTGCTCATGTTTTTCCATCTCGGCATATTTACTGCACAGATAATCTACATATTCTTCTGCTCCGATATCCCAATAACGATTCCAGACAATCCGCTGTTTTTCTCCCTTTCTGCGAGGTCTGATGACCCAATCATACTGATTGATATCATGTTCTTTCATAGCTGGGAGTTCAACTGGTTCCACCATCTGTCCAATCGCCGCATCTGATGCCACGAGAACAGGATGGCGGTATTTTTCAGCAAGATCAAAGGAGATATAAGCAAGGTCAGCATTTTCTTGTACGCTCGATGGAGCAAGGACAATGGTATGGTAATCTCCATGCCCACCGCCACGGGTAAGCTGCCAGTAATCCCCCTGCCCTTGGAAAATATCCCCCAATCCTGAGCCAATCCTCATCACATCGGCAATGACAGCGGGAATATCACCACTGCATAGATAAGAGATACCTTCCTGTTTCAGTGAGAAACCAGGACCCGAAGAGGTCGTCAAGGCGCGAGCCCCCCCTGATGCTGCACCAAAGACCATATTGATTCCAGCAATTTCTGATTCGGTTTGAATAAACTGACCACCGACTTCTTCCATACGCCAAGATAAATATTCCAGGATTTCAGTTTGTGGGGTAATTGGATAACCGCTAAAGAAACGGCAGCCAGCCCGCAAACAGGATTCGGCAAACGCTTCATTTCCTTTCATCAATACTTTCGACATATTTCCTTCCCCCTCTTTAATTCGTGATTTCGATGCAATAATCGGGGCACATCCTATAACAGGAACCGCAGCCAATACATTTTTCTTCGTCTAAATGAACAATTTCATAGCCTTTCTCACCCAGTTCCGTGGATGGTGTGAGCGCTTGCTTCGGACAGACGCTGACACACAGGAAACAGCCTTTGCAGCGCGTATAATCCACACTTATTTTGCTCATTCTTTTCCCTTCTTTCATATTATTCAGAAAATTATTGTACTTATCAAGACAACAAAGGGGAGTGCAATCACGGTTCGTTCAATAAAGATCAGCGCGACATGCCCCATGTTCTTGACAAGTTTGGTGGAAATAAGCAGGGCCCCGATTTCACTCATGTAGATCAATTCGAGGATACTCATGGTACCGACAATAAACTTTGTTTGAGGTGACGCAACAGCTTTCCCCAGGATAATGGGAAGATAGTTATCAGCAAAACCGGAAATGATAGCTGGAGCCGCTGTATAGGCTTCGGGAACGCCTGTCAGATCCATAAACCAACCAATCGGATACGATAGATAAGTCAGGATAGGCGTATAAGTGCATAAAATCAGAGCCACCATCCCATAGCACATGACGATTGGTTGAAGAGATACAACATAGCTGACCATGGATGAAATTTTATCAGTAAAGTTTTTTATGCCCGCAGTTTCTGCACGTTCACAGGCCAGCACCGTAGCTCTTGTCAGGCGAGATCCATCAATGGCCCGATATTCCTTTCTTTCGACGCCTGGTTTATAACTTTCTGGATACAGGCTCAAAGGAGGAATCCGAACCGTAGCAATCGCCAAGATAATGCCAACCACAACGATGGTCAGATAGAAGTAGGAAAAATAATCCATTACACCTAAGACGTTTGCTACGAGGGAACACCACCCAATACTGGAAACAGCAAAGCAAGCTGCTACCGTAGCCGCTTCTTTCACAGTAAAATATCCCTCGTCAAAAAACTGCTTAGCTGCCATTGCACCGGCTGAAACAGGTCCCAACCAAGCACTGATGATGGAAACAGAGGCCATTTCCGTAACTTTGAAAAGGGGTTTCATGATAAAACCGATGATGGTTCCCAAAAATTCCATAAGACCAAATTCCAGGATGAAGGTCTGAAACAGAATCATAGGTGGAATGAGGATGGAAAGTTGCGTTGCGAGCGGCAGCATCGTTCCTCCGGTATCGATGGATGTCATAAATTCAGGGCCAAGCGTAAAACACGAACACACGGCAAAAACAGCACCCAGCAATCTTACAAAAGCCTCAAACTTTGTGCAGGAAAAGAGGCTTCTGCACATAGGATGATCCTCAATCCACTTTGGTTTGGCTAGCACATCAATCCAAGCGATGAAGGCGCTTAGTACGATGATGGTGGTCATAAGAATCTCGAGCGGATGCCCCATCCAGGAAACAAACTTCTTCAAGTAGTAAAAAGTGAACGTATCCACATTTTTACCAAAGTTTAACGGAATAACAACTAAGAAAAGACCGAGCAGTGTACCAACCACAAACTTCAATAAATTTTTCAGCGATACCGTATCCATGTTCCACCTGCTTTCTTACTCGTCTTGTTAGGAAGGGGATTCAGCTTGACAAATAAAGATGACTGTACTAGAATCAAATTATGAAACGCGTTTCTCTTTTTTAAAATAGCATGTTCAATTATCCTTGTCAAGTTCCCTTTCCTTTTTTCGAAAAGAGAAAAGAATCGGTTCATCATAAGAAATGGAGTCTACTATGAATACATCTGAACCCAAAGAACCCTCTTTCATCACCATTCTTGGCCGAGCCTTCACAATCATGGAGGAACTCCTAAAAAGTGACAAGCCGCTCGGCGTTTCCGAATTGGCACGCTTAACGGGCATTCCAAAAGCAAATACATTTAGAATCATGAAGACTCTGGAAGAATTAAAAGCTGTCAGTCCCAAAGAAGACGGCTACATTCTAGGAAGTAAAATGATCGAGCTGGGCGCTGGAGCCAAACATAATGATGAATTTATGTTGGTTGCCAAACCTTACCTCCAAAAATTATCAAAGACTTGTGAGGAAACAGTCAATCTTGGAATCATGTTTCAGGATTATGTACTTTTTATCCACACGGAACTTGCAGAGCAGCGCTCCCTAGTGGCTTCCCTGCCTCCCGTTACACCACTTTACTGTTGCTCAGTTGGAAAAATCTTCCTTGCCTATCAGACAAATAAAGAATTGGAGCACTATTTTAAAGTTCACCACCCCATTAAACGAACAATCAATACACGAACTACAAAGGAAGCTCTCCTTCAGGAAAGTGAGAAGATTCGCCGTGACGGCATTGCTCATGATCATGAGGAATATGACTATGGGCTTTCCTGCATTGCTGCTCCTATCTTCCTCGGAGAAAATCTAGCCGCAGGAATCAGTCTTTCCGGTCCGACCAGCCGACTCCAATATAAGGGATATGCTTTCCTCGAAAAGGAACTTAAAGCAACAGCAGAAGCCCTTTCAAAGGAAGCAACCCTCAAAAAGGTTGTTTTGCCCGACCTTAGCTAAGAACAGCGTTCTTATCAGCTCATCACCGTGATGAATAAAAGAGAGGTGGCATAATCGTGGATTCTGTTCAGAAAGATTCTTCCCATTTACGTAAATCTTCCTTCTTGCGATTTTTTGTTCCATCCTTTATGGGGCTGTTTCTCTTCCTGTTTCCCGTTTGGGTTGATGGGAATATGAACATTCCACTTGGGCTCATTTCCAATGCCATCGCTCAATGGATTCATCCTTTTTCCAATGCAATTCTCATGATCTGCGTAGGAATCTCTGCAATTTTTTCATGGATTTGCACTATCTGGAGACCTAATTGGTCACGCACGAATAGTCTATGGAATGAGCTTTTTTACGTTTCCCATCCTTATCTTTTTATTCGGACGATAGGCGCTGTCATCACGATTCTCGTGGCCACCCAAACCGGTCCTGATTGGCTTATTTCTGAAGAAACAGGCGGATCCATCATCCAGCTTATGGGGATTCTCATTGCCTGGTTCTTAGCAGCCTCTTTTTTGATTCCTCTGCTTACAGAATATGGAATCATGGATTTTACTGGAACCTTGCTGAGAAATATATTGAAGCCGCTTTTCCACTTGCCAGGGCGAGCCGCCATCGATCTTCTAGCCTCTTGGGTTGGTAACTGCAACGTAGGGGTTGTCCTCACAACAAAGCAATATGAATCTGGATACTATACAGACCGTGAAGCCATCTTGATTGCCAGTTGTTTTTCCGCGACTTCCCTCCCCTTCTGCCTTGTCATTGCGGCTATTATGGGCGTTGACCAATACTTTATCCAACTATACTTTATTCTCAGTTTGGTTGGAACCCTGTCCGCTATGATCATGAGCCGTATCTGGCCTCTTGAAGGGAAATGGAAGGACGAGTACTATCCTCCTGTCGGCCGTAAAGTCCAGGAAGTTCATCCGGTGGGAATCAGCCGCTCCCGCTGGGCACTTCATCAGGCTATAAAAAGAGCTGAAAAAGGGCCCACCTTCTTCCAGCTGGTTTCAAATGGAATACAGCTATTCCTCAATATCATTTTCACACTGGTACCAGTTACCATGTGCATCGGAACACTGGCCTGCTGTCTGTCATCCTATACTCCACTCTTCCAATGGATTGCCCTGCCGTTTCAGTGGTATTTCAAACTCTGTGGTCTGAAAGAATATGCAGCCGCAGCTCCCGGGGCTGTTGTCGGTTTTGTTGATATGTTCATTCCTGCCATGATCTGTGCAGGAATCACTTCCATGAAGACACGGTTTGTCATCTGTATCCTTTCTTTAGTCCAAATCATTTATATGACAGAAGTCGGTTCCATTATGCTAAATTCCAAGTTGCCCATAACCATCATGGATCTTGCTATCATTTTTCTTGAAAAAACAATCATTGCCATTCCCATGATTGTTTTCTTCACTGATTTATTTGTAAAATTTCAAGAATAATGAGTTTTTTTGATAAAATTTGTCAAATATTAAATAAACCCCTTCCGCTTAGACCGGAAGGGGTTTTATGCTGACCCGTCAGGGATTTTGCCCGCAGCCGTAAGAGCCGTTCATGGGGCCCTGTTGGGGGCCGCCCTGCCGCGCGCCGTCCATCATGGCGCCATGCTGGAAACCGGGATTCATCTGCATGTCTTGATGCATGGGAGCAGAAACTTCATAGCCGCCAAGACGGGGATCGACCATGCCAAAGACCATGGCAACATGGGTGAAAAAGACAAAGAGCAGCAGGATGAAGATATGGCATTTGGCATTTTTCTTGGCGTCCGGGCCGTTACCAATAAAGCCGAGCTCCGTGAAAAGAAGCAGGAAGGCGGGGATGATGCCAAGGACATAGGCCCAGACCGCGATAAGGTCGATGGGGCCCCGCCACTCAATGGTGGGGATGTAGCGCGTAACTAGGTAGAGGGCGGCCACGATGAAATAGAGGCTAAAGAAGAGACCGCCTCGATGGGTGATGTGTACCCCAAAAACTGGACGCATATAAATTAGTTAAATGGCATTAG
>ERZ1504793.600-NODE-600-length-10290-cov-3.536981_pt1 | contig 10290 bp, 10 predicted proteins | sample MGYA00575731_ERZ1504793 | MGnify/ENA primary metagenome ERZ1504793 (study PRJEB39906, sample SAMEA3182103) | gut metagenome | biome: human; feature: gut; material: Stool; isolation source: human stools | place: Canada | collected 2013-02-19 ...
CCGCCGTAAAGTTCTGGCCTTCCTCGTAGATGAAGAAGCCACGAAGAAACTCTTCGAAGTCATTGCCCCGAAATACAAGGAACGCAATGGCGGTTACACCCGCATCTACAAGACCAGCCCTCGCCGCGGCGATGCTGCTGATATGGCCATTCTGGAACTCATCTGATTGGGTCTCAAGGCATAAAAAACAACCCCTGCAGCCATAAAAAGCTGCAGGGGTTGTTTTTTACCTTTTAACAGGACAGCAACCGGTTCTTAGCGGGCAGCCCAGGATTCGATGGCCTTCCAGTAAGGTCCGTCCAGTTTGTCCTTGACCATCCGATATAACCAGCCAATCGTCCTTCCCTTGAGATAGGTGCGATATTGGTCTTCGGCCCCTTTCATGACCTCACTGATCAGGCAGGGACATTCCGAAAAGGAAGGCGGCAATTCGTGCGGATCCACAATGGCCATATGCTGCCTGATTTCGGCACATTGAAACCGATAATGGGGCCCCTCGATGGCCTCCACGACATCCCAAAACGTAATCTCATCAGCTTCCCTGGAAAGGCGATAGCCTCCCTTGACACCGGGAACCGCAGATACAAGTCCTTTTTTCCTAAGCTTCATGAAGATCTTTGACAGATACGTCTCTGAAATGCCTTGGAATGCAGCCATCTCCTTGATGCCGATGGACCGGGACGTCGTGGGAATGGCTAAATAGATCAAACAGTGGAGCGCATATTCAACGCCGACAGAAATTGACATAGTGAGTTGTCCTCCCTCCCAAAGGGATGTTTCTTTTCGCTAGCCCCTAACCGGGGTCCTTTTCATATGGTACGTCACAAGAGGGGATTTCGTCAATATTACAGATATAATATATCTGTAATATTTTAGGAAAATATAATTGACTCAATGTTTATAGAGATGATATACTTTAATCACGGAGTTAATCTATCCATAATAAAAAGGAGGACGCAATCATGCTGCCTAAAAAATTTTTCGACGTACTAAACCATGAAGGAGTCGTAACGGTCATTTCCTGGGGAGATACAGAAGAACCCCATTTTGCCAATACCTGGAATTCCTATCTGGTCATTACGGAAGATGAACGGATCCTGATCCCTGCTTATGGGTTCCGTGTCACGGAAAGAAATGTCAATCGAGTAGGGAAAATCAAGATGTCTCTTGGCTCCAAGGAAGTCAAAGGGTACAAAGACTATCAGGGAACGGGATTCTATCTTGAAGGCACGGCCCGCTTCCTATCGGAAGGACCTGACTATGACCGCATGAAGGAAAAATATGATTTCCTGACCCGCGTACTTGAAATCACGCCCACTTTTGTACAGCAAAAAATTTGATCAAGGCAAAGAAAAATAAAACGGGCCGCCTGCCTCTAAAGAGGACGGGCGGCCTGTTTTCGGAAGGAAATATCAATCGTGAGGGGAACCGTGCGTTTGGCCTTTCATGGCATACGAAGGCAATGATGAGGCGCGGTCCCAAACCGTCCCTTCTTCAAAGGGTGGGGACCGAATTCATCCGCCCTTACACATGTTCTTCGGCTTTCCGATTTCACTCCCCTCTTATACTTTGGAGCAAAAATCGCTCCGATTCTCCAGCACTACATCTCTCCATTGCATCCATAAAAAAGGAATCAAGCAATGGAGGCATATCGTGGTAGAGACTCGGCGCGGTTTGGCGCCTAGTCAAAAAGTTGGAAACCTAGCGGTCTCATCCTTTTTTCTGATACACCCTTTCCCCACCCACAAAGGTCATCTTCACGTCAAACTTCTCGTCAAAGATGGTCATGTCAGCCAGTTTGCCTTTTTCAAGGGAGCCCATTGTCTCATAGACGCCCAGCTCCTTGGCGGGATTGACCGTTGCCATGCGGATGACATCGGCGAGGGGTAGGCCCGTAGCCTTCAGGAAATGATGGAGACTGTGTTCCATGGTGTCGACGCTTGCCGCAATGGTCCCGTCCGCGAGAAGCGCCCTTCCGCCGCGGACATAGACTGTCTGCCCGCCGAGTTCACTGATGCCGTCGCCTTCCATGGCAGCCCGCATGGAATCGGTCACAATGACAATCTGGTCCGGCCCCTTGACTTTTACCAACAGGCGCAGGACCGCATCGTGGATGTGCAGCCCATCCGAGATGATCTCCGTTGTCACCGGAAGCGTCAGGGCCGCGCCGACCATGCCGGGTTTACGGTGATGAAGGGGACTCATGGCGTTGAAGGTATGGGTGATGTGGCTGGCCCCTGCCTTGATGGCCCGGCTGGCTTCTTCATAGGTTGCACCGGAATGACCAAGGGAAACGATGATGCCCTTTTTGCAGCATGAATGGATAAACGCCATGGAAGACAGTGTTTCCGGGGCGATGACAAGGACTTTGATGACGTCGCAGTAAGGGCGGATCCGCTCCATATTGGCCGCTTGGATTTCCTCGGCTTTTTGCGATCCCCGGTAACTGCCGGAAATGAAGGGCCCTTCCAAATAGGCCCCCAGGACACGGCTGCCGGGGCAGGGGACTTCCATAGCCTTACGAACGTTTCTGAGCGCCTTTTGAACGATGGGCCATACCCTTGTCATTGTCGTCGGTAAAAATGCCGTAACGCCGCATTTTGGAAGTTTCCGGCAGAGGATTTCCATGGAGGTCCGGGTCCCATCCATTGTATCGGCCCCGCCGCAGCCATGGATATGCATATTGATGAAGCCAGGCGAGAGATAGGCCCCCTTGGCGTCGATGCTTTCCGTACCCTCCGGTAAGGGGCTGCCTGCCGGGAGAATATCGTAGATATGGGTTCCAAAAAGGAGCGTCTGTCCTGTAAGGACGGTGTGTGGTAAAATAAGTTTGCTGTTGATGATGGCTTGCATAGCAATACTCCTTTGCAATCTGCCCAATGGCTTATTGATTTCCTCTTAATTATACCCCTGAAAGAGGTTGGAACTTATGCTGAATTTAGAAAAACTTTCGACTGAAGCCCGTAATCCTGCTTCCAGCCGGATTGACAAACTCGATACGCTGTCCATGATGCGTGTCATGAATGATGAAGACCAAAAGACGGCCCTTGCCGTTAAGGCCATCCTGCCGGATATTGCCCGGGCTGTTGATGTGATTGCGGCCCGGCTCAAAACAGGCGGCCGGCTCTTTTATATGGGAAGTGGGACGTCAGGACGGCTCGGCATTCTCGACGCCGTGGAATGTCCCCCCACCTACAGTACAGATCCGGACCTTGTCCAAGGGCTCATTGCCGGCGGCAAGGAAGCCATTTTTCGGGCCCGTGAAGGGGCGGAAGACTCTCTGGATAAAGGGGCAGACGATATTATTTCCCATGATCTTTCGGCAAAGGACGTCTTGGTCGGGATTACCGCGTCAGGCCGCACGCCCTACGTCCTTGGCGGCATGGAAGAAGCCCGGCGCCGCGGCGCTTTTGTCATTGGTCTTGCCTGCTCCAAGGAACCTGATATCGCTTGCACTGCAGATCTTATGCTCATCTGCCTTCCCGGTCCGGAAGTCGTGACGGGGTCGACGCGCATGAAGGCCGGGACCGTAACGAAGATGATCCTCAACATGCTCTCGACGGGCACCATGATCCGTCTTGGCAAAGTGCGGGGCAACCTCATGATTGACGTAAAGGCGACCAATGAGAAACTAAAGGAACGGGCGACGCGCATCGTCATGACCGTGACCGGCATGGACCGGGCCGCGGCGGAAAAGGCCCTTAGGGAGTCAGACGGCCGTGCACGCCTTGCTGTAGAGCGATGGGAGGCCAGCCATGACTCGTGAAAAAGAGATTGCCCAAAAGATCTACGCCATCGTGGGCCCCAAGGACAACATTGAAACAGTGACGCACTGCATGACGCGTCTGCGCCTGCACCTCGTAAAGGACGCGGACCTTGCTGAGCTAAAGGCCATTCCTGGCGTCCTCGGCGTCAACCAAAACGGTGACGAGCTGCAGATTGTCCTAGGTCCGGGAAAGGTGATCCGCGTGGCTGATGCCTTTGCGGCCCTTCTTGACGGAAATGAAGCACCCACGCCGAATGACTCCAAGGAGATGCCCAAAGAGCCAGCCGGCCTTTTTGGCGTCCAAGGGGAGGTGGGGGACGGCAAAGCCCTCCATGAAGCCATTCGGCAAAAAAACGCCACGCCGGCAAAAGCCTTTCTGCGCAAAGTGGCGTCCATCTTCATGCCCCTTATTCCGGGCTTTGTGGGCTGCGGTTTTTTGACGGGCCTTTTGGGCATCGTGAAATTCTACGACCCCGCTCTTCTTGCCCTGGCGCCCCTGCGCATTCTGCTTCTAGCGGGAAGCGCCATCTTCCAGTCCATGAATATCCTCGTCGGTTGGAACGCGGCCAAGGTCTTTGGCGGTTCGCCCGTTATTGGCGGCATCTTGGGAGCCCTCATTTCCCATCCCGGCCTTGCCGACCTCACCCTTTACGGCATGCCCTTGACGCCAGGCCGGGGCGGCGTCTTTGCCGTCCTCCTCGTTACCCTCCTTGCGGCCTACGGGGAAAAGCAACTGAGGAAAATCGTGCCGCCTGCCTTTGACCTTTTTGTGACGCCTACCCTTGTCATCCTTGTTATGTCTCTTTTGGCGCTCTACGTTCTGCAGCCAGTGGGCGGCTTTTTAGCAGAAACCATTGGCCGGGGCGCCACGGAAGCGGTGGAGCGGGGCGGCGCCGTGACGGGCTTTCTTTTGGGCGGCTTCTTTCTGCCCCTTGTCATGATGGGCGTCCATCAGGGCCTCACACCCATCCACGCCGAGCTCATCAGCCAATTTGGCTATACGATCCTTCTTCCCATCCTTGCCATGGCGGGCGCCGGGCAGGTGGGGGCTGCTCTTGCAGTCTATGTGAAAACAAGGAACCCACGTCTTAAAAAGATTGTGGCGTCGTCCCTTTTTGTCGGCGTCATGGGCGTCGGCGAGCCTCTTATTTACGGTGTGACCCTTCCTTTGGGCCGGCCCTTTATCGGGGCCTGCATTGGCGGAGCCTTGGGCGGCGCTGTGGAAGCGGCCTTTCATGTAGGGGCCCTTTCCATGGGTATTTCAGGTCTCCCCCTTCTGCCCAGTACGACCCATCCCTTGATGTACCTCGCAGGCCTTCTTGTCGCTTATGTAGGCGGGTTTGCTGCCGCGTGGATCCTGGGTTTTGATGACCCGCAGGACGCGAAAGGAGGCGCATGATGGAAAAAGGCATTTCCCTTTATCCCGGTCTTGGCATGACGCGGGAGGAACTCGTTGGACGGGTGGAACAGGCGGCCCAAAAAGGCATGACCCGCCTCTTTTTATCCTTTCATATCCCTGAGACCAATGAGGCGGCCTTTCAAAAGGATATCGACGCCCTTTTTGAAGCGGCTCGGTGCTATGACCTGAACGTCGTCGGCGACCTTGTGCCAGGTCGTCCCATTCCGGAGGCCTTGACCCATCTGCGCCTTGATGACGGCTTTACGCCGGAGCGCATAAAAGAGCTGCAGACGCGCTATCCGCAAAAGACCCTCGTCCTTAACGCGTCGACCGTGACGGAAGGATTTCTTCTTTCCCTTGAGAAAGCCGGTGTTGACGTAGGATGCGTCGAAGCGCTCCATAACTTTTATCCCCGGCCCCATACGGGCCTATCAGAAGCCTTTTTCCTGCGGCAAAATGCCCTCTGTCACCATTATGGCATCAAAGTCGGCGCCTTTGTGCGGAGCTTTGGCGCCTGCCGCGGTCCGCTTTTTAAGGGACTCCCCACGCTTGAAATACATCGGACCCTGGATTTTTTCCTGGCCCTGCAGCATCTGAGGCTCCTTGGAACTGACGCCTTTTATATTGGGGACGACGGAGCAACGGAAGACGAACTGGACGCCCTAGCCCAATTGGATGACGTCCTTACCCTTACGCTGTTGACGGAAAAAATCACGGCCCTTCATGAAAAACTTGCTGCCTGTATCTTTACGCTGCGGCCCGATGAGGCCGAAGAGGTCCTGCGCGCCCAAAATAGCCGTGCTCTCTTTAAAGAAATGGATATCCCGCCCTTTACCTTGAAATATCTGCCGCAGGGTACAGTGACCCTCGATAACCGTCTTGCCGGCCGTTATGCTGGTGAAGTTGAGATTACCCTTACGGACCTTCCTGCTGATCCCAGCGTCAACGTCATGGGACGGGTGAGCGAGGAGGAACGGTTCCTGCTGGGTCTCATGCGGGGTGGGGCACGGTTTAGATTTAGGCTTGTCACAAAAGCTGCGCCGATTAAAAGTAAAAAGTGATCCCTTGCCTTGGAAAAGCGTCGGGAAAGTAAGGAATCCAAGGCTTGTTGAATAAAACTGGGAGCGAGCGTACCTGATTTTGCGTAATCTGGATGGACCAAAATCGGGTACGCTTCTTTTTGTTTCCTAGATCGATTGGATTCTAAAAATAGCTTATTATTCTTCAAATCCACTTATTTTACCTTATTTTCCCCTATTTTAAAAATAAACTGTGAACTTCTTGCTCTTTTATTCATCCTTACATTGCAAATCTACCGATTTTGCGCTATGATAAGCCTGTGGATGGGACTGTACAGACCCCATCTTTTTCATTATGGCAAAAAGGAGGTCACATCATGAAAAAGAATAAGAACCAGCATCGCGTGCAGGATATCCTGAAGCTCATCCGTACGGAAAGGGATCCCTACTTTTTGGAACGCGCCCTTGACAGTTACCACGATCACGATATAGCCGATGTGCTCCCTCTTTTAAGTTCGCCCGAATGGAAGCGCCTGGCAAGTCTTTTGCCGGCTCCCTATCTTGCCGATTTGATGGAATATGTCGATGACAAGGAATCCCTTTTTGAGGTTCTGCCAGCTGAAAGGGCAGCTGCCATCCTCACCCAGATGGAGCCTGACGAAGCCGTCGATTTCCTGAAGGAAACCCAAAGTGCCCAAAAAGAAGCATGGGTGGCGCATTTGGATGAGGCGACACGGCAAAAACTGACGCGCCTGGCCGCCTATGATGAAGATACGATTGCTTCCCGGATGACAACGAACTTTGTTGCCGTCGAGGAAGGTCTTGATGTTCCTTCCGTCATGCGCACAGTTGTGCGGGAAGCGGCTGACCATGATGAAATTGCGGTCATCTATGCCCTCAATGACCGTGCTCAATTTGCCGGGGCCTTTTCCCTCAAGGATCTCATCATTGCAAGACGGGATACTCCCCTTAACGAAATCATCGTGCGAGGATACCCTTACGTTTATGCCAGCGAAAAGATCAGCGCCTGCAGCTGATTGAAGAATACAGTGAAGCTTCCATTCCTGTCCTATCGCCGGACCATCGGATCCTTGGCGTTGTAACCGCAAATGACGTAGCGCAGCTCCTTGATGATGAAATGGGCGAAGACTATGCTAAACTGGGCGGCCTCTCCGCTGAAGAAGACCTGGACGAACCGCTCAAAACGTCCATCAAGAAACGGCTGCCCTGGCTTATTCTGCTTCTTGGCTTGGGTCTTGTCGTTTCAAGCGTCGTCAGTCTATACGAAAACGTCGTGGCAAAGTTGACCCTTATCATGGCCTTTCAGTCCATGATCCTTGATATGTCGGGAAACGTTGGGACCCAGTCGCTTGCCGTAACCATCCGTGTCCTTATGGATGAAGAACTGAAACCAGGCGATAAATGGCGGCTCATCCGAAAGGAAGGGGGCGCCGGTTTCTTCAATGGACTGATCCTGGGATGCATTGCCGTTTTGGGCATTGGTTTTTATATCTATGCGGTAAAATCCTACGATGCCCTTACGGCCTTTGGCATATCGTCCTGCATCGGCCTTTCCCTGGTCCTTGCCATGTTTATTTCGAGTCTTGTAGGGACCGTGGTCCCGATGGGCTTCAAAAAGATCCATATCGATCCGGCCGTGGCCTCGGGCCCGCTCATTACGACCGTTACGGACCTTGTGGGTGTCGTGACCTATTATACCCTGGCGTGGGCGATGCTGGTGCATGGATTGGGGCTGTAAGCGCGTAGGCATCAGCATTTAAAAGGGACAGCTTGTGGAATCGGCGCGCTCCCTATGAAATCAATGGAGGCTTGGCTTACTGTACAAGCTATCAGCAGCTGGAACGGTAGGTGTGGTGGCAGGCAAACTTGTAAAGAAATGGAATTGAAAAGAAAAGGGCCTCGGACCCTTTCTTTCGACTCCCCGATTCTCTTCGCCCCTGCTGAAAAAATCCCCTTGCTGTGATATAATGATATGTCAACTTAACTAGACAAGGAGAGATCATCCATGAGTTCAACCAACCTCGAAATGGGTATTGTCGGCCTGCCGAATGTAGGCAAGAGCACCCTCTTCAACGCCATTACGAAAGCTGGGGCGGAAGCGGCCAACTATCCATTCTGCACCATAGAGCCCAACGTCGGTATCGTCGATGTCCCAGATCCACGGCTCCAGGTCCTGAGCGACCTATACCATTCCAAACGCATTGTTCCGGCGGGCATGAAGTTTGTCGATATTGCAGGCCTTGTGAAGGGCGCCTCCAAAGGTGAAGGCTTGGGCAACAAATTCCTCAGCCATATCCGCCAGACCGACGCCATTGCCGAAGTGGTGCGCTGCTTTGAAGACGGCAACATCACCCACGTCGAAGGCTCCATTGACCCTATCCGCGATATTGAAATCATCAATACGGAACTGTGCCTGGCTGACCTCGAATCGGTGGAAAAGCAGCAGCTCAAGGTCCAGAAGCTCTTAAAGAGCGGTGACAAGACGGCGCCTGCGAAAAATGCCCTTCTGACCCGTCTCGTCGAGGCCCTCGGCGATGCCAAGCCGGCCCGTCAGGTGGAAATGACAAAGGATGAAAAGGAGATGATCCGTGAACTCGATCTCCTCACCTTGAAACCAATTCTGTACGTAGCTAACGTTTCCGAAGAAGAGGCCGCCGACGCGTCCGGAAACCCCCATGTGAAGGCGCTAACGGAATATGCCGAAAAAGAAGGGGCCCAGGTCATCACCATTTCTGCCAAGGTCGAAGAGGACATTGCTTCCCTGCCGGCAGACGAAGCCAAGGAGTACCTTGAAATGGAAGGCCTCACCGAAGCGGGTCTTGATCGCCTCATCAAAGCTGGGTTCTCCCTCCTAGGTCTCCAGACCTTCCTCACGGCAGGGGAAATGGAATCTCGTGCCTGGACCATCGTCAAAGGATTTACGGCACCTCAGGCAGCTGGCAAGATCCATTCGGACTTTGAAAAAGGCTTCATCCGTGCTGAAATTGTTTCCTACGATGACCTCGTTGCCTGTGGCAGCAAACAGGCTGCCCGTGAAAAGGGCCTTGTGAGACTGGAAGGCAAGGACTACATCATGCAGGACGGCGACGTCGTCGAATTCCGCTTCAACGTGTAAAAAAGGGGTGAGGGCCATGCTGTTTGATACCCATATGCATGCCGATTATTCCTGCGATGCCGAAATGACCATCAAGGATGCCATGGAAGCGGCCAAAGCCGCTGGTCTTGGCATGATCCTGACGGAACACTGGGACCGGGACTATCCGACGAACCCGGAAAGCTTTCTTTTTGACATCAACGATTATTTCAAAAAAAACGCACCCTATCGGAGCGATACCGTGCTCCTTGGCATTGAAATGGGGCTCCAGCCCCATACCATCGAGGAGGACCGGATGGTTGCAAAAAGCCATCCCTTTGACGAAATCGTTGGCTCCATGCACTGTTATCGCGGCCTTGATATGTATGAACGGACGACTTACGACGGCGTTGCCAAGGATCAGGCTGTGGGGTACTATCTTGAGGATTCCCTCAAATGCCTCGAACAGGACCCGAACTTTGACACCTATGGTCACATCGACTATATCTGCCGCTACTGGCCCTATGAAGACAAGAACCTCCATTACAGCGAGCATGCCGATCTGTGGGACGAAGTCATGAAGCACCTCATTCGCCTCGATAAGAGCATTGAAATCAATACGCGTCGCCTTGCCGTGCCCGGTGCGGTGGAGTCCCTGACGGAACTTTATACGCGCTATGCCGAACTGGGCGGCAAGTACGTGACCTTGGGCAGCGACGCCCATGCGGCAAAAGCCGTGGGCATGCACTTTGATGTGGCCCAAAAGATCGCCAAAACGGCAGGGCTCACCATTGTCTACTACAAAAAAAGACAGCGCCAGCTGCCGAAATAAAGAAAACGCCGTGAAGGAAGGAGACTTCTTTCACGGCGTTTATTCATCAAATATCTGAAAAACGATTTCCTTATGGAATCTGTTTGCAACGAAAAATATGTTACTACTTTGAAAATAAAACGCAAATGTAATGAAAAAAATTTCATTTTATTTGCGTTGCGCTTTTGTTATGCTCATGGG
>ERZ1504793.609-NODE-609-length-10127-cov-3.580222_pt1 | contig 10127 bp, 9 predicted proteins | sample MGYA00575731_ERZ1504793 | MGnify/ENA primary metagenome ERZ1504793 (study PRJEB39906, sample SAMEA3182103) | gut metagenome | biome: human; feature: gut; material: Stool; isolation source: human stools | place: Canada | collected 2013-02-19 ...
CACTAATGCCATTTAACTAATTTATATGCGTCCAGTTTTTGGGGTACACATCAGATCGTTCTTCACATCTCTTTTTTTCTTATTTTACAATGGAAAGTCCCGGCCCTTCAGGCGTTTTGATACCGGCTGCTTTCCGGATGCCGTCCCCAACATGTTCCAAATGCTCCATCATCATAGTCAGCATGTTGTAGATCAGGGATCCCTCCATTTTTTCCGGCATGATGAGACAGGCATCCAGGACCATACTGCCCCCTTGGTCAACATAGTGTTTAAAAGATTTATACGTATGGTTGAGGCGATTCATTTCTTCCAAAACAGCTGCCCGCTTTTCTCCTTTGACAACAGCCTGGTCAAGGAGGACTCGAAGCGTTACGAAAACGCTGTCATCCACGGTGACAATGAATGGATATTCCACGTTCCCTGCTTTGAGCCGGGAATGGAAGAGAACCGTATGGAGCTCATCCTTGGGAATTTCTTCCACACCAAAAGCACCGCTGTCCTTACTTTCAATGAATTTTTTAAAAGCCTCTGCTTTTGCATTTGCCATTTTTCCACGACCTCGCTATGTTATGCACAAAGATATACACAAGTTTTCCACAAAAATAGAAGACTTATCCACAAAATCTGTGGATAACCCTAGGGAGTCCCCCCTATATATAGGGGTAGGTATCTGTTCCTACCCCTACGATGAGGAACTTATCCACAATCCATCCACAGAAATTGTGGATTATTTTGCGTTCTCCGTTTCCTTTTCTTCATCGCTGACCGTATCCACAATGGCAAGGGCTGCGACCTTGTCTCCTTTTTCAAGATCCATCATCTTGACTCCTTGAGCATTGCGACTGTAGCTTGAAATGTCGGAGGCTTTCATGCGGATGATGATACCGGCTGCGGAAATGAGGAGAATATCGTGATGGTCGTTCACGAGTTTCGATCCGACGATGTCACCCGTCTTATTGGTCACCTTCAGGTTAATGATGCCCTTTCCGCCGCGTGTCTGAAGCCGGTACTCGGAAATATCGGTTCGCTTGCCCAGCCCCCCTTCCGTGACAGTCAGGACTTCTCCTGAATCACCTTCACAAGAATCCATGGAAACCAATACGTCGTGATGCCGCAAGGTGATGCCGCGGACGCCATGGGCTGTGCGTCCCATAGGACGGACATCAGATTCGTTGAAGCGGATGGCATAGCCGTCGCGCGTAGCAAGCAGGATATCATGATGACCGCTTGTGAGCTTGACATCGATGAGGTCTTCATCATCATCCAGGTTAATGGCAATAAGGCCTGCCCGACGTGCCGTCTTGAATTCACTGACGCTTGTCTTCTTTATGACACCCTTATTGGTTGCCATAAAGAGGAATTTGTTCTCATCTTCACTGATTCCCGTCTTAACGGCAATAATCGCGGTGATTTTCTCATTTTCCACAAGGGGCAGGAGGTTCCGGATAAAGGTGCCCTTGGCCTGACGGCCCGCTTCTGGAATTTCATAGCCTTTCTGACGATAGACACGTCCTTGGTTCGTAAAGAAGAGGATGTTGTCATGGGTCGAGGCCAAGAGGAGATGTTCAGAAAAGTCGCCAGTTACTTTGTTGTCTTCTTTCACAATTTTTCCGCTGCCCGCCTTGACGCCTCGGCCGCCGCGGTTCTGATTGCGGAAATTCGTCAGAGCCTGACGCTTGATATAGCTCTGGTGGCTGATGGTGATGACAATATCTTCCTCGGCAATAAGATCTTCCGCATCAATTTCACCAGCATCGGGCACAATGGAGGTGCGGCGGGGATCACCGAAGCGTTTCTTCACATCAAGAAAATCATCCTTGGCAATCCCCATGATCTTATGCTCATCGGCAAGGACACTTTCGAGATAGGCAATGGTCGCCATGACTTCCGTGTATTCATCTTCGATTTTCTTGCGTTCCAGACCTGTGAGGCGCTGGAGACGCATATCCAGGATAGCCTGGGCCTGTTTCTCGCTGAGGCCAAACTTTGAAATCAAAGAAGCCCGGGCAATCTCGGCCGTTGCACTGCTGCGGATGGTCGCAATAACCTCATCAAGATGATCGAGGGCAATCTTGAGTCCGGCCAGGATATGGGCCCTTTCCTTGGCTTTATTGAGTTCATACCGCGTCTTGCGGGTAATGACTTCTTTTTGGTGCTCCAAGTAGTAGACGAGGATTTCCTTGAGATTCAAGATCCGTGGATGACCTTTGACGAGTGCCAGCTGGATGATTCCGAAGGATTCCTGCATCTGCGTGTGCTTATAGAGCTTATTGAGCATGATTTCCGGAATGATGTCACTGCGCAGTTCAATCACGATACGCATACCCTTCCGGTCCGATTCATCGCGCAGGTCCGTAATGCCTTCCAAGGTCTTATCCTGCACCAAATGAGCAATACTCTCAATGAGGCGGGCTTTATTGACCTGATAAGGAATCTCGGTCACGACGATACGGTTCTTGTTTTTGGGCATAGGCTCTACATGAGCCTTGGCACGGACCTTGACAACCCCGCGGCCCGTCGTATAGGCCTGACGAATACCGCTGACACCAAGGATTTGGGCTCCTGTTGGAAAGTCCGGTCCCTTGATGGCGCCCATAAGATCTTCGATGGTTGCATCTGGATGATCGATAAGCATGACCAAGGCATCCACGACTTCCCCAAGGTTGTGGGGCGGAATGTTCGTTGCCATCCCAACGGCAATACCAGCAGAACCATTGATCAAAAGGGCTGGAACCTTCGAAGGCAGGACTGTCGGCTCCTTCAAAGATTCATCATAGTTCGGGATGAAATCGACCGTATCCTTTTCAATGTCGCGAAGCATCTCCACGGCAATCTTGCCCATACGGACTTCTGTATAACGCATAGCAGCCGGAGGATCCCCATCGATGGAACCAAAGTTCCCATGTCCATCCACCATGAGGTAGCGGGTCGAAAAATCCTGTGCAAGTCGCACGATGGCGTCATAAACAGAAGAATCCCCATGGGGATGATACTTACCAAGGACGTCACCGACAATACGGGCCGATTTCTTATAAGCCTTGTTGGGAAGCATGCCGGCTTCATTCATGGCATATAGGATCCGCCGATGTACCGGTTTCAGGCCGTCCCGCACATCGGGCAGGGCGCGCTGCACAATGACACTCATGGCATAGTCGATATAGGATTTCTGCATTTCCTCTTCGACGTAGACCGGAATGACTTTGCCAGCTGTGATGGTTTGACCTTCATTTTGCTGATCGTCCACGTTGTCACGCATCCTTTCTTGCGGCCTTCCCCTTGGAAGGCCGTCCTTGCAATCTATCCATACCTGTCAGGACTGACTGACAGGGCATCTTATCTCAAAAATACCTCATAAACCTGTTTGCCAATGAGGAGGACCGTTACGATAAGGTAAAGGGTCCTGATAAAACCAACACCGCGGCTGATGGCAATCTTTGCCCCCAGATGGGCACCAATGATCTCACAAAGGGCCATGGGAATGGCATAGATGAAATAGACCTTGCCTAGAAAGAGAAAAGCCGCAATCCCACCTAAATTGCTCGCAAGATTCATGGCCTTGGCGTTGCCGGCTGCTGTCACAAAATTGTAGCCGAAATAAAGAAAACCAAAAATCAGGAAGGTTCCTGTCCCCGGTCCAAAAAATCCATCATAGGCGCCCAAAAAGAGAATCATGAAAAGAATTCCCGCAAGGTCCTTCGTGGAGAAGGACGCTATCTGGTCAGCGCCACCCCACTCCTTCTTGAAAAAGGTGTAGAGGGCTACAATGACGAGGGCAGCAATAACAATATAGCGCAGGAGCATTTCCGGAAGGGAGCTGGCAATCACAGCCCCAAGGACAGAACCAATGACGGAAAGAGGCATATAGCGCAGCATCCTGCGATCCACGCGTCCGCTTCGCATAAAAGTGGTGAAGCTCGTAATGGCCCCGACAACGGAAGCCATTTTGTTGGAACCTAGGGCATACGCCATAGGAAGGCCAGTCGCCATCCAGGCCGGCAGAGTGATCAGTCCGCCGCCGCCTACAATGGCATCGATGAAGGAGCCGACAAAGCCGGCGAGCATGAGGAATCCTAAATGGACCCAAGAAAATTCAATCATGGTTCCTACTCCTTATACGTCAGATAAAAACCTGCAATGCCAGCATGACACGAAGCTTGTGTTTTCCTGCCAGCCATCTTGTTGCTCACGGCATAAGGATTTTCGCTGGAGATCACGTCATGTTCAAGGGGCCAGCGAACACCGTCAATAGAAACCTCACAGACGGGGCTGAAAGGCAGCAAACTAAGTGCCTTAGGGAGCTTTTGGGCCTCAAAACTCAAACGATCGCCCTTTTCCAAAAAAACAAGCATCTCCCATTCATCAAGGAGTACGACGGGGGTCTTTGTCCTTTTCTGATACTGGAGAAGGGTCAGGAAATTCGCATAAAGGTGATCGGCCCGTCCCCCCCAGACGCCGCTTGCCAGCAGCGTCCCTACAGGGGGCATTTCCTTTAGGAGTAGGGAAAGATCCGTCGCATCCTTATTCACCAAATAAGTCATTACCTTGGTCCCATGCGCCTTGATTTTTTCCCAGCTTCCAGCGTGACCGCTGTCCCTGTCCCCACAGGCAAGGACGGGATAGAGCCCAGCCCGAACACAATACTCGACGCCTTTATCAGCTCCATAAAGGGGCAGGTCTCTCATAGCAGCAAGAAGCCAATTGGGATCAGGACCCCGACCGCCTGCAACAAGGCCGGCAAGGGGCAATTTTCCCCGCGAAAGGATCAGCTTTCCCTGCGGCAGCAGCAGCTCCATGGAAATCCTCCTTAGAAGTCCAGATTCGTTACTTTACCAGCATTTTCCTCAATGAACTGGCGGCGCGGTTCTACTTTATCGCCCATCAAGACGGAAAAGACAGAATCCGCTGAAGCGGCATCCTCCAGATGGACCTGCAGTACCGTCCGCTTGGAAGGATCCATGGTCGTTTCCCAGAGCTGTTCCGGGTTCATTTCGCCAAGCCCTTTGTAACGCTGGACATAAGGATTGTTCTGACGGCCCACCTCGTCAAGTTTCTTTTGCAGTTCATCGTCACTGTAAGCATACGTGTGGTTCTTGCCCGTACGAATGAGATAAAGGGGCGGCTGGGCAATAAAAACATTGCCATTTCGGATGAGGGGCTGCATGTATCGGTAGAAGAACGTCAAGAGCAGCGTCCTGATGTGGGCCCCATCGACATCAGCATCGGTCATGATGATGATCTTGCCGTAACGGATTTTACTGAGATCGAATTCATCGCCAATCCCGCAGCCAAAGGCCGTGATCATGGAGCGGATTTCATTGTTGTTCAGCATCTTGTCCAGGCGGGCCTTCTCCACGTTGAGGATTTTGCCGCGCAGGGGCAGGATGGCCTGGAAGGCACGGTCACGGCCCTGTTTGGCGCTGCCGCCAGCGGAGTCCCCTTCGACGATGTAGATTTCCGTTTCTTCCGCATTCTTACTGGAACAGTCCGCCAGTTTCCCCGGCAGGGAGCTTACTTCCAGCGCGCTCTTGCGCCGTGTCAGATCACGGGCCTTGCGGGCAGCCGCTCGGGCACGGCTTGAGAGAATGGCCTTTTCTACAATTTTCTTCGCCGTCGGTGCATTTTCCTCAAAGTACTCATTGAGGGCATCGCTCACCATATTGTCAACGATTCCGCGGACTTCGCTGTTGCCAAGCTTGGTCTTTGTCTGCCCTTCAAACTGCGGTTCCCGGACTTTCAAGCTGAGGACACAGGTCAGGCCTTCGCGGACGTCATCACCGGAAAGGTTTTCCTCGCTGTCCTTTAAGAGACCGTTCTTGCGGGCATAATCGTTGATGCTTCTCGTCAAGGCCTGTTTCAGACCGGCCAGATGAGTCCCACCTTCTTCTGTATTGATATTATTGACGAAGGTATAGATATTTTCTGTGTAGGCATCCGTATACTGCATGGCCACTTCCCCGATGGTGTCCTGCCGTTCCCCTTCTACATAGATCGGCGTATTGAAGATGGCTTCCTTGCCCTTGTTGATATATTCAACAAAAGAAATGATTCCGCCTTCGTAGTGGAAGATTTCATCGGCACCGGAACGATCATCCTTCAGTTCAATCTTGACGCCCTTATTGAGAAAGGCCAGCTCCCGGATACGATGCTTCAGCGTTTCATAGCTGTAGACCGTTTCCGTAAAGATCGTGTCATCAGGCCAGAAATGGACGCTTGTTCCCGTATCCTTGGCATCACATTCCCCTTTTACATAAAGAGGACGAACGGTCTTACCCTTACTGAACTCAATGCCATAAATCTTGCCGTCTTTTTTGACCTCGACTTCCATGCGTCGGCTCAAAGCGTTGACACAGGAAACACCAACTCCATGAAGACCGCCGGAGACCTTATAACCGCCATCGCCAAATTTACCGCCAGCGTGCAGGATGGTCATAACAACTTCAATGGCCGGTTTGCCGATCTTATGCATTTCAACAGGAATCCCGCGCCCATTATCGACAACGGTGATGCTGTTATCTTCTCCGATTTCAACAAGGATATGGTCACAGTAACCGGCCAGGGCCTCATCGATAGAGTTATCGATGACTTCATAAACCAAATGATGGAGCCCACGGGCACTGATACTGCCGATATACATGCTTGGCCGTTTGCGAACGGCTTCGAGGCCCTCCAGGACTTGGATCTGCTCTGCCCCATATTCACCGTGGACGGCGATTTCCTCTTCTATCGTTTTCTCATTGTCTTTTTCAGTCATGGAAACCTCCCAAATTGTGTTTCTGTTAACGATTCATGAGCGTCTTGCTCGAAATACCGGAAAGGATGATCTTATCGCTCGTAACAATGCAGCTCGCCGGCGGATAGGCATCGGTCAGATCAAGGACCTTGGACGTACCCAGCTGCGGTTTCAAAAACAGCCGATAAAGATTCGTCCGCTTGTTGCGAATATCAAAGATGCCGATGATTTCGCTATTTTTTATAACGTAGTTGTTTCCCAGATGCAGGTACATAGGTCCGACGGCTCCTTTCTTTTTCGATGATGGCGTCGATTCGTTCATCTGACAGCTGTTCCGGAGAAAGGGAGCGGGTCAGCATGACGGCAAAAGCCTTATCAACGGACTTGGCCTGGGGATCCAGGGCCTTTCCCATGGCCCATTCCCCCAAAAGGGATTTGACGTCAGTAAATGTCATTTTATCACACTCAACAGCATGGCGACAATCTTCGTAGGAAATCCAAGGCGTTTTTTTTAGAACCTGATGGATCTTTTGACGGGTCGCTTCGGCTCTTTTGCGCCGACAGGCGCTGCAGATGGTTTCGCCTTCGATCAAAGGTACGCCGCAGCAGGGACAGCGCCGCGCCGCGTCAAGGTGAGGCATGAAAGGCCGCTCATTTTCCTTTGCTTCTGGAGCTTCTTCCAACACTCCATGGAACATCTTCAGGACCTTCACAGAAACAAGACGGCGTCCATTTTTTCGTGGCAGGGCCTTACCAATCGCAGCAAGCAGCTTGCCCTGCATGGTCAGGAAATTATGGGACCAACTAGGGTTATCCGTATGAATAAACAGGGTTGCGTGCTGAAGGCGGTAAGGCTGGGAATGACGGGCTGCCGCCTCCCCAACGATCAACGCCCAGTCTTTTCGAAGCCGGTAAAGAACATATTTTTCCTTGGCAAGATCCGTCTTGAGCGCTGCCATAATCAAACAATCAATGTCCTTCATGAGCATCTTCCTCCACCCAGCCGGAACGAACTTCGTAAAAGACCACATCACCACTGGAACGGGCCAAGGCGCGGTCATTGACCGTGAGAAGGGTCTGAACCTTACCGCCCATGCCATCAAGGAGCATGCGACGGCGCCCTTCGTCAAGCTCACTGAGCACATCGTCAAGAAGCAGGATAGGATACTCTTCCTTGCTGTGAAAAATGAATTCCAGTTCCGAAAGTTTAAGTGCCAGGGCCGCTGTCCGCTGCTGACCTTGGGACCCAAAGGAACGCAGGGGCCGGCCCTCCTGCAGGATTTCGAGATCATCCCGATGCGGTCCCATACTGGTATATCCCCTCACGTAATCAAGACGATGCCGCTTTTTCAGTTCTTCTTGGTAAAATGCCTGCCACTCAGAAAGAGAAAGCCCCTTGGGAGGAACCCCCTCCCCATCCGACCGTTTCTGCAGATAGGATAGGGTCATCTTCTCACGGTCCTGAGTAATGGTTCCATAGACAAGCCCTGCAGCCCGTTCAATTTCTTCCATGGCTTTCAGCCGTTCGAATACGATGACCGCGGCACTTCGAGAGAGCGCTTCATCCCATACAAAAAGCTGACCTTCATCCAATTTTTCCTGGTCGCGGCAATGGCGCAGGAAACGATTTCGCTGCTGCAGGACTCGATTGTAATTTTGCAGGGCTTCATAGTAAAACCGGCTTGTCTGGGCAATTTCCATATCGAGGAAACGTCGCCGCAGGGAAGGGTCCCCCTTGACAAGCTGCAGATCATCCGGCGTGAAAAGAACCAGATTCAAAGAACCATAGTGCTCCTTTGGAGAAATGGGAGTACCATTTCGTTGGGCCTGTTTGCGGGTCCTTTTCCCTTCCTGGATCCGTTTGACAAGGAGCCGATTTTCCCCATAGCGGTCACAGTAAGTCACTTCTGCCGCACAATCAGTCTCACCAAATTTCACCAATTCCTCATCATGACGGCTGCGAAACGAAAACCCCATCGCCGCATAATAGAGCCCCTCCAAAAGATTGGTCTTGCCTTGGGCATTGCGGCCATAGATGACCGTCAAGTCATGGGATAGGTTCATCGTAAGGTCCCCATAATTGCGAAAATGATGGAGACGCAGTGACGAAAGTCTCATGCTGCTTAGAAAATTACGCGCACAGGCGTAATGATATAGGTGTAGGAAGGATCATCAACGGGCATCATACGGGCAGGTGAAAGGGAGGAATTGGTTTCAAGGACCACTTGATCACAGGAAATGTTCTTGCAGAAATCCATCAGATACTTGGAGTTAAAGGCAATATTGAGCGGCAGTTCTTCTCCTGTCGTTACGCCTTCCATGATTTCCATGCCTTGCCCGCGGTCGCTGGCTGCACTGGAAAGGATCACCCGATCGGCTTCGATGTTGAGACGGATGATGTTGTATTCCCCTTGTGCAAAAAGGGAAACTCGCTGAATGGCCCGTTCCAGATCCTGGCGATTGAGAACCGACCGATTCTTGAAAGACGGAGGAATCGGTCTTGAATAATCAGGAAAAGTTCCTTCGATGAGACTAGATACAAGGCTGAGGCTTCCCATACGGACCAAGATCTTGCTGTCTTTTTGGATGATGGCTACATCTTCCGGCAGCTCCCCAGTCAGGTTATTGGCAATTTCCTTAAGGACGCGGGCCGGAATGAGCAGGGAATACTCGCTGTCGTCAGCCGTTTCTGGATCAGCCGACTTGATGGCCAGACGATGTGTATTGGTTCCGACACAAGTGATGTGCTGCCCTTTTTTCTCCATGAAGACGCCCGTAAAAAGAGGCCGTGATTCATCAGTAGAACAAGCATAGACGGTTTGACGGATGAGCTGTCCCAGCAGATCTTCGGGCAAGGTCAGGATCCGTTCTCCTTCAAATTCAGGAAAAGACGGATAATCGTCACTTCCAATCAGGGGAATATGATAAGTACCCGTTTCACTAGTAAGCGTCAGTTCATGGGTGCCTTCTTTTTGGGTCAACGTGAGAATGTCCGTAGAAAACTTGGCCAAAAGATCCCCTAAGGATTGTGCAGGAACAAGGATGACTCCGTCTTCATTGCCATTGACTTCCAAAACCTTTTTCATGCTGAAGTTGACATCCATAGCAACAAGTTCCAAAGTGTTGCCGTTAAGGCTCATATGGATACCAGAAAAAATAGGTGCGTTGGGGCTTGAGGAAATTGCTTTTTTAACGGTATTGACAGCTTTGGCAAGCTGGGCACTTTCACAGGAAAACTGCATGAGAAAACCTCCTTTAAGTGAGAACTCTAAAATATTAAAAGATAGCCGCCTTAGTAGTAGGGGCTGTGAATTTGTTCAAAAATCCTGAAATCCTTGATGTGGCCGTCTATTTCGCTGTTGATAAAGGTGTGGGAAAGTTGTTGATGGCTATCCAC
>ERZ1504793.611-NODE-611-length-10108-cov-3.873073_pt1 | contig 10108 bp, 9 predicted proteins | sample MGYA00575731_ERZ1504793 | MGnify/ENA primary metagenome ERZ1504793 (study PRJEB39906, sample SAMEA3182103) | gut metagenome | biome: human; feature: gut; material: Stool; isolation source: human stools | place: Canada | collected 2013-02-19 ...
TCCCGCCGGGTAATGCCTTCTGCGGCAAGGAACAGCAGCTTGCAGCCGTCCAGCGCCGGGATGGGCAGCAGGTTCATCACCGCCAGATTCACTGCGATCAGCGCCGCGATGTAGGCGATGTTCTCCACCGCCGCCTGGGTCGTCTCCGCCTGCTCACCTACCTGTACCATGGTGGACACGATCCCCACCGGGCCACTCAGATCCCGCAGGCCCGCCTGCCCGGTAAAGAGCATTTGCAGGCTCAGCCGCACCAGACGCACGAAATCCACAGCATTGTTCCAGGTGTAGGCCAGTTTGTCGCCGAAGGTGGCCGCCGCCGCACCGAAGTATATTCCGTAGCCGCTGTACGCATTTCCGCTTTGATCGGTATACGTCTGTCTCGTCATGGCAAAGTCGTCCAGATACACCTTCTCCCCGCCGCGGTCCACCACCAGGTCGAATGTGCCGGTCTTATTCAGGCCAAGCAGCAGGCTCACGTCGCTGTAAATGTACACGCGCTCCCCATCGATGGACACCAGCCGGTCCCCGGTCTGCAAGCCGTCGGCGCTCTCCAACGGACAACCCTCGGCAAAGCCGGAGATCACCGGCTGATAGAACCCCTGCGCCGGCGCATACAGGCAGAAGATGATGATAAGCCCCGCCAGAAAATTCATGGCCGCGCCGGCGGCAAAAATGATCAGCTTTTTCCAAAAGCCCTGGCGGTTCAGCGCCGCCGGATCGTCAGAGTCCTCCTCTTCCCCCTCCATGGCACAGAAACCGCCCACCGGAAAAGCCCGCAGAGAATACTGGGTATCCCCCCGCTGCTTTTTCCATAGCACCGGTCCCATGCCGATGGCAAACTCGTTGACCCGCACGCCGCAGGCCTTGGCCGCCAGGAAGTGCCCCAGCTCATGGACGGCGATCAAAATACCGAACACCAGCAGGGCCGCTATGATATATACGATCATGTATGCAAGCTCCTTCTCCGGATGTCACAGGGCGGCGCGCCGCGCCGCCTTGTCTGCTTCCAGTATATCCGCAAGGCTTGGCTGATATTGCACCGGCACCCGCTCCAACGCGCGCTCCACCCGCCGGGAGATATCGTTAAAGCCGATCTCACCCCGCAGAAACATTCCCACGGCTGCCTCGTTGGCGCCGTTGAGTATGGCGCAGGCGGTGCCGCCCACCGCTGCGGCATACCGTGCCAGACGCAGACAGGGGAACGCCCTCTCGTCCGGCTCGGCAAAGGTCAGCGCGCCGCAGGTCAGCAGATCAAGCGGCTTATCCGGGCTCTCGGCCCGGTAGGGATACGTCATGGCATAGCGGATGGGCAGCTTCATATCCGGCGTGCCCAGCTGCGCCAGCAGCGCCCCGTCCCGGAACTCCACCAGCGAATGCACGATGCTCTGGCGGTGTATCACCGCCTGCACCTGCTCCACCGGCAGGCGATAGAGCCGCATGGCCTCGATGATCTCCAGTCCCTTGTTCATCAGTGTGGCGGAGTCCACCGTGATCTTCGGTCCCATGTGCCAGTTGGGATGGCGCAGGGCATCTGCCGCCGTCACATGCTCCAGCTCGTCGAAGGTCCTTCCGTAGAACGGCCCGCCGGAGCAGGTCAGCAGGATACGCCGCACCTCACCCCGGTCCCGGCAGCCCTGCAAGCACTGAAACACCGCACTGTGCTCACTGTCCACCGGCACGATCTCCGCACCGTATTTCTCCGCCGCGTCCATCACCAGCTCACCGGCGCACACCAGCGTTTCCTTATTGGCCAGCGCGATGCGCTTGCCTTTTTGGATCGCCGCCAGTGTGGGACGCAGCCCCACGCTGCCCATCACGGCAGTCACCACCGTGTCCGCCTCGGTCATAGCGGCGGCAGCCAGCAGGCCCTCCTCCCCTGCCATGACCTCAATGCCGGTCCCCCGCAGCCGTTTTTTCAGCGCCAGCGCCGCATTTTCGTCATACAGCACCGCAAGGCGCGGCATATACTGCCGCGCCTGCTGCTCCAACAGGTCTACCTGTGTATTGGCGGTCAGCGCCGCCACGCGGAGGCCCAGCTCCCCGGCCACCTCCAGCGTCTGCCGCCCGATGGAGCCGGTAGCCCCCAACAGGGCGATGGTTTTCGTCATAGGTCCTTCCTCAATACAGCGTCACAGCGTTGATAAGCATCCACGTCACCGGTGCAGCGAAGATCACACTGTCGAACCGGTCCAGCACGCCGCCGTGGCCCGGCAGCAGCCGTCCGTAGTCCTTGATGCCGCACTGCCGCTTCACGCAGGAGAAACTCAGGTCGCCCAGCTGCCCCAGCACCGCGCCCACGAAGCCCAACAGCACACACCAGCCGATGTGCAGCTGCACCTCCGTACATAGGAAGAAGAATATCCGGAACAGGATCATTCCCACCATGCCGCCCACCAGACCGCTGACCGCACCCTCCCGTGTCTTCTTCGGGCTGACTCTGGGCGCCAGCTTTGTTTTCCCGAACAGCATACCGCCGAACAGCGCCAGAGAGTCGCTCATAAACGCCGACACCAGCGGGATCAGCACCAGTCCGGCGCCGTATTCCAGCATCCGCAGCCGCACCAGGCAGCCCAGCGCCAGCGGGATCACCAATCCGGACACCGCCATAGCGCTGATATCCGGAAAATCCAGCTCGTCGTCTTTGCCGAAGGCCTGCACCGCCGCGATGAACATCACCACGATCAGCGCCGCCAGCAGCCATACCATGATCGTATGTATGGCGGTACCCGTGAAGTCACCGCCGCTGAAATACACCGTGAACACGGTGAACACCGCCAACGTGGCCGCCAGCCCCCACCAGTGCGCCGCTTTCTCCGGCGCGGCGGCCGCCATGAACTCATGGCAGCCGATGACGCACAGCGCCGCCACCAGCACCGCCGTGGCCCAATCCGGTGCGAAGCACAGCACGCCGATCAATGCCGGCACGCCGATGATCGCCACCAGTATTCTCTGTTTCATGGTCGTCACCTCACTTTACGCCGCCGAACCGGCGATCCCGCCGCTGATAGTCGATGATCGCTCTGTCCATATCCTGCCGGGTAAAATCCGGCCACAGCGTGTCGCAGAAATAGAATTCGCTGTAGGCACACTGCCACAGCATGAAATTGCTCAGCCGTATCTCGCCGCTGGGGCGGATGATCAGCTCCGGGTCGGGGATACCGGCAGAGTACATATTGGCGGAGAGGTTCTCCTCCGTCCAGTCCACCCCCTGCTCCGCGCACAGCCGCGCCGCCCGCAGTATCTCCGCCCTGCCGCCGTAATTCAGACACACATTGGCCTGGAACCCCGCATAGCGGCCGGAGATGTCATCCGTCTCATGCGCCAGCGCCTGCAGCTCCGGGGACAGTGCGCTGAGGTCGCCGAAGAACCGCAGGCGGATGTGCTCCTTTTCCATGGTGTCGATAGCTTCCCGCAGATACTGCTCCAACAGGCCCATGATGGTATTCACCTCATCGGCGGGCCGCTTCCAGTTCTCTGTGGAAAAGGCGTATACCGTCAGGTATTCCACTCCCAGTTCCTTGCAGTAGGTGGCGATGTCGCGGAACACCTCTGCCCCCGCCTTGTGCCCCACCGTGCGGGGCAGGCCGCGTTTTTTCGCCCAGCGGCCGTTGCCGTCCATAATAACAGCGATATGGCGGGGAAGGCGGCTCCTGTCCCCCTCCCCCGCCGTATGGGGCGTTTTCTTCGTAAACAGTCCCATTAAACAGACATCAATTCCTTTTCCTTGTTGTCCAGGATCTTGTCGATCTCCTTGCAGCTGTCATCGGTCAGCTTCTGCAGGTCCTTCTCGGCGATCTTCAGCTCGTCCTCGGTGATCTCGGACGCCTTCTGCTGCTTCTTGAAGTTATCCATCGCATCCCGGCGGATATTCCGCACAGCCACCTTGCCGTTCTCGGCGTACTTGTGGATCTGCTTGACCAGCTCCTTGCGGCGCTCCTCGGTCAGCTGGGGGAAAGCCAGACGAATGCACTTACCGTCGTTCTGGGGGTTGATGCCCAAGTCGGACTCCTGAATGGCCTTTTCAATACCCTTCAGAATGCTGGCATCCCAAGGGGTAATGACCAGCGTCCGCGGGTCAGGAGAGCCGATAGAGCCGATCTGCTGGATGGGCGTGGGGGTACCGTAATAGTCCACACTGATGCGGTTGAGCACGGAAGCGTTGGCGCGGCCGGCACGCACGGTGTCGAAGTCGCTCATCACGGATTCAATGCTCTTCTTCATTTTTTCCTCGTAAACCTTGTACTCGTCCTTCAACATGGGGTCAGTCCTCCTTCACGATCGTTCCGATTTTTTCGCCGCGCAGGGCGCGGATGATATTCTCCGGGTCTTTCAGGGCAAATACCAGCACCGGGATATGGTTGTCCATGGACAGGCTGGTGGCGGTAGAGTCCATCACCGCCAGGTGGCGCTTGAGCACCTCGTCGTAGGTGATGCTGTCAAACTTCACCGCGTCGGCGTTCTTGGCCGGGTCGCTGTCGTACACGCCGTCGATATTCTTGGCCAGCAGGATGACGTCCGCGTCGATCTCCGCCGCCCGCAGCACCGCCGCGGTATCCGTGGAGAAGAACGGGCAGCCGATGCCGCAGCCAAAAATGACCACTCTCCCCTTTTCCAGGTGCCGAATGGCTCTGGCGCGGATATACGGCTCCGCCACGGCCCGGATCTCCAGCGCCGTCTGCACACGCACGTCCACACCCTTCTGCTCCAGCACGTCCGCCATGGCCATGCAGTTCATGGCCGTGGCCAGCATACCCATGTGATCGGCCCGGGTGCGCTCGATGTGTCCCTCGCCGTCCTTCACACCGCGCCAGAAATTGCCGCCGCCGATGACGATACCCACCTGCACGCCCATGTCCACACACTGCTTGATAACGTCCGCCACCCGGCCCATGACCTGAAAGTCCAGACCGAAGTGCTTATCGCCGGCCAGCGCTTCGCCGCTGATCTTCAGCAGCACCCGCTTGAATACTGGTTGCTCCATCGCCGTTCCTCCCTAATTTTCTATCAGGTATTTTACCTTATTTCTCCCGTTTTGCATAGGGGGAAAATCGAAAATTTTTCTGAATTCTTTTTTGCAGATCCCTCCGCATTCTCCCGCGTGCCCTGCGCCTGCGGCGCGGAACGCAAAAACGAAAAGCTTTGTTTTTTTCCACTGGCGGTGTATAATGGAAAAAACATTTTTCCGGAGGCTGATTTTCATGGAACTTCTGCACGTGCTGGGCAATACATATGCGGCCGTCGCCGCCACCGCCCTGCTACCCGTTTATAAGCTCAATGACCGGGATGTGGTGCTCATCGACACCGGCTACGCCAAGCTGGACAGAGCCGGCCTGACCGCGCTCATCGACGGGCAGGGCTGGCGTCTGCGCGCCATTCTCTGCTCCCACGCCCACTTCGACCACACCGGCAACGTCCGGTATTTGCAGGAGCGATACGGCGCGAAAGCCGCCATCTCCCTGATCGAAGCCGGTATCTCTGTGAACCCGGACAGCTACCGCGCTAACTACGTGGCCCTGACCTACGGCAAAAGCCGTGAGTTGTTTCTGGAGGAGTGCTTCACCGCAGATCGAGTCATCTTCCCCCAGGAGGACCACATCGACGTAGACGGCGCCCGGTTCGGTGTACTGTCTCTCCCCGGCCATTCGGCAGGCCAGCTGGGCTTTGTCACGCCGGACGGCGCGGCCTATCTGGGTGACTGCCTCATCGACCAGGCGCTGATCGACGGCGCCAAGCTGCCCACCAGTATGTTCGTCGCCAGGGATCTGGAGAGCAAGGCCGACCTCCGTTCTACCGACTACCCCGCCTATATCGTCGCCCACAAGCAGATCATCACCGACCGCGCGGAGCTGTCTGCCCTCATCGACAGCAACATCGCCTTCATCCACCGCAAGGAGCGGGAGCTGCTGGACGATCTGACCGACGGCATGACGTTCTCCGACTGGATATACGCCTTCTGCCAGCGGGAGAACATCCGCACCCGGCAGGAGCTGAAATTCAGCATCGTGGAGCGGAACTTCACCAACTTCACCGACTGGCTCACCGACACCGGCAAGGTACGCGTAGAGCGCGACTTCTGCGCCAAGAGGTATTACCACGGCTGAGATACCGTGTACGCATAGAAAAGCCACCCCATCGGGGTGGCTTTTCCGCTCTGCTTATTCGTCAAAGGGCACGCCGAACATCTGCCAGAACTGCCGGTTCTCGCTGTCGGACACCATGGCGGAGCTCCACGAGCCGAACATAAAGCTGGCGCAGCTGTCCGTCCCCTTCAGCACCGACACTGTCCGCCCGTCGTCGAACGTCACCGTCAGCTTGGCGCCAAACCCACAAGAGGACGCGCCGCCGTAGGCTCTGGCGTTGGTCAGCATCTTCTGCAGGGCGGGCAGGTCGGCCTTGGCGGCGGTGTACGTCTCGCCGCCGTAGAACTCCAGCTTGGCGGAAGTCATATTGCCCCGGAAATCCTCCGGCGTCACGAAGGTATAGCCGCACTGCTCCGTCAGTATTTTCAGCACCGTGGGCGGCACGGGCTCATAGTCGGTACCCATGTAGCTGGCCACGTCCGCGCCGTTCTGCCGCAAATCAGCGCACACCGTGTACCATTCCGGCTGGACTATCCCCTGCTCGGAGAGAATGGTCTGCACCTGCTCCTCCGTCAGCGGGACGACCTGTTTTACTGAATCCCCCGCCTCCCACGTGATCTGATAAACCTCCAGCTCCGCCGTTTCCGCCGCGCTCCGGTACTGGAACCGTACAGCGTACTGTCCATCCATGCCCAGGCCCACGAACTGCTCCGTCAGCTCTACCACATCTCCGTTGTGGAGCGCCACGTTCTCCTCATTGTACCGTCCGTAGAGGGTGAAGCCCTCACCCTTTATCACGGACAGCTGCGCGCCGCTGCCCACCTCATACACCGGGATGTCCTCGCTGTAATTCTCGTCGTATGTCACCGTGCGGTACGTCACGGAATAGACCTCCGACACGGAGATGCTCAGCTGGTCCCTCTCATAACTGGCGGCCACCGGCAGCCCGCCGGTCAACTGGGACATGGCATACCGGGAAATATCCGCCAGCAGCACCTCCGATGCGTCGCCCCGGCCGTCGGGGACCTGCTGTCCCGCCAGCCGGCGGAGATACGCCTTCACCGTGTTGGGGGCTTGCTGGTAGCGGTCCGCCAGCACGTCCATGGCACCCTCGGCATACGCGCCGTCACCGTTGAGATAGTACGCGCACAGATAGCTCAGGGGCACGGTCTCCCAGTCTGGCAGCTGCGCCGCGTCGTACACGATGCCGTAGTCCTCCGCCCGGACGCTGCACGGGTCGTTCTCCCCGGTAACGCTCCACGGCATGGTTTCCTCAAAGCTCGGCTGCGCGTCCCCCTCATAGTAGACGATAGAGCCATCCTCCGCCATTGTCCGCAGCATATCCATATACGTCTGCAAGCCCTTCACGCTCTCCCGCGCCGCGCTCAGTGCATCCACATAGCCCGCATGATTGCTCGAATACACCGCACCGGTGACATGGGACGTACCCGCCTGATCGATGTCCGTCCAGCGGAACCAGTCGATATTGTCGATCAGCGCCATGGCGATATAGCCCCGCTGCGCCATCTGCCGGTTCCACTCCGCGCTGCGTTCCGGGACATCACCCGCAAAGGCATAGCACACCGTCACACCCATAGGCTCCCTGTTCGTGTCCAAGCGGATGGAATAGGCGTATGTGTCGCTGTCCGCCGTATCGCCCATCTCCGGCAGCCCCAGCGCGTCCAGTATGCCGCTGACCGCCGCGTTGTCGCCCACATACTCCGTCCGCAGGGCGAACAGCTTCTCCGCGTCCAGCGTCCCCACGTTCTTGTAGCTGGGCTTCGTCAGCAGGCACACGCCGATGATGGCCGCCGCGACGACCAGGAGGATGACAGCCCAGAGGGCGGGCTTCTTATAGTTGAGCACGTTCTTCACCCTTTCTTTCACAGCCACTTCGCCAAAGGCCAGCGGGCACACCGCCGCCATTTTCGGCTGGGCGGCACAGGCCACCAGTGCGCGGGAGTATGCGGCCCGCTGGGATGGCGTGGCGTTTTTCAACACCATTTCATCACAGGCGCGCTCCATGTCGCGGCCCAGCAGGACATAGGCCGCCCAGAGGACCGGGTTGAACCAGTTGACCGCCAGCAGCAGAAATGCCAACGGTTTCCACACATGGTCCCAGCGGCGGATATGGCACCTTTCGTGGGCGAGCACCTGGGGAAAGTCCTGCTCCGATACGGTTTCCGGCACATAAATGCGGGGTGCAAGCACGCCCAGCACGAAGGGCGTGGACCAGTCGGTACAGCGATAGACATTGTCCTGTATGCGGGGGGCGGCGCGGAGCCGCCAGCGCATACGCAGCAGGCTGAGGGCCATGTACAGCGCCATGCAGCCCACGCCCGTCAGCCAGATGGCGGGCAGCTGATCCAGCAGCGCAAAGCCTTGTGCCGCAACGGGTCCTGCCATTTCCGGGCGCTGCTCCGGCGGGGTGGAAACATAGACCTTTTCCTGCTGGCGAAGCTCCTGATAGGCCAGGATGGGCGGGCTTTCGGGCTGCTGGAGGCTGACGGGGCTCTCTACTGTCAATCGGGCGGGAAGCAACAGCCGCAGGGCCACCAGCAGCCACAGCATACACACGGCCCGGCGGGGCGCACGGCGCAGCAGCGGCCGCACCGCCATCACCGCCAGCGCGATGAGGCCCGCCTGCCAGGAAATTTCCAGCACGGAGGTAAACAGACTATCCATTTTTTCTTCTCCTTTATGGCGCAGGGCATGACATCGTATGCCGCAGCGCGGTTCAGTTACGTCCGGAATTCTCCTGCTCGAAGCGGTCGATCATGGCATGGAGCACATCGGCATCCTCTTTGGAAAGTTTTGAATTTCCCATGAAAGCCGTCAGAAATGCCGGCAAGCTGCCGTGAAAGTTGTGGGCCACGAAGGCACGGCTCTCGGCGCGCTGCACGTCCTCGCGCGCGACGCGCGATGTGACCACGGCGTTCTCCGTGTGCACCACGCCGCGCTCGGCGAGACGCTTGATCACGGTGTAGGTGGTGGATTTTTTCCAGCCCAGCTCCTCGGCGCAGAGGCGGACCAGCTCGCTGCTCTTTATAGGCTCATGGGACCACAGTATCTCGCAGAAGCGCAGCTCACTGTCAAAAATTTTCGGTGTTTCCACAGGGTTTTCCTCCTTGGTCGAATGTAGTAGACCTGTTTTTAGTCTAACGCATTAGACCCGTCCTGTCAAGTATTTTTTTCTTGCTTTTTGTGTTACTTTTACTTTACTTTTCTTGTACGCTTATGATACCTTAGTGCAGAGGATGTTGCAGGGCCATGCAAGCTATGTGTCAGGCACGGCAAAAACAGGTACGGAAGGGGCGCAGCATGGATATCGTGTATGAGGATAAGCGGATCGTGGTGGCGGTAAAGCCGGCGGGGGTAGTGTCGGTGGATCAACCGGGCGGAATGCCTGCGCTGCTGCGGCAGACGCTGCACACCGCGTGCATACGGACGGTACACCGGCTGGACGCGCCGGTAGCAGGGCTGATGGTGTTCGCACGGAGCGCCTACGCCGCCGGAGAGCTGTCACGGCAGATACGGGAGGGGGAATTCGAGAAGACGTATCTGGCGGTGGTGCAGGGAATGCCGAAGGCGGACGAGGGAGAGCTGACGGACCTGCTGGGCCGGGACAAGACGCGGCGGATGACCTATGTGGCCGAGGGGCCGGGAAAGGACGTGCGGGAGGCGCGGCTGCGGTACCGGGTGCTGGACCGGCGGGCGGGATGCGCGCTGGTGCGGGTCCGACTGCTGACGGGGCGAACGCACCAGATCCGGGTACAGTTCGCGTCACGGGGGATGCCGCTGGTGGGCGACCGGCGGTACGGGGACGCGGCGGACGCAGACACACCCATCGCGCTGTGGTCGGCGGGATTGGCGTTCCGGCACCCGGAGACGGGAAAGGCCATGGCGTTTGAGCTGGCGCCGCCGCAGGAGACGCCGTGGAGCTGGTTTCAGGCATAAAAAAATGAGCACCCCTCGGGGTGTTTCTCATAGGTACACAAAGTGGCCTGACCTTTTGTATGGGCAGGCAG
>ERZ1504793.622-NODE-622-length-9958-cov-4.250227_pt1 | contig 9958 bp, 7 predicted proteins | sample MGYA00575731_ERZ1504793 | MGnify/ENA primary metagenome ERZ1504793 (study PRJEB39906, sample SAMEA3182103) | gut metagenome | biome: human; feature: gut; material: Stool; isolation source: human stools | place: Canada | collected 2013-02-19 ...
CTACACTAGATCGCTCGTCGGCAGCGTCAGATGTGTATAAGAGACAGCGGTTTATACTTATTGCCATCAAAAAGGCAGTGACGAAGAAGAAGCTGTTTTTCCGCGGCCAAAGAGAGGGGCGCCCCCGGCTGAAAGCACCCCGCCAAGGACACGGCCCGTACCACTTCCGAGCCGCCTGCGACGAGCAGGACGGGTATCGCCCGTTACAGCGATCGAAAGCGACGGCGTATGCCGGATCTCTTCCGCCGATACTGCGTTGCAGAAGCTTGAAATACAGACCGTATTCCTGCGCTCCTGCGCCTTGTCTCGACGAAAGATATCCCGCCATCCGCAGCGGACAGTAAAAATGCTGCGCAGGCCGTAAGCAGGGTGGAACCGTGGAGTAATGCCTATTACCTCACCCCTGATACCATTCAGGGGTGGGGATTTTTATTTACCCAGCCCCGATCACAAGGAGGAACAGACTATGAGCGAAGTCAACAAGGAAAACAAGGAATTTACGTTTGAAAACGAGCAGTACCGCAAGACCTACTGGCACACCTGCTCCCACATCCTGGCCCAGGCTGTCAAGCGCCTGCACCCGGAGGTGAAGCTGGCCATCGGCCCCAGCATCGACAACGGCTTTTATTACGATCTGGACGCGCCCTTCGCCTTCACCCAGGACGACCTGGGCGAGATCGAGGCTGAAATGCGTAAGATCTGTAAAGAGAAGCTGAAGCTGGAGCGCTTCGAGCTGCCCCGCGCCGAGGCCGTCAAGTACATGGAGGAAAAGGAAGAGCCCTACAAGGTGGAACTCATCAACGATCTGCCCGAGGACGCCCACATCTCCTTCTACAAGCAGGGCGAGTTCGTGGACCTGTGCGCCGGTCCCCATGTGGACTCCACCGGCCGCATCAAGGGCAACGGCATCAAGCTTACCGCCTGCAACGCCGCTTACTGGCGCGGCGACTCCAACCGGCAGACCCTGCAGCGTATCTACGGCGTGGCCTTCCCCAGCAAGGACGAGCTGGATGCCTATCTGAAGGAGCGGGAGGAGGCCGTGAAGCGCGACCACAATAAGCTGGGACGCGAGCTGGAATATTTCACCACTGTGGACTGCATTGGCCAGGGCTTGCCCATCCTGCTGCCCAAGGGTGCCCGCGTTATCCAGCTGCTGCAGCGCTGGGTGGAGGACACCGAGCAGCAGCGTGGCTATCTGCTGACCAAGACGCCTCTGATGGCCAAGCGTGAGCTGTACAAGATCTCCGGTCACTGGGATCATTATCTGGACGGCATGTTCGTCATGGGCGATCCCGCGGATGAGACGAAGGAGTGCTTTGCCCTGCGTCCCATGACCTGCCCGTTCCAGTATCAGGTGTTCCTGAACCGCGGCCGCAGCTACCGCGACCTGCCCATGCGTCTGGGCGAGACATCCACCCTGTTCCGCAACGAGGACTCCGGTGAGATGCACGGCCTGATCCGCGTCCGCCAGTTCACCATCTCCGAGGGACATCTGGTGCTGCGCCCCGACCAGCTGGAGGAGGAGTTCAAGCAGTGCCTGGATCTGGCCAAGTACTGCCTGGGCACCGTGGGCCTGTTGGAAAAGTGCACGTTCCGCTTCTCCCAGTGGGACCCCGCCAACTCCAACAACAAGTACGAGGGCACGGCGGAGCAGTGGGACCACGCCCAGGCCGCCATGGAGCGCATCCTGAAGGATCTGAACGTGGACTACACCGTGGGCATCGACGAGGCCGCGTTCTACGGCCCCAAGCTGGACATCCAGTACAAGAATGTGTACGGCAAGGAGGATACCCTTGTCACCATCCAGATCGATATGCTGCTGGCGGAGCGCTTCGGCATGTACTATATCGATGAGAACGGCAACAAGGCCCTGCCCTATATCATCCACCGCACGTCTCTGGGCTGCTATGAGCGGACACTGGCCTACCTGATCGAGGAGTACGCCGGCGCGCTGCCCACCTGGATGATGCCCGAGCAGGTACGCTTCCTGCCGACTACTGCGTGCAGCAGGCCGCGGAGCTGCGCAAGCAGGGCTTCCGCGTGGAGGTGGACAGCCGCAACGAGAAGATCGGCAAGAAGATCCGCGAGGCTACCCTGGAGAAGATCCCCTTCATGCTGGTGGTTGGCGACCGCGACATGGAGAACGGCACCGTCTCCGTCCGTACCCGCAAGGGCGAGGACCTGGGCGCCATGACGCTGGAGGATTTCTCTGCCAAGCTGCGCCAGATCGTGGATGAGAAGCAGAAGATCTGACGAGTGCCATAAGTCATAAGGTAAGCGAGAGAGACAGGCGGAAGCCTGTCTCTTTTGCTGCAGTCAGACAAAAAACAGATTTCGCCAAAAGAAAAGTTTATTATAGCAAAACAGCAGGCTTCTGACAGAAAACCGCATGAAAAATACATGAAAATGATGCAAATGCGCCAAAAAATGTAGGAAAGTGTGTGGATGAAAAACAAGGAGATGCGCTATTGAACACCATTCAAAGACACAAATATGTTGACAGAGTGTGAACTTATCTGGTAAAATCAAATGGGTGCGCAGCACCCGAATGCATAGAAGTGAATGGGGCGCGCCCTGTTCGCTGTTTCCTTCTGGCGGAGGAAACAACAAACTATGGTAAAGGAATTAGGAGGTAAACATGAAAAAAGTAGTTTCTCTGCTGCTGGCTCTCATCATGGCGTTCTCCCTGGTCGCCTGCGGCGAAAAGAAGGGCGAGACCGATGATAGCACCGTGCCCTACAAGATCGGCATCGTGACCGGCTCCGTCTCTCAGTCCGAGGATGATCGCCGCGGCGCCGAGGCCTTCCAGAAGGAGTATGGCGAGGATATGGTCCAGCTGGCCATCTATCCCGACAACTTCACCGAGGAGACTGAGACCACCATCCAGAGCATCGTGAACCTGTCCGCCGACCCCCTGATGAAGGCCATCATTGTCAATCAGGCTGTCCCCGGCACCACCGAGGCTTTCCGCAAGATCAAGGAGACCCGCCCTGACATCATCTGCATCGCAGGCGAGGCTCACGAGGATCTGCCCGAGATCAGCTCCGCTGCCGACCTGGTCACCAACAACGACTTCGTCTCCCGCGGCTATCTGATCATCCGCACCGCGCACGAGCTGGGCTGCGACACCTTCGTACATATCTCCTTCCCCCGCCACATGTCCTATGAGACCATGAGCCGCCGCGTGGCCATCATGAAGGCCGCTTGCGAGGAGTTCGGCATGAAGTTCGTCCTGGAGACGGCTCCCGATCCCACCTCTGACGTGGGCGTTTCCGGCGCTCAGGCCTACATTCTGGAGCAGGTGCCCGCATGGGTCGAGAAGTACGGCCAGAAGGCTGCTTACTTCTGCACCAACGATGCGCACACCGAGCCTCTGCTGAAGCGCCTGCTGGAGTGCGGCGGCTACTTCATCGAGGCCGACCTGCCCTCCCCCCTGATGGGCTATCCCGGCGCGCTGGGTATTGATCTGACCGAGGAAGCCGGTGATTTCGAGAAGATCCTGACCAAGGTCGAGTCCGCCATCGTGGAGAAGGGCGGCGCCGATCACTTCGGTACCTGGGCTTACTCCTACGGTTACACCCTGTCCGCCGGTCTTGCTCTGCACGCCAAGAACGTGCTGGACGGCAAGAGCGAGCTGAAGGACATGGACGATGTGGCTGCCGCGCTGCAGGTCTACTCTCCCAAGGCGGCCTGGAACGGCGCCAGCTACACCAACGCCACCACCGGCGCGAAGTCTGAAAACGTGTTCCTGATCTATCAGGATACCTATATCATGGGTGATCCCGGCCACTTCATGGGCAACGCCGACGTGGAGATCCCGGAGAAGTACTTCACCGTCAGCTGACGACAGGCTTTTGAAGCAACCATTAAAGCGGGGAGGGAGGGCATCCTCCCTCCCCGCTGCTATAGGTAGGGATGAATATGGAAAAGAACAATGCTCCGCTGCTTGAGATGCGGAATATCAAAAAGGGCTTTTTCGGCAATCAGGTGCTTACGGACATCAACTTCACCTTGAAAGAGGGCGAGGTGCTGGGTCTGGTGGGCGAAAACGGCGCCGGAAAGAGCACCTTGATGAAAATACTGTTTGGCATGGACGTGATCCGTGAGACGGGCGGCTACGAGGGGGATGTCCTGATCGACGGAGAAAAAGTGCAGTTCAACACCCCCTTTGATGCGCTGAAGGCCGGCATCGGCATGGTGCATCAGGAGTTCTCGCTGATCCCCGGCTTTACTGCCACGGAGAACATCCTCCTCAACCGCGAGCCCAAGAAAAAAAGCGTCATTTCAGAAGTGTTCGGCCCGCGCCTGGACACTCTCGACTATAAGGAAATGGATAACCGCGCCGCAAAAGCCATTGAGAAGATGGGCGTGGCTATCGACCAGAAGATGGTCATCAGCAGCATGCCCGTGGGGCACAAGCAGTTTACGGAGATCGCCCGCGAGCTGAGCAAGGAGAACCTGAAGCTGCTGATCCTGGACGAGCCCACCGCCGTGCTCACCGAGCAGGAGGCACAGGCTCTGCTGGACTCCATCCGCGGCATGGCCTCCCGGGGCATCGCCGTGATCTTCATCACCCACCGCCTGCAGGAGATCCTGTCGGTGTGCGATAAGGTGGTCATCATGCGGGATGGCTACGTTGTCAAGGACGTGGCCGCCCGCGAGACGGATGTCCGCGACATCACCCACTACATGGTGGGGCGCGAGGTGGCTGCCGGCGGCGCTGCCCACGACATCCGCGACCACTCCGATGCCCGCACCATTCTGTCCATCCGCAAGCTGTGGGTGGATATGCCCGGCGAGATCGTCCGCAACGTGGATCTGGACGTGAAGGAGGGCGAGATCCTGGGCATCGGCGGTCTGGCCGGCCAGGGCAAGCTGGGTATTCCCAACGGTGTGATGGGCCTATATGAGGCGGGCGGCACCGTGGAGTTCGACGGCAAGCCCATCGCGCTGAACAGCCCCCGGAAGTGTCTGGACTCCCAGCTGGCCTTCGTGTCCGAGGATCGGCGCGGCGTGGGTCTGCTGCTGGATGAGTCACTGGAGTGGAACGTGGCGTTCCCCGCCATGCAGGTGCAGAACAAGTTCCTGAAGAGAATGGGTTTCTTCACATGGCGCGACGAAAAGGCCATCCACACGGTGACGAACCGGTATATCGATGAATTGCAGATCAAGTGTACCGGCTCCGGCCAGAAGGCCAGAGAGCTGTCCGGCGGCAACCAGCAGAAGGTGTGTCTGGCCAAGGCGTTCGCGCTGGAGCCCCGCTTCCTCTTCGTGTCCGAGCCTACCCGCGGTATCGACGTGGGCGCCAAGGCGCTGGTGCTGGAGGCGCTGAAGAAATTTAACCGCGAATCCGGCGTCACGGTGGTGATGATCTCCTCCGAGTTGGAGGAGCTGCGCCAGATCTGCGACCGCATCGCCATCGTCTCCGGCGGCAGGGTCGCCGGTATCCTGCCTGCTGACCATTCCTCCGAGGAGTTCGGTATGCTCATGGTCAGTCAGGTGAAGTAAGGAGGAAGAAATGGGCAATACGACCACACTTGGAAACAAGTCAAAATTCCGAGAGCTGCTGGACAGCTTCGGCCTGCCGCGTCTGATCATCGCGTGCTTCCTGCTGCTGCTGCTCATCGCCGCGCCCTGCGTGGGGCTGGATTTCCCCACACAGATCACCAATATCATCACCCGTTTCAGCTGGAACGCCGTGATGGTGCTGGCCATGGTGCCCATGGTACACTCCGGCTGCGGCCTGAACTTCGGCCTGCCGCTGGGTATCGTGTCCGGACTGCTGGGTGCCACGCTGTCCATCGAGCTGGGCTACACCGGCTTTGCCAGCTTCCTTATGGCCATCCTCATCGCCACGCCCTTTGCCCTGCTGTTCGGCGGCGGCTATGGTTGGCTGCTGAACAAGATCAAGGGCGGCGAGATGATGATCGCCACCTATGTGGGCTTCTCGTCCGTGTCCTTCATGTGCATGATGTGGCTGCTGCTGCCGTATAAGCACCCTACCATGGTGTGGGGCTTCTCCGCCAGCGGTCTGCGTACCGTCATTTCGTTGGAGGGCTATTATGACAAGGCGCTGGCCAACATTCTGACCATCGACCTGAACAGCATCGGCATCAATCTGGTGATCCCCACCGGTACGCTGCTGTTCTTCGTGCTGCTGGCCGTGCTGATGTGGGCGTTCCTGCACACCAAGACCGGCACCGCCATGACCGCTGTGGGCTCCAACCCCGCCTTTGCCCGCGCAGCGGGCATCAACGTGGACAAGATGCGGCTTATCTCCGTGATCATGTCCACCTGGCTGGGTGCTGTGGGTATTCTGGTGTATGAGCAGGGCTTCGGCTTCATACAGCTGTACAACGGCCCCTTCTGGATGGCCATGCCCGCCGTGGCCGCCATCCTTATCGGCGGCGCGTCGGTGAATAAGGCATCCATCGGCAATGTGATTATCGGTACGATCCTGTATCAGGGCGTGGTGACCATGACCCCCACCGTGATGAGCGCCGCCTTCCAGATGGATATGAGCGAGGTCATCCGTATCGTGGTATCCAACGGCATGATCCTCTATGCCCTGACCAGAAAGACGGAAAGGGGGCGCTGACATGAAGGGTAAGAGATTCGACGTAAAGCAATTCCTGGGCAAAAACTCAGTGCCCGTCCTGTTTATCATCATCTGCGCCGTGCTCATTCCCGTGTCCGGCCTGCCGGTGAGCTACATACTTAACGAGGCTATGACCCGTCTGGGGCGCAACGCTTTTTTGATCCTGAGCCTGCTGATCCCCATTATGGCCGGTATGGGTCTGAACTTTGCCATGACGCTGGGCGCTATGGCCGGCGAGATCGCGCTGATTCTGGTGGCGGACTGGCAGATCTGGGGTATCCCCGGTCTGGTGCTGGCGGCCATCCTGTCCATCCCCCTGTCCATTCTGCTGGGTCTTATGTGCGGCAGCATCCTGAACCGCGCCAAGGGCCGCGAGATGGTCACCAGCTACTTTATCGCCTATTGCATGACCGGTGTGTACCAGCTGGTGGTGTTGTATATGATGGGGCCCATCATCCCCATCCTCCACAACACACTGAAGCTGCCCCGCGGCTTTGGTATCCGCAACACAGTCAGCCTTCTGCAGATGCGGCAGAGCATCGATAATGCGCTAGCCATCTACGTGGGCGGCGTGAAGATCCCCGTGCTGACGCTGATCATCATCGCATTGGCCTGCCTGTTCATCGTGTGGTTCCGCCGCACGAAGCTGGGACAGGACATGCGCGCGGTGGGACAGGACATGAATGTGGCGCGGGACGCCGGTATCAATGTGGACCGCACCCGCCTGATCTCCATCGTCATGTCCACCGTGTTTGCGGGCTTCGGCATGATCATCTATCTGCAAAACATGGGCAACTTCCCCACCTATACGGCGCATACCAACGTCGGCATGTTCTGCATCGCCGCGCTGCTGGTAGGCGGCGCCTCCGTGGAAAAGGCGTCCATCGGCAACGTGTTCCTGGGTGTGCTCCTGTTCCATACCATGTTCATCGTGGCGCCGGCCGCCGGAACCAAGATCACCGGCGACTCCATGATCGGCGAGTACTTCCGCGTGTTCGTGTCCTACGCCGTTATCACCGTGGCACTGGTCATGTACGAGGCCAAGAAGCGCAAGGAGAACCGCACGCTGGGTCAGCAGCTGGCCATTGAGCAGAAGGCCGAGGAGGAGGGGAGAACCGCATGAAAACGACGAAACGTTCGTGGCTCATCCGTATCGCCTTCGTTCTGGTGCTGGTGCTCGTCGCCGTGCTGATGCTGCGCATCGGACGCGGCCACACCGTCTATTTCGACAACCGCGCAGTGGACAAGGGCGGCCAGTCTGTGGAGGCACCCTATAAGATCACTGTGTATGTGAACGGCGAGCAGATCTCCAAGCTGTACGAAAAGGAGCGCTGCTTGACCACCGTCATCGGCGACAAGCTGGAGCTGACCGTGGAGGTCATGCAGCAGAAGGGCGGCAGCGAGACAACGGAAACGTACCAAATGACACTGCCCCATAACATCGACGGCATCATCATCAACCTGCCGGCGTATATGGCTGGTCTGCCGGAGGAGGCCTATCTGGAGGAATTCATCCCCGCGCCTCCCACCGAGGAGGACGACGAGGAAACGCCCAACACCGAGGACGATATGGGCCTGGGCGACTTCTGATAATGTGTGCTGCATACACAGCCCATGCGAAAGCATGGGCTGTGGGCACATAGGGACTTGCTTGCGCTCGGCAGGCGGATATGCTATACTGAATGGGCGGCGCGGAGACCGCGGCCGCATGGGAAAGGAGTATCAAAATGGCTGTTTTGAAAGGCTTGAAGCCAGAAAAGGTGTTCGCATATTTTGAAAAGCTGTGCTCGGTGCCCCACGGCAGCGGCAACACGAAGATCATCAGTGATCTGTGCGTGGACTTTGCCAAGGAACTGGGACTGAAGTACCGGCAGGAGCCGTGCAACAACGTGGTGATCTGGAAGCCGGCATCTCCCGGCCATGAGAGCGCCGAGCCGATCATCCTGCAGGGACACATCGACATGGTGTGCGCCAAGACCGACGACTGCGCCAAGGACATGACCCGCGAGGGACTTGACCTGATGACCGACGGTGAGTGGGTCTGGGCGGATAAGACGTCGCTGGGCGGCGACAACTGCATTGCCGTGGCCATGATCCTGGCGATCCTGTCGGATGATACGCTGGTACATCCGCCCATCGAGGCGGTGTTCACCGTGGACGAGGAGGTGGGCATGGACGGCGCCTTTGCGCTGGACTGCTCTGACCTGAAGGGCAAAAAGCTGCTGAATTTGGACTCCGAACTGGAGGGCGTGTTCACCGTGTCCTGCGCAGGCGGCATGCACTCCGATTGCCTGCTGCCCGCAGCGCTGACCGATGCGGCGGGCATGGAGGGCTTCGGCATCACCGTGGCCGGCTTGCGGGGCGGTCACTCCGGTGCGGACATCCATCTGGGACGCGGCAGCGGCAACCGCCTCATGGGACGGGTACTGGCCACAGCGCTGGAGAAGTTCCCCGGCCTGCGGCTGGCAGCCTTCTCCGGCGGGCAGTTCGACAACGTGATCTGCTCCCGCTGCGATGCGGCGGTGGCGCTGCCCAAGGGCAGCGGCCGGGCGTTCGAAGCGTTTATTCGGGAGCTTGAGGGGGTGCTGAAGAACGAGTACGCCGTCACCGACCCCGATGTGACGCTGACCTGCGCGGCAGCGGAGACGGCAAAAGCCGTGTCCGCAGAGCGCACCGTGACGCTGGTGCAGGCGCTGACGGCCATGCCGCAGGGCGTGGAGGCTATGGACACGGATTTCCCCGGTCTGGTGCAGACATCCCTGAATATGGGCGTGGTGAAGCTGGACGGCAACGGACTGCACATCGCGTTCTCCATCCGGTCGTCCATCGCGTCCCGGAAGCTGATGCTGGCGCAGCGCGTGCGGGCTGTGGCGGCGCTGGCGGGCGGCACTGTGGCAGAGCGGGGCGTGTACCCCGGCTGGCAGTACAAGAGGGAGTCGCAGTTCCGGGATACGCTGCTGGCGGCGTATAAGGATCTTACCGGTAAGGACGGCGTGGTGGAGGCCACCCACGGCGGTCTGGAGTGCGGATTGCTGATGGAGAAGATCCCCGGTCTGGACGCGGTGTCCATGGGGCCGGAGCTGCACGATGTACACTCCGTGCGGGAGCGGCTAAGCGTGCCCTCCACGGAGCGCACCTATGAACTGGTATGCGAGCTGCTGCGGCGCAGCTGTTGAATGTGACAGAAAGCTGAGAGGCGGGGCTTTGCCCCGCCTCTGTTATTTTGCAGGATTGCCCAGCAGAAAATGCACTTCTTGCGGGGCGTTCCTGCATAAAACAATTTAGCATTATGAATAGACCACCGCTAAAAAGTACCATGATACAGACAAAACTACGGATTTGCCGAAAGAAATGCCGACT
>ERZ1504793.627-NODE-627-length-9906-cov-3.559131_pt1 | contig 9906 bp, 8 predicted proteins | sample MGYA00575731_ERZ1504793 | MGnify/ENA primary metagenome ERZ1504793 (study PRJEB39906, sample SAMEA3182103) | gut metagenome | biome: human; feature: gut; material: Stool; isolation source: human stools | place: Canada | collected 2013-02-19 ...
ATGAGGTCAAGGGGCGCCTTGCCGCTTTTTTGAGTGCCCTTACGGGTTTCCACAGTAACGGCAAAATCCTTGGCCGACAGGCGCAGCAGCGGGTCATAGCCGATAAAGGAGTAGCGGCCCCGAGCATCGATGCCCTCCAGGCTTTCAAGGAGAAAATAGCGGTCATGGTCCTTTCGGATAAGACTCATGAGCCCCAGGGGCGTCACCATGTCCGCCAAAAGCTGCCGGACGATGGGGACGGCGCCCCCACTTTCAGCAAGGCATCTTGCCTCAGTCAAACTTGTCTCTTTCACGATGATTTCCTCCTTCACATAAAAAACAGCGGGCATCTGGTTGACAAACGCCAGATACCCGCCCAAAAGGTCCTGATAAAACAAAAACGCCTGTCCTCTTACAAGGACAGGCGAAAGACCTGCGGTACCACCTTGCTGCACAGCAAAAGCCGTGCACCTCATTGCAGAATGCCAACACATTCCTCAGCCTTAACGCGGCTGGCACGTTGCGCCATACTCTCCGAAGATTTCTACGCACCCTCAGTGGTCCATTTGCCAGACTGCCACGATCCGGATTCCACCGTCCCGGACTCTCTTTGCGCACATCTTCTGACGTTATCTCCACATCACTGGTTTCTGATAGGGTTATTTAATTGATGGTGTCATCATACGCCCTGTTTTCCTTCTTGTCAACAAAAAAAGCAAAAACAACGAGAATCGGAGCGCACCTTGTTACACCCTGTATCATTCGTTACAATTTAGATATCAAGGATAAAGGACGCGAGCTGTTTGAGGCCCGGCGCAAGGCTCGATAGATCCAGTTCCTCATCCAAGGTATGGACGCCTTTTTCGTGGCCCACACCAAAGGCCATGGCCGGCAGTCCTCGGGAAAGGGCAATGTTGGCATCGGTCGAACTTGCCGCCCATTTCGTCATTTTTCCTTCCCGGCGGCGGATGCGCATGATCCGTTCGTAGATTTCATCCCGAAGGGGCCCGTCACCACAGGGGCGCTTGCCCAGGAGCAGGGTTTCAAGAGTGACGTCCGTTGCCTCATGACGCTTCAGGATGTCCATAAAGGCTGCGTCCAACTTTTGGAGTTCCGTCATGGAAACAGAGCGCATATCGACGGTAAATTCCACATCCGCCGCAATGGCATTGACCGTGCGTCCCCCTTGGATGGTACCCACGTTATACGTTGTCTTCGGCGTATGGGGAACGCGCAGGCCATAGAATTCCTCAATAATGGCACTTGCTGCTGCAATTGCGTTCTTCTCACCAAAATTGGCAAAGCTATGACCGCCGGGCGTCACGACATGGACGGCATAGCGATGGGAGCCGACGGCTTCATTGACAAAGCGTTCACTATCTCCATCAACGGCAATGAAAGCGCGGATCTTCTCCTGCCAGGTTTCCATCAGATGATGGGCACCTCGAAGATTGCCCAAGCCTTCCTCCCCAACGTTGAAACAAAAGATGGCAGGAACCTGCAGCTTAAGCTCATGGAACATCCTGATGAGAAAAAGGAGGGCCGCCACATTGGAACTATTATCGCCGATGGAGGGGGCCTTCATGATATGACCGTCGATTTCAGGCACAATCTCATCTACGCCTTCAAAGACCGTATCCATATGAGCTGTGTAGAGAAGGGGTTTTTCCTTGGCTTTTTCCAGCTGGTAGGGATAGACCACATTCCCAACCGCATCGAGATGGGCAGTCTCTGCCCCCATGTCCTTCAACGTCTTGAGGATAAAGGCTGCTTTTTTTGCTTCGTTTCCCGTCGGTGACGGCAGGGACGCGATCGCAAAAAGAAGACTGACATAATCCGCTTGATGGGCATCAATATAGGCATCGATCTTGTTTTTCAGTTTCAGGTCTTCCATGATTCCACCTCTGGTTTTTCTTTTTATTATATCATGAAAGTCGGCCGCCTCCTACTAGATGGCAGTCCCATCAAGCTTTCTGCCATACTCATCCACATACTCCAGAAAATAGGCCACACCTAGGGGCAGGGCCCGTTCATCAATATCAAACTGAGGGTTGTGCTGAGCTTTGCGCCTCTTTTCATCCTCAAACCCACCACCTAGGCAAAGCATCGCCTTAGGCGCGTCATATTTGGCAAAATCCTCACCGCCCATCCGAGGTTCTTCCGTAATGACCTTGTCCCGCCCAAAGATTGCAGCCGCTGCCGCAAGACCTGTCTGCGTGACAGACGGATCGTTCACCATGACCGGCGTTCCATAATGATAACAAGCTTCAATGGTCGTACGTGTCGCCTCCCGGATTCCACGGGCGAGCCGTTCCAGCTGCTTAGGGAAACGTTCCCTAAGAGTAGGGCTGAAGGTACGGCAGGTTCCCATAAGACGGGCCGTTTCGGGGATGACATTACTCGTCTCACCGCTTTGGAAAGACGTAATGCCAATGACGGCAGCATCAAGGGCCTTGGTTTCCCTGCTCACCAAGGTCTGGACAGCATTATAGTAGGCAACACCAGCCGCTATAGGGTCTATGGCTTCTTCCGGATGGGCCCCATGACCACCCCTGCCTTTGATGAAAATATCGAAGGTATCGGACGCCGCCATGATGGGTCCTTCCTGAAGATTAGCCATCCCATAGGGCAGCATGCCTTGGATATGGATGGCAATCATGCGGGTAATCGCTTTTACAAGAGGATCCTCTTTCATATGAAGAGCGCCGCTGTCGGCGATATATTCCTCGGCTGGCTGAAAGAGGAACCGCACGGTCAGGGGAAGGTCATCCTTTTTTTCCGCAAGGAGACGGGCCGTCACAAGGAGCATGGCAATATGCGTATCATGACCGCAGGCGTGCATGCATCCTTGATTTTGCGACACGTAAGGCGGATGGGCGGCTTCCGTTAGGGGGAGGGCGTCAATATCAGCCCTGATGCCAAGGACGACATCCTTGTTCCTTGCGCCTTCTAGCGTGGCAATCACCCCGGTTCCTGTTGAAACGACGGCAGGAATCCCCCATTTATCCAGATATTCGAGGATTTTTTGCTGTGTCCGCCTTTCTTTCCAAGATAGTTCCGGATGGGCATGAAAGTCACGTCGCAGGGTGACGAGTTCCTTAAAGGCCTGTTGGGCCCGGCTTAGGTTCGCATTCATAGGAAGGCTCCTTTCCCTAAAAAAGAGGCCATTGCCTGCGCAACAGCCTCCTTCATCTTTTCTTTATTTCTTTTCATTGTTCGGGTCAAACCACAGTCCCGTATTGTTCTTCTTCATATATTCAGCAAATTCTGGGGACTTGTAGGCTGCAGCAATGTCCTTAGCCCACTGGGCATCTTTGTTCTTGTCGCTCACAACGAGCTGGAGCAGGAGGTGCGGCAGGATGGTTTCCTTCAAAAGGGCCGTACTGGGATCGATTTTGGCATTATAGACGATGGACCCGGTGATGACAATATAGGCAAAATCAGTACGGTCGGAAGGAATATTGAGGGATTTCATTTCCGTAAATTTCAGGTGATGGGGATTTTCCACAATATCCTGCTGGGTGACCGTCGCAAGATCCTTTTTCGGATCCAATTTGATCCAGCCGGCCTTCTGGAGCAGGGCATAGGCACGGGCCGTATTGGAAGCGTCATTAGGGACCGCAATGGTATCTCCATCCGCAACCTGGTCAAGGCTTGTCTTACTGCCTGCGTAGATTCCAGCCGGCACCGTCGGGATTGGGGTCAGGGCAACAAGATGACCCCCCTGCTTCTTATTGAAGTTTTCCATATAAGCCGTATGCTGCTCGACATTAAAGTCCACTTCCCCTTCATTGAGGGCGATATCCGCCTGGAGCAGGTCACTCATATCCTTGCCCGTAATCTTATAGCCTTTTTTCTCCAAGATGGGCTTGACCCCTTTTTCAAAAAGGTCGCTGTACGGTCCCTGGGATTTACTGAAGGTCAGTTCCTTCTTATCCGCGGCTTGTTTCTTATCGCTGCCGCAGCCTGCGGCCAGACCGGCAAAGACAAGGACGGCAAGGGCTGCACCCAGCGTTTTTTTCCACTTCGTAAGATTCATGATGATTCCTCCCTATTCATGATTTCTTGATTTAAAGGCAAAATGGTTGCCCACGGTTTGGATGATCTGCACAAAGATAATGAGGATGACTACCGTTAGAAACATGAGCGGTGTATTCATCCGTTCATAGCCATACGTCAAGGCCAGATCCCCGACGCCGCCGGCTCCAATTGCACCGGCCATGGCCGTGGCCCCTAAAAGGCCGATTGTCCCTGTCGTAATGGAAAGGATGAGGGATCCTTTTGCTTCCGGCAGGAGAAAATACCAAATGATTTCAAAATAGGATGCTCCCATCGCCTGAGCGGCTTCAATGATGCCTCGATCGACATCAAGCAGGGAGTTTTCAAAAAGACGCGTGAGATAAGGTGCAATGAAGATGACAAGAGGCACCAAAGCAGCTGTTGTCCCAATCCTTGTTCCAACAACCATCTTGGTCAGGGGCATGATAAAGACCATGAGGATGATGAACGGAACGGAACGAACCGTGTTGATGATCGTATTGAGGATCCCATAGATGAAACGGTTCGGCAGGATGCTGTCGCTTCTTGTAAGTACCAGGGCAAAAGCCATGATCATGGCAAGGACTGTGCCGGCAGCAAGCGATACAAAAACCATGTAGGCAGTCTGTTTGGCTGCCAGGATCAGCTGCGCATTGGAAACGCCAAGTTCCGGCATTACGCATCAACCTCCTTCCAACTAAGACCATGCTCATCAAAATATGCCTTGGCTTTTGGGACGCCATCATGTTCGTTGATGACTTCAATGATAAACAGTCCCAATGCCTCCCCCTGCAGTTCACAGACATTGGCAAAAAGGATATTGGTTTCAACGCCCAGATCATGATTGAGATGATAAAATAGGTTTTCCGCTGCTTCGTCCCCTAGGAAGCGAACCCGGAGAAGCTGGTAGGGCCTTGATTCAGCCTTTAGTTTTTCAAGAACGGACTGCGGCACTTCATTGGGGATGACCGTCTTTACAAAACGTTTCGTGATTTCTTTCTGGGGATCGCTAAAAACATCCAGAACAGATCCCTGCTCCACGACGCGCCCTAATTCCATAACAGCCACCCGATTGCAGATCTTTTGGATGACGTCGATCTCGTGGGTGACGATAAGGATCGTAATGCCCAGCTCCTTATTGATGCGTTTTAGGAGCTGCAGGATCTGCTCCGTTGCCACGGGATCCAAGGCACTTGTCGCTTCATCGCACAAGAGAATGGATGGGTTCGTCGAAAGCGCCCTCGCAATACCCACACGCTGTTTCTGCCCGCCTGAAAGCTGACTGGGATAGGCATCCTTCTTGTCAGAAAGACCCACAAACTGGAGCAGTGTCGTTACGGTCCGCTCCATCTGCACCGCATCAGTTTTGTTGAGAATCAGGGGCAGGGCGACATTTTCATAGACGGTTCGGCTTTCCAACAGATTGAACTGCTGGAAAACCATGCCGATTTTCTTTCTCATGCGCCGCAGTTCATCATGGCTTTGCGCCAAGATATTGACGCCATTGATGAGAACTTCCCCCTCTGTGGGATCCTCCAAGCGGTTCACCATGCGCAGGAGCGTCGATTTTCCGGCGCCGCTGAATCCAATGACACCAAAGATATCCCCATCTGCAATGGAAAGGTTCACATCCTGAAGGGCATCTATCATGCCTGATGCTGAAGAAAAGCGTTTGCTAAGATGCTTGAATTCAATCATGGGTTCCTCTCTCCTTCCTGATGATGATTGGCGTGGGGGGACAGACAAAACCGCCCCAGCGTTCCGCTGCTTTTTTCTTTTGGATGAACACGGCAAATTCCCTCTTTTCCCCAAAAAAGAAAACCCCCGCCTCCTAAGAGACGACGGTTCGTGGTTCCACTCTCATTCACTGGGAAAGGTCCCAGTCTTACGTCCTTGGTAACGGGGCGGGCCCCGTGACAGCTTACTGTTTATTTCAGCCATCCAGCTCGCGGAGGCATTCCCACAAGAACTGGATCCGAACCTGCTTGCACCGGTGTGCAGGTCTCTCTAGCGGCCATTTCCTATGGTACTTGTTCCGTTCCTTGCCTTTCACAATATGTGCATATCATACTATTAAACTATGTATTTGTCAACAAGTCAGCAATCTTTTACTGAAAAAACTTTGAGTTCTATGTTGATACAATAACAGATGGATTATATCACATCTTTATCATTTTGTGTAATATTATTATTGATATGATTTTTAATCTACCAGAAGGATGGAAAGTCTTTGGCATACAAAAAAGACCTGGAACGAAGAGAGGTACGTTCCAGATCTTAAGGTGCCTTAAAAAGGCTGTACAGGGGAGATCAATCTATGACAAGCTTAGGGGAAAGGCTCATGCCAGAACTTTCCCAAGCTCCTTACACTGTGTTAGGCCAGCATCATCAGGGGATCCGTTGAGGATCAAGGGATCGGCGGCAAGCGTAGCTCCGCTTGCGACAGCATCATCTTTCCAGTAGTCCATCCATTCACCGGTGCCCCACCCGTAAGAGCCAAAAAGAACGATGGATTTACCGGACAGTTTTCCTTTGACATCATCCCACATCGGCTGGAATTCACTTTCTTCAAGAACTTCGCTTCCCATGGCGGGACAGCCAAAGGCAAGGCCATCATAGGTACTGGGATCAAGGCTTGCAGCTTCCGTGGCTGTCATGACAGAAACATCAGCACCCGCTTCTTTCATGCCTTCGGCAACAGCGTTGGCCATTGCTTCCGTATTGCCCGTTCCGCTCCAATAAATTACAGCTGTTTTTTTCATGTCAATCGTCCTTTCGCAAATTCTGAGGTATCAAAAATGGTCCCATGGGAAACTTACGCTACAAGAAGCCGTTCCAGCGGGCTGCCTTGGGCATAACATTCACAATAAACACGGGTACATTTCTGGCATTTTTCAAAAAAGTGCCGTGCCCGGGCGGGGTTGGTGTAAGCTTTCCAACAGCCCGAGCAGAGGCCTTTTTCCTTGGGAGAAGCCATGTACGCCTTCACATCATCCAGGGGATAATCAAGGAGAACTCCAATTTCATGGGGGAAGGAAGCCCGCTTTGCGAGTCGTAAGGAAATCTCGGTTAGGTGATCCTGCCAGTGGGAACCGGTATAGCCCAAAGAGCTGAAAAATTCCGGCACCCCATCCTCCTTCATGATGCGGTCAAGGTGACAGGGACGATATACGAACAGAAGGCCGCTTCGCTTTACCATGTCAAAGCTCAGCATTTCGAGGAAAAGGTTCCTTTTCGCCAGCCGTATGGCAATCCGGCTGATCAAAGCAAAGGGGCTGACCAAAGGCGGAAAGACAAAGCGGAAGAGACTTGCCGCTTTGAGTCCAGCCAATGTCGGCGCACACTGCCGAACAAGTTCCATCTCCAAAAGGCGCTCCATACGTACCTCCCGATCCGCCCGTCCCGCTTCGTTCCAGGGGAGTGAAAACGAAGCGGAAGTCAGCGGAAAATAAGTTGTAATTAGTTCAAACTAACCAATACACATGAAAGAAAAGAGGGTTAAAAGAACTGTGTTGAACTGTTGGTTAGTCTTTACTAACTGTGCATAGTATAACATGAGTCTTTTCCCTTTGCAACCCCTTTTTTAAAAAAATCCATTTCTTTTAAAAAGTCTGTTTTTCCCGTTCTTATCCTATTTTTTATGGACTGCCCCTGCTGCAGTCTTTGTAAGATGATCTTTTGATGAGTTATTATTGACAAACTCACTGTCTGTGGGTATACTCTTAAATTAATTCATACTTACGCAGTATATTTTATGCAGAAAGGACGTACATTATGGAACTTCACTTTTTCAAGGAATTTCTCATGATCAGTCACCCCACCACCGTTTTTCTTCTCCTCGTTTTTCTTTTGATTCTCGCCATGATCCATCATTTGGAGAAAAAAGGCACCTCTTTTGGAAAACTCGTGACCATTGGCACCGTATCAGGTGCCCTCCTAGGGATTTTTATTCAGGTCCTCGCCGGATTTCCGGACGCTCCAACAAAAGTGGTCTTTATTAAGGAGGCCACCAAATGGTATTCCCTTGTCGGCGGCGGGTTCATCGACCTCATCCGTATGCTTGTTGTCCCCTTGGTCCTTACTTCCATCATCCACGTCATCCTTCATATGAATGAAGGAACAAACCTCAAGAAACTCGTTGGCGCCATGCTTGCCACAAACCTCGGTATGGTAGCCCTTGCGGCCATCGTTGGACTGTCCCTGGGCAGCCTCTTTGGTCTCGGTGCCGGCTCAAGCGCTGTAGAAGGCGCCAGCAAGATGCGTGACGTAAAGCCTGTCGTCGATACGTTCCGGGCCCTGATTCCGATGAATCCGGTCAAGGCCATGGCCGATACGAATGTCATTGCCGTCGTCATCTTTGGCGTTGTCATTGGCGGCATTGCCCAGCTCATCAAGAAAACCGGCACAAACAGCCTGGAGGCCTTTACAAAGCTCTTTGACGAGCTCCACCTCATCATGGGATGGGCCTGTGATTTTATCATTGGCCTCATGCCTTATGGCGTGGTTGCCCTGCTGGCAAATACCCTTGCCACAAGAGGCCTTAAAGCAGTCATGGATATGGGCCTTTTCATCCTCCTGCTGTATCTGGGCCTTGCCATTATGTTTGCTGCAGAAGCGCTCCTGCTCACCGTTTTTGGGGTAAACCCTCTCACCTATTTCAAGAAAGCCAAAAGTCCCCTTGTCCTTGCCTTTACTTCCCGTTCTTCCATGGGCGTCCTGCCCCTTACGGTCGAAACCCTCACCCATCGTCTTGGCGTTTCAACAACGACGGCCAATACGGTAGCAAGTTTTGGGACAACGGCAGGAATGCAGGGCTGTGCAGGGGTCTTCCCCGGCCTGGTTGTGGTCTACATTGCCAATGTATCCGGTATTCCTTTTGACCTGACCTTATTTATCATGAGCATAGTGGTTATTGCCTTAGGGTCCATCGGCATTGCGGGTGTTCCCGGTACAGCGACCATGGCCGCTTCCGTCTCCCTCAGTGGGACTGGTCTTGGCGCCTACTTCTCCTCCATCTCCCCCGTCCTTGCCATTGATCCGATCATCGATATGGGCCGTACCATGCTGAACGTATCCGGATCCATGACAAACGCCATTGTCGTGGATAAGATCATGGGAACCTTTGACGAAGAAGCCTTCAAAAAAGAATAAGGTAGGATCAAAAAGCCTCTGCCGCAATGGCAGGGGCTTTTTTGTTGGATGGCTGTCCAAGGGCAGGCAGAATGCAGGCTGTGGTACTGGGCTGCTAAAGCCTTACAAAACGACTGCCTAAGACAAGGCTCTGCAGTCAAGCAAGGGACGGTAAGGCGCGGTGCCTGACCGTGTCCTCCGGACAGGGCGCCGAATAGATTTTCGATAACACGGTCCGTGAGCCGAATCACTTTGACGGGGTCTTGCGATTAGCGGTTTTGGACCATCGAAAGATATTCCTCGCTGACCGCTCATATGGAAACGCCAGGCAAAAACTATCCGTCTTATCCCCCACCGAAAGGGCAGGCTTGCTTCATTTTGATGAGGCAACGTACGCCTTTCGGGTTCCCGCCTTGGTCAGGCGAAACGGCATTTTCCGCCCGAGGGACAAAACACGGAGGAAAACCATAACGTAAGCCCTGAACTTAGACGCAAATCCAAGGCTTTTTACGTGCAGGAAGCTGATTCATAAGGAATTTAACAAGAGAGGGCTGCTGCTATGAAAGATCGGCGCGATCTGTGCGCCGAGTAAAAAATAAGAAATGCCCCTTACCAAATGCGCGTTGTGCATTCGGTAAGGGGTATTGCGATTGCAATTTTCTTACAGCGGAAGTTTGTGGATGATAATGGAGAAGATGACCATGATGAAGGTAGCAAGAGGCTGCGTAGCCCCATAAGAAACAGCTGGTTCATCACACT
>ERZ1504793.642-NODE-642-length-9635-cov-2.622651_pt1 | contig 9635 bp, 9 predicted proteins | sample MGYA00575731_ERZ1504793 | MGnify/ENA primary metagenome ERZ1504793 (study PRJEB39906, sample SAMEA3182103) | gut metagenome | biome: human; feature: gut; material: Stool; isolation source: human stools | place: Canada | collected 2013-02-19 ...
GTCTTCTTTTTTGTGTATCTTAAAAAGTACCGTATGCAGGCTTTAAAATCATATCTTTAGCGTGTATAATAGAAAGAAGTGTAAAAAGAAACAGGAAAGGCATTGGTCATTCATATGCAGCAAAAGAAAGAAAATGACAATATCATGAATTATGATACGGTGCGCCTGGATGATGAAAATAATGCGATCATTATCATTGACCAGACAAAGCTGCCGGGAAGCATAGAACTGATTGCATTAAAGACAGTGGAAGAGATCTGGGATGCCATTTACCTGCTCAGGGTAAGAGGTGCTCCGGCAATCGGAGTTGCAGCGGCATTTGGAATCTATCTTCTGGCAAAACAGAGCAGTGCATCAGATTATGATACTTTTCATGAAGAGTTTGTAAAACAAAAAGAGTATTTAGATTCTGCAAGACCGACGGCGGTCAATTTAAGCTGGGCACTGAACCGTATGCAGGGTGTTTTAGAGGCACATGCCGGTGAAGATGTGTCAAAGATTAAAGAATACCTCAAAGCGGAGGCAGTCGAGATCTGGCAGGAGGATATCCGTGTCTGCAAAAAGATCGGAGAGTACGGTCTGACGTTAGTGAAACCGGGAGACGGCATCCTGACACACTGCAATGCAGGTCAGCTTGCCACCAGCAAATATGGCACAGCGACAGCACCGATCTATCTTGGAGAGGAAAAGGGATATCACTTTAAAGTATTTGCAGATGAGACAAGGCCGCTGTTACAGGGAGCCAGGCTGACAGCATTCGAGCTGCAGTCCTCAGGAGTGGATGTCACATTGATCTGTGATAATATGTCTGCAACCGTCATGAAAAACGGCTGGGTCAATGCGGTATTTGTCGGCTGTGACCGTGTGGCGGCAAACGGTGATACGGCAAACAAGATCGGAACCTCCGTGGTTGCTGCGGTGGCAAAATATTATAACGTCCCGGTTTATATCTGTGCGCCGACCTCAACGATTGATCTGAACACCAAGACGGGAGCTGATATTCACATTGAACAGCGTCCGGCGGAGGAAGTGACCGAGATGTGGTACAAAGAGCGCATGGCACCGGAGGGCGTCAAAGTGTTCAACCCGGCATTCGATGTGACAGATCATGAATTGATCGCGGGCATCGTCACAGAATACGGAATTGCAAGAGCACCGTATACGGAGTCACTGCAGGAGATATTTAAAAAGCGGGAACAGGAATCAGGCAGATAAGACAGGGCAGAATAAAAAATGTCTGTAAGAATGAATAAAGATAAAAGGAGTGTATGAGACATGGCAGAGAATAGTAGTTGCAGCAGCGCATCAAGCTGCAGCAGGGAGAGTTGTGAGGGCTGTCCGAGCAAGGCAAAAGGTGGAAACGGAATCGCAAAAGAGCCGATGAATCCATCTTCGAATGTAAAGAAAGTAATTGGCGTTGTCAGTGGAAAAGGCGGTGTAGGAAAGTCTTTCGTGACTGCATCACTTGCATGCGCCATGAAACAGGCTGGTTATAAAGTGGGAATCATGGACGCGGATATCACAGGACCGTCCATCCCGAAAATGCTCGGTGTACATGGTCAGGTTGTCGGTACCGAGGAGGGAATGATCCCGTTAGAAGCAGAAAACGGTATCAAAGTAATGTCTGTCAATCTGCTTTTGGACAATGAGGAAGATCCGGTTATCTGGAGAGGACCTGTGATCGCAGGTGTGGTAAAACAGTTCTGGAATGAGACCGTATGGGGAGATGTTGATTATTTATTTGTTGATATGCCGCCAGGAACAGGTGACGTACCACTTACGGTATTCCAGTCACTTCCGGTCGACGGTATCGTGATCGTTACCTCTCCGCAGGAACTGGTACAGATGATCGTTAAAAAAGCATACAATATGGCAGAGATGATGCACGTTCCGGTACTTGGACTGATCGAGAATTTCAGCTATTTAAAATGTCCGGACTGCGGAAAAGAGATCAAATTATTCGGCGAGAGCCCTATGAGACAGAAAATCCTTATCTGCAGACCGCTGTCAGAGCACTTTCCGCAATGAGCCGCATTATGTAAAAAATTTACCACTTACCATAGGAAAACGAACCACTTGGTGTAAAAGCATTTACACCGGGTGGTTCGTTTTTTATAATGTACCTGTCAGTACAGAAAAGGAGACAGGTTATGAAAATTAAAATCGAAATGGATGAACAGGCGGAGGAAGAAGTCATTATCCGCTGCCGTGGAATGACAGAACAGATTGCAGCCATTCAGAGAGCAGTCAGTGAGGCAGCCGGAGCAGTCCAGAAGATCGTCCTCTACAAAGGAAATACCGAGTATTATCTTCCGATGAATGATATTTTGTTCTTTGAGACAGCGGATCATGGAGTGGCGGCACACACCGGAAATGATATGTATGAGGCCGGATACAAGTTGTATGAATTAGAGGAAATACTTCCGGGATTTTTTATGAGGGTGTCAAAATCGACGATCTTAAATACTTCTCATATTTTTTCCATTAATCGGAACCTGACGGCATCAAGTGTCGTGGCATTTGAGGACACGCACAAAAAGGTGTATGTCTCAAGATATTATTACAAACCGTTAATCAGCAAATTAGAAGAAAGAAGGTTACATCAATGAAAAAGAAAAATATTGCATGGGGATTATTTTTTATATTTCTTGCGGCAGTGTATCTGGTGATCAGCAGTACAGGGATGGAACTGGGTGTTGGTTTGCCCGGTATTTTTATGACGGTCCTGTTTGTCTGGCTGTTTGTTGAGGGGATAAAAGATGTTAATTTTTATTCGATTGTATTTGCAATAGCCTTTATCTGCATTCTTTACAGAAAACCTCTTGGGCTGGAAAAATTAGGACTGACAAGCTGGACGATACTTGGTGCGGCATTGCTTTTAAGTATCGGTCTGTCTATGATCTTTAAAGATGTACGAAGAAAAAACTGGAAAACAAAAACCATAAACTGGGATGAACAAATGAGTACGCCAAACGGTGAGCAGTGCAGCGGTGAACACATCCGCTGCGAAAATAATTTTGGCTCTGCCATCCGTTATATCAATTCGGAGCATTTCTGCGATGCACAGCTTGAAAATAACTTTGGAAGTATGAGCGTTTATTTTGACAATGCCATAATCGCAGGGGAAGCGGCGTCGGTCGAAGTGGAAAATAACTTTGGGGAGACAAATCTCTATATACCAAAAGAATGGAAAGTGCAGAATGAACTGAAGCGTTCCTTTGGAGCAGTGGAGGAAATAGGACGCGGCGAAGGCAGCAGCGTTGCAACACTGTATCTGCGAGGGGCAGCAAATTTTGGAGTAATCAAAATTTATTATATCTGACCGGTAAGACCAGATGCTGGTGCAGTATGTGAATCATATCGATAGAATCAAAAATTTGAAAAATACCTTTTGACACCCGAATCTTCATAGAAAATTACTTCCTATGAATGAAAAAGTTCTCCGGATGACATGCAGGTTATTCCTCATCATCTGCATAACTGGTATCTTCGTGCAGATTCGGGATCATATCAAGACCACGGTTTGCATCGATCTTCGGATCTTTTCCGAAATGGTAATCATTTCCCGGCAGGATCGCATTTAAAAAGATACCTGCGATTGCAGCGATGGCAAGGGAAGTAAGTGTGACAGAAGTTCCGGCAACGGTAAAAGTAAGACCATCTGAAAAACCAAGACCACACACGAAAATCACACCGGCAATGATAAGGTTTCTGGATTTTGTAAAATCAACATGGTTCTCTACAACATTCCGGACACCGATCGCAGAGATCATACCGTAGAGCATAAAGCTGACACCACCGATGATCGCAGATGGCATAGAACCGATCACTTCAGCCATTTTTGGAATGAAGCTTAAGAGAATCGCATAACATGCTGCTAACCGGATCACTTTCGGATCGTGAACACGGCTTAATTCCAGAACACCGGTATTTTCACCGTAGGTTGTGTTAGCAGGACCACCGAAGAGTGCGGAGAGTGCAGTTGCAAGTCCGTCTCCGATTAATGTGCGGTGCAGTCCCGGATCCTCGATAAAGTTCTGATTTACAGTCGCAGAGATCGCGGAGATATCTCCAATGTGTTCCATCATGGTTGCAAGTGCGATCGGAGCCATGACAAGGATGGCAGAGATATTGAATTTGCAGATGGAAAATGCAGGAACACCAATCCAGGAAGCTGCTGCGATATTTGAAAAATCAAGGATTGCAGAACCGTCCGCATTTGTCATACCAAGTGCATTAAAGATAAGAGCGGCACAGTAGGAAATGATAACACCCATCAGGATAGGGATAATTTTGAACATGCCCTTTCCCCAGATATTAAAGATGATGATAACTGCAAGTGCGATCAGTGCCAAAAGCCAGTTCTTAGAAGCGTTGTTTACTGCAGAACCTGCAAGGCTTAAACCGATACAGATGATGATCGGACCGGTAACGACCGGCGGCAGGAAACGCATAACCTTTTTGACGCCGGCAAGTTTGATGATCAGTGCAAGGATCAGATATAAAAGTCCGGCAACAACAACACCGCCGCAGGCGTAGGACAGCTTGTCTGCATTCGACATCTCAGCAAATACACCGGAATCCATGGAAGCGATCGTGGCATATCCGCCTAAAAATGCGAACGAAGAACCGAGAAAAGCCGGAACTTTAAATTTGGTGCAGAAGTGGAAAAACAGTGTGCCGATACCGGCGCAGATCAGGGTGACCTGAACATGCAGGACATCCTCCCCAAAATAACTGTTTACCAGGATCGGGACAAGAATTGTTGCGCCGAACATGGCAAACATGTGCTGCAGACCGAGCAGCAGCATCTTTGGAATGCCAAGAACTGAGGCATCACGGATTGGTTCATTGTTTTGATTCATAGAATCCTCCTTTGTTTACTTTTTTATCCCATAAGAAACGCACCTTCGATGGAAGGTGCGTTGTGGAATCAAAATTGGGTTGTAGCAGTTTTTTCATAGCTGCGTACCGGGATCCGGTTCAATTCGTCGGTGCAGTCGAGATAAAAAATAACGAGTGTTTCTGCCTGATATGGAACGACCCAGAGGGATGCGATGCCAAAGGAACAGAGAACCAATAAGCCATATCCGATAAAACTGAGCAGAATATAAAGCAGACGCAGACGGTTGCCATGCATGAGAAGTCTGCATTCTTTAAAAACTTCCAGACATTTAAGCTCAGGATGATCGAGTGTGATATATCCGATAAAATGATAGGTAAGCATAAAATAACAGCTTAAGATCAGAGAAAGGATTCCCGTCGCTGCTGCAATTACAATAGAAACCACTGAAAAATCTGCGATCACTGCATAAGTAAAACCACCGATCACAGGAATCATGGAAACAAAGATCATCAGTAAAAATAAAAATCCCACGATAAAAAATCGGTCTGTATTTTTCTTAAATGGATCAAAAATATCGCGGACGCGAAAATCATTTCCGCGTGTCATGGACAGATGGATCTTTGCCACGCCGCATCCTAACACAAAAGAGACAACAGATATGAGAAGCTCTGCGATCAGTGAGATCACAAGCTGCATATTTGTCGGATTATCTCCCATGGAAAACGAAAATGGAGTTGCGATCAGTGTTGTGGCAGCAAAAGCTGCCATCGGAACACGGTATCTGTCATTTAAAATATCACGCGCAATGCGTTTGAGTTCTTTTGATGTGCGTTTCATTCGGTAAATAACTCCTTTTAGATCATACAGCAGCGGTTACAGCGTTGCTGCAATTAGAATAAATTATAGCATAGGTGGCGGGGGGTTGTATAGATGTGTATTTCTGATAAAATGTGGGGGAGGGTGTTGATGGCAAATTGCACAAACCAGTCTCAGCTTTGTGCGATTTGCCAGCCGCTACTTTGTGAAACATCATTTGCGTCAACACTTAAAAGATATACTTCAATGGGAAAAGAACAGGATTAAGATATCAAATGGAAAAAAGAAATAATAATGAACAGAAAAAAATAGATAATGTTTTATATATACTTGGTCTGAGCGGCACAGTCATCTGCTGCGTGTATCTGCTCATTTCAAAAATAACCGGATTTCGTATCGAAAACTATCTCTACCCGTGCCTTTTCCACACCGTAACCGGATACTACTGTCCGGGCTGTGGAGGAACCAGAGCGGTATGTGCTCTCTTTCAGGGACATTTTCTGATATCCTTTTTGGAACATCCGTTTGTACCGTATGCAGCAGTACTCTGCGCGTGGTTTTTATTAAGCCAGACGATCGAACGTCTCTCACACCATAAGCTGCCGCTTGCAATGCACTATAAAGACCGTTACCTCTGGATCGGACTTGCAATCCTTATCATCAACTGTATGGTAAAAAATATCGTCCGCCTCTTCTGGGGTATAAGCCTTTTATAATAGAAGATGCTGATAGAAAAAATAGCGGCGCAAAATCTGCCACCCACGAACCTTCAAACCACCTTTTGTCCCCTGAATCTCCCACAAAAAACTCAGTTCTGCGGAAACAGCATATTATAATCAATCCCCAGCGATGTACAACTTTCCCGCATCATATTTTCAATTCCACCATAGTAAACGTTAGCGAATACCACCGAATAAATTAAGAGCAGCACAATAATGCCAAGCGCTATGCTGCTTAAAGTAAGCCCAAGCTTTGCACGCCCGGAAAATGTTGTCTCACCGCCGCGTGAGAGCAGTGCAAACACGATGCCGAGCGCACCGCAGATTAATGCCGGATAAACCAGACAGAACGTTGAAAGTGCAATGATCCCCATGATAAGGGAAAGATTTTCCATATGTTTTGAATGCCGGTCAGGCATTGGTCTGTAAAACTGATGATCCATAAATAAGCCTTTCTGAAAATAAATAATATGATGTGGATAGTGTATCATGCGGTGTGAAAAAAAACAATGTTACCTTGAATCACTGTGGACATTTCGTTATAATAAAGATATTGCGCCGGAGAAAACGTTAAAATCCGGTGAGAAAAAAGGAGTAACTATGGATATTATTGCAAAGATTTCCGAGGAACTCGGAATCCGTAAAAATCAGGCTGAAGCAGCCGTAAAGCTGATCGATGAAGGGAATACAATCCCGTTTATTGCCCGTTACCGCAAGGAGGCAACCGGAGCACTTAACGATGAGGTGCTTCGTAATTTATATGAGAGACTGACTTATTTAAGAAATCTCGAGGAGCGCAAGGAGACGGTTCTTGCAGGCATTGAAGAACAGGGAAAACTGACCGACGAATTAAAAGTGCAGATCATGTCTGCCGAAACAATGGTTGTGGTGGAGGATCTCTACCGGCCGTACAAACCAAAGCGCCGCACCAGGGCGACGATCGCAAAAGAAAAAGGATTAGAGCCGCTTGCCGGCATCATCACGTTACAGATGTTAAACACATCCTTAGAGGAGGAAGCAGAAAAATTTGTTGATCCGGAAAAAGAAGTGACGAGCGCAGAGGATGCGATCGCCGGGGCAAAAGATATCATCGCGGAGAGCATTTCGGATGAGGCGGATTACCGCAGCCGGATCCGTGATCTGACGGTCAAAAAAGGACGCATGATTTCTGCGGCAAAAGACCCGGAAGCAGAGTCTGTCTATGAGATGTACTATGAATTTGACGAGCCGGTGGCGAAACTTGCCGGACACCGTATTTTAGCGTTGAACCGTGGAGAAAATGAAAAATTCCTGACGGTAAAGATCGAGGCACCGGTCGAGGATATTTTGCGTTACCTTGAAAAAAAGGTGATCGTGCGCGACAACCCACAGACGACGCCGGTATTAAAAGAAGTGATAGAAGATGCCTATGACCGTCTGATCGCACCTGCCATTGAGCGTGAGATCCGCAGTGACCTGACCGAAAAAGCCGAGGATGGTGCGATAAAAGTATTCGGGAAGAACTTAGAGCAGCTTTTGATGCAGCCTCCAATTGCAGGACAGGTTGTACTTGGCTGGGACCCTGCATTCCGTACCGGCTGTAAACTTGCCGTGGTGGATCCGACCGGAAAAGTGCTCGATACGACAGTCATTTACCCGACTGCACCACAGAATAAAGTGGAAGAGGCAAAAGCGGTTTTAAAGAAGCTGATCTCAAAATATCACATCACACTGATCTCACTGGGAAATGGTACAGCATCCCGCGAGTCCGAGCAGGTGATCGTAGAGTTATTAAAAGAGATCCCGGTCAAAGTACAGTATATCATTGTCAACGAGGCAGGAGCTTCCGTATATTCTGCAAGTAAACTTGCAACGGAGGAGTTTCCACAGTTTGACGTAGGACAGCGAAGCGCGGCATCTATGGCACGCCGCCTGCAGGATCCGCTTGCAGAGCTTGTAAAGATCGATCCGAAATCGATCGGTGTCGGTCAGTATCAGCACGATATGAACCAGAAAAAATTAAGCGAGGCACTCGGCGGAGTCGTGGAGGACTGTGTAAACAGAGTCGGCGTTGATTTAAATACGGCATCTGCATCCCTGCTTGAATACATTTCCGGTATCAGCAAGGCAGTTGCAAAAAATATTGTGGCATACCGTGAGGAAAATGGCCGGTTTGAGGCGAGAAACCAGCTCTTAAAAGTAGCAAAATTAGGACCGAAAGCATATGAGCAGTGTGCAGGTTTCCTGCGCATCAACGATGGTAAAAATCCGCTGGATGCGACCGGTGTACATCCGGAGAGTTATGTAGCGGCAAAGACACTGTTAGAGCGTCTCGGCTATACGACAGAGGATGTGAAAGAGCGCAGATTAGACGGCATTTCCAAAAAAATTTCCAACTATAAAAAGCTGGCAGAAGAACTTGGCGTGGGAGAGATCACACTGCAGGATATCGTAAAAGAACTTGAAAAACCGGCGCGTGACCCGAGAGAGGATATGCCAAAGCCGATTTTGCGCAGCGACGTCCTTGAAATGAAGGATTTAAAACCGGGCATGATCTTAAAGGGAACGGTCCGGAATGTGATCGACTTTGGAGCATTTGTGGATATCGGAGTCCATCAGGACGGACTGGTACATATTTCACAGATGAGTGACCGTTTTATCAAACATCCGCTGGAAGTGGTCAGTGTCGGCGATATCGTTGAGGTAAAGGTATTGGATGTTGACCTGAAAAAACAGCGCATCGCACTCACGATGAAAATTAATGGTTGACAGATCAGAAAAACATGCATACAATAGAGAGCGTAAAAATAATATTAATTCTTCGGGGCAGGGTGATGCAGTAAGATTTGCAGATTCCCGACCGACGGTGATGTAGAGTCCTGATAATGATCAGAGTCATTTACAAAGTCCGTGACCTGCTAAGGCAGCTGATCCGGTGAGATTCCGGAACCGACAGTATAGTCTGGATGAGAGAAGATAAGCATGTGAATGATAAGACGTCAGAAAAGACGTTTCTGTTACATGATAGAACCCCGGATGATGGTTACATCCGGGGTTTTGTTGTATTCAGACAGCAGAATGCTCACAAAATGTGCATTTTATTGTATGAAATATTTCGGCAGACAAAAACACGCTTACAATCCCTCGCATTTTCCGAAAAGAGAAAAGGAGACGAGTGAAATGGATGCAACAAACAAAACAGTAACCGTAAAAAGAGTCAATGTAAGATATCTGACAGTGACAGCTATGCTTTCCGCAGTGGCATATATCCTGAT
>ERZ1504793.643-NODE-643-length-9629-cov-3.314706_pt1 | contig 9629 bp, 6 predicted proteins | sample MGYA00575731_ERZ1504793 | MGnify/ENA primary metagenome ERZ1504793 (study PRJEB39906, sample SAMEA3182103) | gut metagenome | biome: human; feature: gut; material: Stool; isolation source: human stools | place: Canada | collected 2013-02-19 ...
TTGGAAAACTGTGTATATGACTTCTTCGAACTGACTACACTGAACATGGCTCAACAGGGATTGTTCGGCGAAGTATTGCACGTAGAAGGTTCTTATATTCATAACCTCGAAGAGTTCTGGGGTGAATATTGGAATAACTGGCGCTTGGATTATAACAATGAATTCCGTGGTGACGTTTATGCCACTCACGGCCTTGGCCCGGCCTGCCAGTTGCTGGACATTCACCGTGGCGACCGCATGAAGACTTTGGTAGCTATGGATACTAAAGCTGCAACCGGTCCTGAACTGGGTAAGAGATATGGTTTGGCAAACGATTCTATCGAATTCCAGAACGGTGACCACACCATGACCTTCATCCGCACAGAAAACGGTAAGACAATTCTTATCCAACACGATGTAATGAATCCCCGTCCTTACAGCCGTATGTATCAGCTGACAGGTACTGATGGTTTTGCCAACAAATATCCTATCGAACAATACTGCTTGCGTCCTGATCAGGTTGATGCTAAAGAAGTGCCCAACCACGAAAATCTGAATATGCACGCTGCTGTTCCCGAAGACGTGAAAAAAGCTTTGATGCAGAAATACAAACACCCGATTCACCAGGAATTGGAAGAAACTGCCAAGAAGGTAGGCGGTCACGGTGGTATGGACTACATCATGGATTACCGTCTGGTTTACTGTCTGCGCAACGGTTTGCCTTTGGATATGGATGTATACGATTTGGCCGAATGGTGCTGCATGGCAGACCTTACCCGCCTTTCTATCGAAAACGGTAATGCTCCGGTAGCTGTACCCGACTTTACCCGCGGCAGCTGGAATAAGGTGAAAGGTTATCGTCACGCATTTGCTAAGTAATGTCTGCAAATATCATATTTTAATTCAGGTAATATAAAAACAGAAGAGGTTGTAGCCGGCATCGGTTACAACCTCTTTTTATTGTATATATTCTGTTTATTCTTCTACAATACTAGTACGTGGCTGTTGAGGCGTGATTTCTTTTTGCTGTTTCAGATATTCTATCAAAGCATCCGAAGAGGTGGCAGTCATTTCATGCCCCGGGTCGGCATGGTCGAATCGATAACTGGAGGCGATGTAGCTGTTCATACCTACTTTGTACTGTTTATTTTCGTCCAGCGGGTTGCCATTCATGTCTTTTATGGTGACACTCACGGCTTTGCCGTCACGGGTATGAATGGTGTAGGTCATGCCCGACACCAATAGATCGGCACGTTTGCTGGCTTTGCGGTAGGAGTTCATTAATAAAGTGCGAATCTCTGCCGGAGTCATTTGATAGACAACTACAGTATTGCCGAAGGGGTCCAACTGATAGATTTCGGCCATGGTGATTTCTCCTTTCGCCATTTGTCCGATGCGCACACCGCCGGCATTCTGGAAAGCAAAGTCGAGATTATGCACATCGGCTACGGCATCGGTCATCAGTGAGCCGAGTGGCTCTTTACCGTTGAACTGTGCTGTGGCATGTGCTATTACTTGGTCTAAGTGGCAATCCTTGCGGAATTTCTGAATAGACTGCTTGATATCTGTATCTTCGTCTTTGAGTTTTGCCATATTAATCAGCTCGAATTTCTTCTCTTTTACTTTATTATCCTCCAAGGTGATAGTAGTCTTGCCCAGATAATGAAGGTTGCTCTGCGCCTGACTTATCAAGACACCATTGACGACAATGGTAGAATCAATGCGTGTATGTGAGTGTCCCCCGATGATAACATCCAGTTCGGGCATCGCTTCGGCTATCTCACAATCTTTGTTATAACCGGTATGAGTGAGACCGACAAACAGGTTGCACCGGCTGCGTAAGTTCTTGTATTTAAGTGCGGTTGATACAGGCTCGGTGAATGTGATACCTTTCAGGCGTGCGGGATGGGTGGCGGGTAGCAGCTCACCTGTTCTTCGCTTACTCACTTCGATAAGGCCCAGGATGCATATCTTGGTGTCGCCGATTTGCAGAAAAGCGTATGGCTGAGGTTGTTTGATTCCGGCTGTTTCTTCATCAACAATCATGTTGGCACATAGGAATTGGAAGTTGGCTTGCTCCATTCGCCGGTTCAGTACCTCCTGTCCGTAGTCGAATTCATGGTTGCCGAATATTTCATACTGATATCCTATCCGGTTCATCAGGTCAATCATAGGAAAGCCTTTCTCAGGGTATTGGTCCACCACCGGATTACCCGAAAACATATCTCCCCCACTCAAAATCAGAATGTTGGGATTCTTGGCACGCTCTTTTTGTATATAACTTGCTATTTTGGCAAAGTTGTCGATACTGCCGTGCATGTCATTAGTCGAAAAGATGATGATTTGCGTTTCTTTTGCTGACAGTGAGCAGCATAGAAAGACGAATAACAATAGAAAACCAGATAGCTTTTTCATTTATTATTGGTGTTTAATAGGTTAGTTTAATGCTGCAAAGATAGGCTATAAATATTTCAAATTCCTTGCAACGTGCAGAAAAGTTTATTTCCGGTGCAAAGGAATATTTGCCTGCTCAATGGGAGAATACTTATAAATAGTGATTGTATGAAAGAAATGACTGTTGAGGAAGGTTTCTAAATTACCTATAAAAAGCGATTGTGGCGCGTCAGTTTTATCAAGACCTTTGCATCCGAATAAAGAATGTAATTACTTAGAAGAAGAAAACGTGAAAACAGCAGTTCGGAAAGTGAATATTTTAATCATCGTTTTATTGACGGCTGTATCTGTATATGCACAGCAGCATAAAACCATGATTTCGGGTAAAGTCGTATCGAAGGAGAAAGAAATCATAGACTTGGCAACGGTGTATCTGAAAGGAACCAATTATGGTTGTATGACCAATGAGCAGGGAATATATCATTTGCATGCCCCCGCAGGGGAGTATACACTGGTCGTTTCTGCTGTCGGTTATGAAACGATAGAGAAGCCGGTGAAGCTCTTTCGAGGTGAGAGAGTAAAAATGAATGTAGTATTAGCTTCGTCTGTAACAGAGTTAGACGAGGTCGTTGTCGTGTCCAATGGGGTAGGCCGTGTGAAGCGTTCGGCTTTCAATGCCGTGGCTGTGGATACGGAGGAGTTGCAGAACTCGACGAAGAATTTGAGTGATGCTTTATCCAAACTGCCGGGTATGAAACTGCGGGAGGCAGGAGGTGTGGGTTCTGATACCCAACTCATGTTGGATGGGTTCAGTGGAAAGCACGTCAAAGTTTTTATTGACGGAGTGCCGCAGGAGGGGGTAGGCAGCTCTTTCGGGCTGAACAATATTCCGGTGAATTTTGCCGAGCGTATAGAAGTATATAAAGGAGTTGTACCGGTAGGATTCGGTACCGATGCTTTAGGAGGCGTCATCAATATTGTAACGAATAAGAAGAAGAGAAAATGGTTTGTGGATACTTCTTATTCTTATGGTTCGTTTAATACGCATAAGTCGTATATCAATTTCGGACAGACTTTCAGAAGCGGATTGATGTATGAGATTAATGCATTTCAGAACTATTCCGACAATGATTATTATGTGGATACGTATGTCACTCATTTTTCTCCCGATGGCAATACCACCGACAAAAAGAAGATTGAGCATGTAAAACGTTTCAATGACACTTACCACAATGAGGCTGTCATCGGAAAAGTGGGTTGGGTGGGGAAACCCTTTGCCGACCGTCTGCTTTTCGGTTTTACTTATTCCAATATGTACAAGGAGATTCAGACAGGAGTGCGCCAAGAGGCAGTATTTGGAGAGAAACACCGCAAGGGACATTCGCTGATGCCCTCATTGGAGTATCATAAGCGGGATTTATTTACCAAAGGACTGGATGTTAGTTTGACGGCAAATTATAATTATAATCTGACTCAGAATATTGATACGGTGCCTTATCAATATAATTGGTATGGAGAAAAGCAATATACCGGTTCAAAAGGAGAGCAATCTTACCAGGACAATGAATCGAAGAATAAGAACTGGAATGGGACGTTCAAGGTTGATTATCGTCTCAGCAGGACGCAGACCTTTACACTGAGCCATGTACTGACGGTTTTCGAGCGCAGTAACCGTTCGGATGTGAATTCCACTTCGGCTGTTTCGGATTTTACCGTTCCCAAGAAGACAAGGAAGAATATCACCGGACTTTCTTATCGTCTGATGCCTGCTGAAAGGTGGAACTTCTCTGCCTTCGGAAAGTATTATAACCAGCATAGTTCGGGATTAGTCTCACAGAATGCCGATGGTATAGGGAACTATATTGATATGTCCAAGCACGTAAGCGCTCTGGGGTATGGAGCGGCAGGCACATATTGGATAATAAGGGATTTACAGGTAAAGCTCTCGTATGAGAAAGCTTATCGGTTGCCATCGAATGAAGAGTTGTTCGGTGATGAGGACTTGGAAGCGGGTAAGGCTGACCTGAATCCGGAGAACAGTGACAATATCAACTTGAATCTCAGTTATACGCACCGCTTGGGCAAGCATGAGCTCTATGTGGAAGGAAGTCTGATTTATCGTGATACAAAAGATTACATCGTCCGTACCATCAGCTCTTTTGGTGGTAAAAGTTATGGTTCCTATTATAATCACGGGCGTGTAAAGACGAAAGGTTTTAATGTGTCTGCACGTTACAGCTATTCGCACTGGCTCAGTGTGGGAGGTACTTATAGCAGCATGGATACGCGTGACAATGAAAAATATCTGGAGGGAGGCTCCCTGCAGGAAAGCCTGAAGTATAAACTTCGTATACCCAATCAGCCTTACCGTTATGCCAGCTTGGATGCTTCGCTCTATTGGCATGATTTGTTTGCAAAAGGAAACCGCTTGTCGTTCACGTATGACAGCTATTATCAGCACGAATTTCCGTTGAATTGGGAAACTATCGGAGAGGCTTCTTCCAAGAAACGTGTGCCGGAACAATTTTCACACAATCTGGGGATTACGTATAGTATCAAGAATGGACGCTATAACCTCTCGTTGGAATGCAAGAATTTTACGGATGAGAAATTGTATGATAATTATAGCCTGCAGAAAGCCGGGCGTGCATTCTACGGGAAGGTGAGGGTTTATTTCGGACAATAGAATATGAATCGATAAAATATAAATAGAAGAATGATGAATAGAAAATTTTTGTTTTGGTCTGTTGTCATGGCATGTTGTGCAGGCAGCGTGTTGACTTCATGCAGTGATGATACAGTACCTGAAAATTCAACGCCGGATGCTCCCGGTACCGGGGCAGGGACATACGTGGTTGCTGCCACTGTTGATGGGGTAAATTATCTCCTGACTGCCGAGTCTTTGGACGAAGGAAGCGTTACAGTAAAAAATAACGGTCTTGAAACAGAGACCGGTACATATTGGGTGTTTCATAACAATGATTACCTCTTCCGCCTTGTGTATAATAAGGGAGGAGACGGAACCGGTTCTTCTTACATTCTGAACAGTAATAATAAGCTCGAAGAGCATCTGTCGTATGCTTTTAAACGCATCACCACGTATGGCACGTGGGGAGATAATGTGATTACCGCTTCTACCGGAGATACAGACCGGACGGATGCCGGCGGATATGCGGAGCAAGGTATTTTGGTCAACTATCTGAATTCACTGGACGGTACTACAAGTACCAAGACTTACCCGTGTGAAAACTACTTGGGTAATGGTGAGTATGTTACTTTTTCCGGGTTTGTACAGGCAAACGGCAAACTTTACACTTCAGTAATTCCGATGGGGATGAGCCAATATGGTGTAAAAGCGTTCCCGGACAAGGTGACCGATCCGCAACTTGTGGCAACCGTGGCGGGAGGCAGTGGCAGCGGTGCTTATAAAGAAGGTTCTATTCCTTCTACTCAGTATCCCGACCATGCATATGTGGCTATTTACAGCGGAAATGATTTCAGTAGTACTCCAACGATTGTTGCCACTGATAAAATCGGCTTTGCCAGCGGACGTATGCGTTCTCAATATTACCAGACTATTTGGGCGGCTGATAACGGCGATCTTTATGTTTTCTCACCCGGCTACGGACGACTTACCACTTCTTCGGATGACTTAAAGCGTGTGCAGGGAACACTTCCTTCGGGAGTGATGCGAATCAAGGCAGGAGAAACTTCGTTTGACGATACTTATTATGTCAATCTAGAAGAGCTTGGAAACAAGCATCCGATGTACAAATGCTGGCATATCACAGAAGATTATTTCCTGCTTCAGATGTATACTCGCGGGTTACAGTCGAAAGGGGAGTATACTACTGAACTGGCAGTCTTTAAAGGTGAAGACCGGACACTGAAACCGGTGACCGGATTGCCATCGGAAGATGTTCTGAGTGCTTATGGAAATATTCCTTATAACGAGAACGGTTACATATATATGCCGGTATCCACTACCGATGGCAGTACTCCGGCACTTTACAAGATTGACCCTCGGACTGCTACTGCCACAAAGGGGCTGACTATCATTGCGGAGTCTGTTAGTACTGTAGGTAAACTTACATCTCAGAAATGAAAAAGATATTTCGGACACTGCATCTTTGGCTTTCTGTACCTTTCGGACTGCTCGTCAGCCTGATATGCTTTTCGGGTGCCATGCTGGTTTTCGAGAACGAAATAACAGAATGGAGCCGTCCCGACCTTTATCAAGTGAAAGAGATAAAGGCGGAACCGCTGCCTGTGGAGATGCTTCTAGAACGAGTGGCGGAGACATTGCCCGATAGTGTATCTGTTGCCGGAGTGAGTATTCCTTCGGAGAAAGGGCGCACGTGGCAGGTAAATCTTTCCAAACCGCGCCGTGCATCAGTTTATATCGACCCTTATACGGGTGAAGTGAAAGGGAAATACGAACGTCCGGCTTTTTTCCTGACCATGTTTAAACTGCATCGCTGGCTGTTGGACAGTATGAAGCCTGATGGCGGTATTTTTTGGGGAAAGATGATAGTAGGAGTGAGTACACTGATGTTTGTTCTTATTCTGTTGACGGGTATCATTATTTGGTGGCCGCGTACACTGCAGGCGATGAAGAATAGTCTGAAGATAACGTCGCGGAAGGGGTTTCGCAGGTTCTGCTATGATTTTCATGTGGCGGGCGGTCTGTATGCGTTGTTGTTTTTGCTGGTGATGTCACTGACGGGGCTGACTTGGTCTTTCGCCTGGTACCGGACCGGATTCTATAAAATCTTTGGAGTAGAAACCCGGCAAGGAAGTGGGCATGCAGCTCATGGACAGGAAAAGAAGGGAAAGGAAAAATCACAGGCTCCGTATGCACATTGGGAACAGGTTTATCGACAGTTGAAGAATGAGAATCCCGATTGCAGACAGATTACCATATCCCGGGGTACTGCCAATGTCTCTTTCGACCGGTTGGGCAATCAGCGTGCGAGTGATCGTTATGAGTTTGACCCTCGTTCGGGTGAGATAACAAATGTATCTTTATATCAGAACGCTGAGCCATCGGGGAAGATTCGGGGATGGATATATTCAGTGCATGTGGGAAGTTGGGGCGGCATGTTTACCAAAATACTTGCCTTTGCTGCGGCTCTCTTCGGAGCTTGTCTGCCACTGACCGGCTATTATCTGTGGATAAGGCGTAAGATAGGGCAAAGAAAGAGGAAATGCCGATAGAATTATGAATTTATTGTATCGTTATCTGTCGTGGCGGATATATTCCGACACGACAGCAAAACGATAGCAAAGTAATTTTCGGCTTAAAACCACTTTATCTTTTTGAAGATAACGAATGCCATGGCCGATAGCATGATAGATATTAATATGATGAGGCTGAAAGCATGCGGTAACTCATCTACATGTACATCTACGTTCATTCCATAAAAGCTGGCTATCAATGTAGGTACCATCAATATGATGGAGATGCTGGTCATGCGTTTCATGATGGTATTCACATTATTTGAAATAATGGAAGCGAAAGCATCCATTGTGCCTGTTAAGATGTCACTGTAAATATTTACTGTGTTATATGCTTGTTTCAATTCAATGACCACATCTTCTACCAAATCAGGGTTCTGGTAATCCTTTTCCTGAAAGATACTTTGCAATTTGCCTATCATCACCTCATTTCCACGTATCGAGGTGTTGAAATAGACTAATGTCTTTTGCAGCTTCATCAGTCGAAGTAAATCTTCGTTGCGGATGCTTTTCTCCAACTCTTTTTCGGCTGCCGTCACATCATTGTTTATTTGCTTCAGGTATTTTAGGAACCATACTGCAGAAGAGTAAATCAGCCGTAATATCAATTCAAACTTATTGCGCACCACTATTCCTTTTCGGCGTGTATGGTCGATAAAGTCGGGTATCATTTCAGTGGAATGATAGCAAATGGTGACAATAATCTCATTGTTTGTGATAATGCCGATGGGAATGGTTGTATATGGAATACTTCCTTGTTGTTGCAAAGGAATACGGATAATGGTCAGCAACCAGTTTTCCTCGGTGTCGGTACGCGGTCGTTCATCTACATCGGCAATGTCCTCTAAAAAAGATTCGGGGACTTTTAAATCTTTGGTCAGAAAGTCAAAATCGCTTTTATCAGGGCATTCTACATTTACCCAGCAGTTGGGCATCCACTGCGGCTTTTCCACAAAACCGTTTTCACAATAAAGATATTTTCTCATCTTATTGCCTCCTTTCGTTTGTTTTAATTCCGGGCAGAGGCATTGCAGGTGTGCTGTTTAGAGCCCTGCCGGATAAGTTAATACTATACTGTACGTTCGTGGGTTTGAATCGTCCATTTCTTGTTGTTTTTTATAAATTCCGAGGCAAAAGTACGTAAAAACTTTAAATACACCTAATCTTCTGTACCTATTTATGGTGATTGTTGTTCTATATTATCCTAATAATTAGGTATTGCAGAGGGAAACGCAGTGCACTACTTTTGCAAATGTAATAATTACAATTTAAAAATTAATTTCATTTTTAAAATAGAAAGTGTATGGAACCTATTATTAATTCACAAATACCTGAATTTAAAGTTCAGGCATTTCACAATGGAGAGTTTAAAACAGTGACTAACAAGGATATCGAAGGGAAATGGGCTATTTTCTTTTTCTATCCTGCCGACTTTACTTTCGTTTGCCCTACTGAGTTGGTAGACATGGCAGAGAAGTATGACCGATTCAAGGAAATGGGTGTAGAGGTGTATTCTGTCAGCACAGATTCACATTTTGTTCATAAAGCATGGCATGATGCTTCCGAAAGCATTCGCAAAATCACTTATCCAATGTTGGCAGATCCTACCGGAGCTCTTTCTCGCGCATTCGGTGTGATGATTGAGGAAGATGGCATGGCTTATCGTGGTACCTTTGTGGTTAATCCTGAAGGTAAGATTAAATTGGCTGAAATTCAGGACAACAGCATCGGACGTAATGCCGATGAGTTACTTCGTAAAGTGGAGGCGGCTCAGTTTGTTGCCGGTCATGATGGGGAAGTTTGTCCCGCAAAGTGGAAAAAAGGTGCCGAGACACTGAAACCGAGCATTGACCTCGTAGGTAAAATTTAAAGCAATTGGGAAAAATATGTTGGATAGCGCAATAAAAGAACAGTTAAAGGGGCTATTTGCCCAACTGGATGCGCACTATACTTTCGACATCTTTGTCCACCCTCGGCATGAAAGCCGTGCCGAGTTGGTGGACTTGTTGGAAGAAGTG
>ERZ1504793.649-NODE-649-length-9509-cov-4.275227_pt1 | contig 9509 bp, 8 predicted proteins | sample MGYA00575731_ERZ1504793 | MGnify/ENA primary metagenome ERZ1504793 (study PRJEB39906, sample SAMEA3182103) | gut metagenome | biome: human; feature: gut; material: Stool; isolation source: human stools | place: Canada | collected 2013-02-19 ...
GAAAACTGAAAATAATGTGTAATTTCGCCCAATGTAAGATATAAACAAATTGTATAACCAAAACAAACTTCAAATGAAAAAGCATAATTTCAATGCGGGACCATCTATCTTGCCTCGCGAGGTAATTGAGAAGACAGCACAAGCCGTTCTTGATTTTAATGGGTCAGGCCTTTCCATCATGGAAATCAGTCACCGTGCTAAAGATTTTCAGCCTGTAGTAGACGAAGCTGTTGCTTTGTTTAAGGAACTGTTGAACATCCCGGAAGGGTACTCGGTACTATTCTTGGGGGGTGGAGCCAGCTTGGAATTCTGTATGATACCTTTCAACTTCCTCGAAAAAAAAGCTGCTTACCTGAACACAGGCGTATGGGCTAAGAAAGCGATGAAAGAAGCCAAGGCTTTCGGCGAGGTAGTAGAAGTGGCATCTTCCGCTGAAGCGACCTATACCTATATTCCCAAAGATTATACGGTTCCCGCCGATGCAGATTATTTCCACGTCACAACGAATAACACAATCTATGGAACAGAACTTCATGAAGATCTGGATTCTCCGGTTCCTATGATTGCTGATATGTCATCTGATATTTTCTCTCGTCCTATCGACGTTTCTAAATATATTTGTATCTATGGCGGTGCGCAGAAGAATTTGGCTCCGGCCGGTGTCACTTTCGTTATTGTAAAGAACGATGCTGTGGGCAAGGTATCACGCTATATTCCTACTATGCTGAATTATCAGACTCACATTGACGGCGGCTCTATGTTCAACACACCTCCTGTACTTCCTATTTATGCCGCTTTGCAGACTTTACGCTGGATAAAAGCCAACGGTGGTGTAGCAGAAATGCAGAAACGTGCTAAAGAGAAGGCAGACATGCTGTATGCTGAAATAGACCGTAACAAAATGTTCCGTGGCACAGTAACGGATAAAGCCGACCGCTCTTATATGAACATTTGCTTTGTAATGAATGACGAATACAAAGACCTGGAAGCCGATTTCTTGAAATTTGCCACAGAAAAAGGTATGGTGGGTATTAAGGGACACCGTTCTGTAGGCGGTTTCCGTGCATCTTGCTACAACGCTATGCCGAAGGAAAGCGTTCAGGCTTTGATTGACTGCATGCAGGAATTTGAGAAACTTCATTAATAATTATGTTCACCACAGATTATACGAATTGCACAGATAGGAACAATAAATGGAATCTGTGATAATCCGTGATAATCTGTGGTGAACCTTTTTAATACAATAAGACCATGAAAGTATTAGTAGCAACAGACAAGCCGTTTGCAAAAGTTGCAGTAGACGGTATCCGTAAAGAAATAGAAGCAGCAGGTTATGAACTGGTATTGCTGGAAAAATATGGTGAAAAAGCTAAACTACTGGAAGCTGTAAAGGACGTTAACGCAATCATTATCCGCAGTGATATTATTGATGCCGAAGTATTGGATGCGGCAAAAGAACTGAAAATCGTAGTACGTGCAGGAGCAGGTTATGATAACGTGGATTTGGCGGCTGCTACGGCACACAATGTGTGTGTTATGAATACTCCGGGACAGAACTCCAATGCAGTAGCCGAACTGGCTTTTGGCATGATGGTGATGGCTGTCCGCAATTTCTATAACGGGACTTCGGGTACTGAGCTGATGGGCAAGAAGTTAGGTATCCATGCATACGGCAATGTAGGTCGCAATGTGGCTCGTATCGCTAAAGGTTTTGGCATGGATATTTATGCTTTTGACGCTTTCTGCCCGAAAGAAGTGATCGAAAAAGATGGTGTGAAAGCTGTTTCTTCTGCTGAGGAACTGTATGCTGCTTGTAATATAGTGTCCCTGCATATTCCTGCTACGGCTGAAACTAAAAATTCCATCAACTATGAATTGGTCAACAAGATGCCTAAAGGAGGAGTATTGGTAAATACTGCCCGTAAGGAAGTGATCAATGAAGCGGAATTAATCAAACTGATGGAAGAACGCACCGACTTAAAGTATGTTACTGATATCATGCCGGTTGCCCATGCAGAGTTCTCGGAAAAATTTGCCGGCCGTTATTTCGCTACACCGAAAAAGATGGGGGCCCAGACGGCTGAAGCAAATATCAACGCAGGTATCGCTGCTGCCAGACAAACAGTAGGCTTCCTGAAAGATGGTTGTGAAAAATTCAGAGTAAATAAATAAGTAATCCAATAACCGCAGGGGCGGATTGAATCCGACCGGATGCATATAGCTTATGTTTTCGGGCGAATGCAATTCGCCCCTGCAAGTAAAATCTAATACCTTTATTTTATGGCAATAATAAAACCCTTCAAAGGCATCCGCCCTCCGAAAGAATTGGTAGAACAAGTAGCTTCACGTCCATACGACGTACTGAATTCTGAAGAAGCACGCGAGGAAGCGAAAGGTAATGAAAAGTCACTTTATCATATTATAAAACCGGAAATTGATTTCCCTGCCGGAACAGACGAACATGATCCTAAAGTATATGAGAAGGCTGCCGAAAATTTCCAGATGTTTCAGGACAAGGGCTGGTTGGTGCAAGATGAAAAAGAAAATTATTATGTATATGCACAAACCATGAATGGCAAGACCCAATATGGACTGGTGGTAGGAGCGTATGTTCCCGATTATATGAACGGGGTCATCAAAAAACATGAACTGACCCGTCGTGACAAGGAGGAAGACCGCATGAAACATGTCCGCGTAAATAATGCCAATATAGAACCGGTATTCTTTGCTTACCCGGATAATGCGGAATTGGATGCTATCGTTAAGAAATATACTTCACAACGGCCGGAATATGATTTTATCGCTCCGGGTGACGGCTTCGGACATTCATTCTGGGTGATCGACAAAGAAGAAGATATAAAAGCTATCACAAAAGCTTTCGAAGCCATGCCGGCTCTTTATATTGCCGATGGTCATCATCGCTCGGCTGCCGCAGCCCTGGTAGGCGCCGAAAAAGCGCAGCAAAATGCAAACCATCAGGGAAATGAGGAGTACAATTACTTTATGGCTGTATGTTTCCCGGCCAACCAGCTGACTATTATTGATTACAACCGTGTTGTAAAAGACTTGAACGGGCTGTCTCCGGAACAATTCCTGACCGCTGTCAGCAAGAATTTTGTGGTAGAAGAGAAAGGAACTGAGGTCTATAGACCACAGGCTCTTCACAATTTCTCTCTCTATCTGGACGGTAAATGGTACAGCTTGACAGCAAAACCGGGCACATACGATGACAATGATCCTATCGGAGTATTGGACGTGACTATTTCTTCCAACTTGATATTGGATGAAATATTGGGAATCAAGGATCTTCGTTCCGACAAACGGATTGACTTTGTAGGTGGTATCCGTGGCCTGGAGGAATTAAAGAAGCGTGTGGACAGCGGTGAAATGAAAGTGGCTTTGGCCCTTTACCCTGTTTCTATGAAACAATTAATGGATATTGCCGATACCGGCAATATCATGCCGCCCAAAACAACTTGGTTTGAACCGAAACTTCGTTCGGGATTGGTTATTCATAAACTGAGCTAATCCATAGTGGAACACGGACAGAAAGAACAAACCTGCATTTCCCTTTCTGTCCGTGTCCGTTCAATCATTTCATATAATTTTTCAGCTGCTACAGGTGATATAAATTCTTTTATATTTGTTGATTAGGTATAATTAAAATAAATAGATGTCAGAGTGAAAGAATAAAGCATTTTTCCTTTGTTTATTGCTGACAAATATCTAATTTCGCGCCGATTTTAAAGCGTGTAATAAAAACGATGACTAACAACAAGACTAAAGGATTTCTCCTTGGGGCAATCGCAGCAGCCAGCTACGGCATGAACCCACTGTTCACCCTTCCTCTTTATAGTGCAGGAATGAGCGTAGACTCGGTATTATTTTATCGCTATGCACTGGCTATAGTTGTACTAGGTATCATGATGAAGATGCAAAAGCAATCTTTTGCCATTAAGAAAGCGGATGTGCTGCCACTTTGCATCATGGGACTGCTGTTCTCATTCTCTTCCCTGTTTCTCTTTATGAGTTATAACTACATGGATGCCGGTATCGCATCCACCATACTGTTTGTCTACCCGGTACTGGTAGCTATTATTATGGCTGTAGTATTTAAGGAAAAAGTATCGCCGGTCACTATGTTTTCCATAGCGCTGGCCTTTGTGGGAATTTCCTTGCTCTGTAAAAGTCCGGGAGGACAGACACTCAGCCTGGTCGGGATTACTTTTGTCTTTTTATCATCCTTGTCTTATGCTATCTATATAGTTGGCGTAAACCGTTCTTCCCTGAAGGATATGCCTATAGCCAAGCTTACTTTCTATGTCCTGCTTTTCGGCCTGTCTGTTTATGTGGTGCGATTGAAGTTCTGTACAGGATTACAGCCTATCCCTACACCCTTGTTATGGGTGAACGCAGTTTCACTGGCTGTTTTTCCTACTGTTATTTCGTTGGTGACCATGACAAAGGCCATACACTACATTGGTTCCACCCCCACTGCTATTCTGGGTGCTTTGGAGCCTGTTACAGCTTTATTCTTCGGAGTACTGATTTTTGGAGAGCAGCTGACACCGCGCATTATTCTGGGCATTTTGATGGTGATTACTGCCGTAACTCTGATTATAGGAGGAAAAACATTGCTGAAAAAAAGCAAGATTCGGTTAAGGCATACTGGCAGATAAAGTCGGATTTTGTATCTTTGCCCTTGCAATTATAAATTTTCCACTATGAAAAAACAACTGATGCAATGGGCAGGAGTGGGAATGTGGATGGTATTGGGGCTGTCCGCATGTTCCCCTACAAAAACAGAAATCGGAAATCTGAATGTCATTCCGCAGCCCCAAGAAGTAAGTCAAGACATTCAAGCCCACCCTTTTGTTATTAATCCGCAAACCGGTATTGTTTATCCGGAAGGCAATGAAAAGTTGCAACGGACGGCAGAATTTTTAGCTTCCTATATTAAAGAGGCAACGGGAATTACTGTTCGGACAACAACTGAAGCCGCAAGGAAGAACTCCATCATTTTGGCGGTTGACGGTTCCATTACCAACAAAGAGGGGTATCAACTGGAGGTAACTTCTGAAAACATCCATTTGAATGGAGGAAGTGAGTCGGGAGTATTTTATGGAATACAAACGCTCTACAAGGCTTTGCCGTTGACCAAAAACAAACAGGTATCCGCTGCCATCCCGGTGGGAACTGTTAATGACTATCCTCGTTTCGGTTATCGTGGTTTCATGGTAGACGTGGGCCGCCATTATTTTCCGGTTTCTTATCTGAAACAAATCATTGATATGCTGGCACTGCACAATATCAATTATTTTCATTGGCATCTGACCGAAGACCAAGGCTGGAGAATTGAAATCAAGAAATATCCCAAACTTACGGAAATAGGTTCGATGCGTCCGCGTACATTGATTGACCGTGAAACCCAGACCTACGATGAAACTCCTCATAGCGGTTTTTATACACAGGAAGAAGCAAAAGAAATTGTCAAGTATGCCGCTGACCGTTTTATTACTGTAATTCCCGAAGTTGACCTTCCGGGACATATGATGGGAGCTTTGGTTTCCTATCCGGAATTAGGTTGTACGGGAGGTCCATACGAGATTCCTTGTAAATGGGGGGTATTCCCAGATGTGCTGTGTGGAGGAAACGACCGGACTTTACAGTTCGCCAAAGATGTATTGAATGAAATAATGGATATCTTTCCATCTCCTTATATCCATATTGGTGGAGATGAATGTCCGAAAGTACGTTGGGAAAAATGCCCTGTATGTCAAGCTAAAATTCGGGAACTGGGTTTGAAAGATACACCAAAACATAGCAAGGAGAACCAATTACAGACCTATTTCATGTCCGAGGTAGGCAAAGTTATCAATGACAGAGGGCGTAAAATGCTGGGCTGGGATGAGATGTTGGAGGGAGGATTGGCTCCAGGTGCCACAGTGATGTCATGGACCGGTGTCAAAGGTGGTATCGAAGCCGCCCGTCTGCACCATGATGCGATTATGACTCCTATTCAGTATCTTTATTTCAGCAATCCTACTTACAACCGGATAAAAGGGACTAAAAGCCTTGGACGTGTCTATACATTTGAACCTGTTTCTAATGAATTGGCAGAGGATGAACGAAAATATATCATCGGTACCCAAGGATGCATATGGACAGAATGGACACGTGACAGTTTGAAGATGGAATGGCAAATTCTTCCCCGTATGGCTGCCTTGTCCGAGATTCAATGGACGGAACCGTCACATAAAAATTTCGACAGTTTCTTGAAACGTTTACCGGCTCTGCTGGCTATCTACCGGGATAGAGGTTATGATTTTCGCCAGGACATTTATGATGTGAACATTGATATTGTTCCGGCTCCCGATGAAGGAAAAGCCCGGATTGCTTTTCAGACGTTTGATGACGCGGAAATACATTATACATTGGACGGCAGCGTTCCCGATGTGCAATCCCCATTGTATACCGACACTATACAAGTGGATAAAGATGTTATCATACAAGCCATTGCAGTTCGTCCGCAGGGTGCCAGTCAGATAAGTAAGGAGGAAATACATTTTAATGCAGCCACAATGAAACCGGTTACCTTGAACACCATTCCTCATAAATCATATACTTTTAAAGGAGGAAGTACCTTGATAGACGGATTATATGGGGATATGAATTATCGCTCAGGGCGTTGGATTGGTTTCTACGGGACAGATATGAATGTGACCCTTGATTTACTTGAGCCTAAGGAGGTGTCTTCAGTTTTCGTAAACACAATGTTGAACACAGGCGATGCTATCTTTGGTACAACAGGTCTGAAGGTGGAAGTTTCTGAGGACGGGAAAAATTTCCGCAGGGTAGCCTCCGAAGATTTTCCCGTTGTGGAAAAAGGAACTAAAATGCAGAGCCGCAAAGACTCTGTCTCTTTTGACAAAGTAAAAGCCCGCTATATTAAAATCATAGCAGAAGTTACTCCGAAACTTCCCGCATGGCATTCTATGCCTGGCGAAAAAGCGTTTTTGTTTGTTGACGAAATAGGAGTGGAGTAAATCCGCCTTCGGAGCAATGGCTTTCTAAAGAACAAATACCAAACAAGAAACGGACATTCTGACAAAAACAGATGTCCGTTTCCTTATTCATAAGCCTTTCATGTATTTTCAAAAGCTGTTCAAGAAAAAATGGCGATAGAGATTCACTCTGTCGCCATTATGTGATGTGGAATGTCTAATTCCTTATGCTTTAGGAAGTGCTTCTTTTACAACCATAGTACGGTTTACATATTCTGCACCGTTCAATTGCTTGATAGCTTCTTTGGCTTCGTCATCATTAGGCATTTCTACAAAAGCAAAGCCTTTAGAACGACGTGTTTCACGGTCAGTAATAAGTTTTACTGAAGCTACTGTTCCATACTCTTCCATTACACCTCTCAAATCACCTTCCCTAACATTATAGTTAAGGTTTCCAATATACAAATTCATAAAATAAAAATTGATAAATAAATAATTAAGTAAACTTTGAATTTAAAAATTTAGTTAGAAGAATAGAAACGGTTCAAGTGTGAGATGAATTGAGTCAATCGAAAAAACTATCTTTTTATATTCCGTTGTCAAAGGAACGATAAATAATTGGATTATCCACTATATTTCTCTTTTTATTTTGATATTTTTTTAGCCGGTGACTCTTTTTATACTTTTTAGGCTTAAAGCAGGAGCCTTATATCATTCATATTCACTAATTTTGTATCAACAGCTAACTTATAACTAAGATTTATATGATATTGAATGAAAGAGAAAGCCGCCATGAGCATGTGTTGCATGTGGCCCGACAAATGATGACGGCAGCGCGCACTGCTCCCAAAGGAAAAGGTGTTGACATTATTGAAATAGCCATGGTGACGGATGGTGATATCAATATTTTATCGGAAATGATGGTGAAAATGGTTGCGGAGCATGGAATGAAATTCTTTCTGCGCGATGCGGAAAATATTCTGAATGCGGAATGTGTCCTGTTAATAGGTACCCACGAACAGGCGCAAGGATTGAATTGTGGTCATTGTGGATATGCCACCTGCGTGTCTCGCAAAGAAGGAGTGCCGTGTGCTCTCAATAGTGTCGATGTGGGCATTGCCATCGGATCAGCTTGTGCCACGGCAGCAGACAACAGGGTGGACACACGGGTCATGTTCTCGGCCGGACTAGCAGCGCAGCGTCTGAACTGGCTGGAAGGATGCACCCAGGTTTATGCCATCCCTGTCAGTGCATCCTCTAAAAATCCTTTCTTTGACCGGAAACCTAAAGAATAAATTTCTCTACTACCGCGGCTACACCATCTTCTTCGTTAGAAAGGGTGATGTAGTCGGCGTTTTGACGGACTATTTCTTGAGCATTGGCCATTGCTACCCCCAATCCGGCATATTGTATCATAGAAAGATCGTTAAAACCATCACCAACGGCAATCATTTCTTCTTTTGTCATACCGATTTCTTTTAGCAATACGGCCAGTGATTGTGCTTTATCAATACCTTTAGGAACCAATTCCAAAAAATAAGGTTCGGAACGGAATACGCCCATACGGTCTTTCAAGTGTTCGTACATTTCTTTTTCAAGCACTGCAAGCCGCGTAGGTTCACCTACAATCAGACATTTGGCAATAGGAAATTTTATTGCCTCCAGAAAATGATCCACTTTCTTGGGAGTCATCACATTCAGAATAGCTTCTTTCAATACATATTCATCTTCCGGATATTCAGTCAATACATATTTTCCATCGTAAGTGACGATAGCAAAATGATTGTCGGTGGCACATTTATACAGGTAAGGCAATATATCCGGATCGAGCACATTCTCGTACATCATCTCACCGGTTTTCCAGTCTATGATCTCACCTCCGTTATACGAAAGTATATAACCTTCGTATTTCTGCAACTCTAAGATCTCGGCCAGTGGAGCCACACCGTATGTGGGACGCCCCGATGCCAAAACAATTTTTACTCCGCGCTCTTGCGCTTCGATAAGTGTACGACGTGTGTGTTCCGTTACCTCTTTCTTTTGATTGGTCAACGTTCCGTCTAGGTCTAAAACTAATAATTTATACTTCATATACTATTTAATGGAGTGCTTTTGCCAAATTCGCTGCAAATATAACGATTAAATTCATGGCTTTTTGCTACATTTGCTCAAAATAAACAAGAATCATGACAGAAATTTTATTAACCGTAATTATTATCCTGCTGATAATTAATATTGTAATCGCACTTACTAAAAACAATCGTCTGCAAACCGAACGTCTGGAAGGATTGCTACGCGAAGAAATGAAAGAAAACCGGGACGAGCTGGGAAGAAATATCCGCGAACTGCGTAATGAACTGAATCAAACCTTGAACTATTCTATCCGCAATATGCAGGATACTTTGCATAAAAACCTGCTGACCGGTAATGAAATGCAACGGGAAAAATTTGAAGCAATGGGCAAGCAACAGGAAGCCCTGTCTCTTATACACATCTGACGCTGCC
>ERZ1504793.661-NODE-661-length-9380-cov-4.136408_pt1 | contig 9380 bp, 6 predicted proteins | sample MGYA00575731_ERZ1504793 | MGnify/ENA primary metagenome ERZ1504793 (study PRJEB39906, sample SAMEA3182103) | gut metagenome | biome: human; feature: gut; material: Stool; isolation source: human stools | place: Canada | collected 2013-02-19 ...
CCCCCTACTACACCATGGACGAGGCGTTCAAGGCGCAGACTGCCAGCGGCAAGCCGATCGTCCTTCTGCGCGACTACACCACCGGCTCGACCTTTAACTCCGGCAGCATCAACCGAACGGTCGATCTGAATGGTCACACCTGGACCTGCACCGGCACGGATGCGAACAGCGCGGCGTTTGAGATCAACTACGCCAATGCATCCCTGACGGTGAAGAACGGCAAGATCGTCAGCTCGCAGCTCGTGGGTCTGATTCCGTCGGCAAGTGGCGGCACGATCACCTATGACAACTCGAGCCTCACGTTCGAGGGTGTTGAAATGAGCACGACCGCCACGAGCGGCATCGAGACCAACGGCAACAACACGAACGACAGCGTCACGCTGAAAAACAGCACGCTGAACGTGCCCAACGGCTTCGGCATCTACTTCCCCAGCAGCGGCACGCTGACCATCGACAACAGCACCATCAACACCAAGACCATGGGCGTGCAGGTCTGCGCCGGCAGCCTGGAGATCACCGGAGAGAGCGCCATCAACGTCACCGGCGATGCGGTGCCCAAGACCGAGAATGACGGCGCCATTCAGGACGGCGCGGCTATCTCCATCGTGAACCGCACCGGCTACAAGGATCTGGGCAATGTGACCGTCACCGGCGGTACGTTCAAGGCCAACGGCACCAACGCTGCCATCAAGGCTTACAACTGGAAGGACAAGACCGAGACTGACTTCACTGCCAACGACAATGTCGCCGTTTCCGGCGGTACGTTCTCCAGCCAAGTGCCCAGTGAGTATGTTGCTGCAGACAAGAGAGTCCGCGTGGACAACGCGAACAGCTATACTATTGTGACGAACGGCAGCATCACCAGCGGCACCTACACCGAGGAGCCCACGGTGGCCCCCGGCTACAAGGCGGTCCAGAATACGGACGGCACATGGCGGGTGGAGAAGACCTCCGGCGGCTACTATTACTACCCCTCCACCCCCGGCATCACCGCTGAGCTGAACGGCACCAACAAGTCCGCCACGGATTATCCCGGCGGCGCCTACGGCCTGGTGTTCCGTTCCACCGCGGCGTTCAGCACCTTCCAGGGCGTCCAGGTGGACGGCAAGACCCTTGCCAAGTCCAACTACACCGCTGAAGAGGGCTCCACCGTGGTGTACCTGAAGGCCGCGTACCTCAAGACACTGGCGGCGGGCAAGCACACCATCACCATCCTGTCCACGGCGGGCAACACCAGCATGGACTTTACCATCGGCGGCAAGAGCAGCAGCCCCAAGACCTTTGACGCGGGCATCGGCATCTACGCCGTGACGGCGGTGCTGTCCGTCACCGGCATGGCGTGGACCGCTAAAAAGCGTCACTGAGAGCGAAAAAAGAAGGCCCGTAAGGGCTTTCTTTTTTTTGCCGCGCATCTGAAAACCCCTTGCAAAAGGGAAAGGAATATGTTACCATGTACTTTGTATACAGTATCCCATACACATATAAGAGAGACTGCACTGCGCCCAAGCCCCGGCAGGGGAGGGGAAATCGGCAGAATTTGCCGGTTTTGCTTGCTTTTTCCCGCAGCAGCGGGTATAGTGTGTATAGAACCGCCTGCTGCGGTACAAAAAGAAGGGGGCATAGAGAGATGACAGCCTTCACACCGGTGGACCCCGCCAATCCCCAGCGCGAGACGATATATACCCAGCTGAAAAACGCCATCATCAACGGCGATATCGCGCCGGATGAGCGCATTGTCGAAACAAAATACGCCGATATTTTCCGCGTCAGCCGCACCCCCGTGCGCGAAGCCATCCGTATGCTGGAGCGTGAGGGGCTGGTGGTCTACGAGCCCCGTAAGGGCGCCGTGGCCCGGCCCAGGCTGACCCGTGCCGAGGTGGACGAGGTCTATACCATCCGTTCCGCCCTGCAGCTGCTCAGCGTGGATGCTGTGGTGCGGAACATCACCGACGCGCAGCTGGACGCCATGGAGGCCGACAACCGCGGCTGCGCCGAGGCGCTGGACAAGCATGACGTCGGTGCGTATTTCCGCCACCTGGACGAATTCAACGGCCTGTTGACCCAGAGCAGCAATATGCCCCTGCTCATCAAGCTCCTGGACCAGATCGAAAGCTACAGCGCCACCACGTCGTTTCAGAACCCGGAGCACGCCCGCTTCCGCGAGAGCGTGCTGTCCGATGACGAACGCCGCCGCCGTGCGTTGGCGGAGCACGAGGAGATCGTGGCGTCCCTGCGGGCCCGTGATGCGGATCGCCTCCGTCGGGTGCTCACCGCCCATACCGCTAACGTTCACGAGGCCGCACTCCAGCGCTACGGCAAGGAGGACTGACGCACAGACCCCATCTGCATGACGGATATGTACCATCTGCATGGCGGATATGTATCGCCCGCATGACGGATATGTACCATCTGCATAGCGGGTATGTACCGTCTGTATGACGGAATGTACCGCCTGCATGACGGATATCTACCGCCTGTATGATGGGTATGTACCGCCTGCACGAGACCCCTGTGACCTGTCATGGGGGCTTCTCTTGAAGACTAAGTGTATACAGTATACATATCGGAGGAGGCATTTATGGACTGGGACAGAGTCATCTACAACGGCACGGTGGTCAACGATGACGGTATGCAGCGTGCCGATATCTACATTCGTGACGGCCGGGTCGCCGCCGTCACGTCCGAGCGCCTGCCCGGCACCGTCGGCGAAGCCACCGACGCTTCTGGCCGCTATATCCTGCCCGGCCTGATCGAGACCCACGTTCACTCCCGCGACGGCCGTCTGGCTACCGGTGAGAAGGAGGACTTCCGTTCCTCCACCGCGGCGGCTGCCGCCACCGGTATTACCACCGTGTTCGAAATGCCCAACTGCACCCCTACCATCCACTCGGCGGAGTCTCTCCGCGATCTTGTCTCGGTCATCCAGCCCAAGGCCCATGCGGATTTCTGCGTCTGGGGCCTGGCTTTGGGCGATGCCAATCTTGCCAGCCTGCCCGCTTTGGCGGAGGCCGGCTGCGTGGCCTTCAAATTCTTCTGGGGCTACGCGGTAGACCGCCGGGACAACAGCCTGATCTACAACTATCGTGAGGGCATGGATAACGTCCTCCCGCCCCCGGACGACGGCCAGATCTATCGCCTGTTCCGCGCTGTGAAGGCCACCGGCAAACGCCTGGGCATCCACGCGGAGAATTTCTCCATTGTTCGGGCCCTGACGCAGGAGGTCCTTGCCACCGGTGCGCAGGACTACGCCGCATTGCTGCGTACCCGCCCCGTCAGCTGCGAGACCTCCATTATCGACACCGCCATCGACATGGCCAAGGAGCTCTCCATGCCCCTGCACGTCCTCCATGTGGGCGTAGGCGACGGCGTGGAGCACCTTCGCCGCGCCAAGGCTGACGGCGTGGATGTCACCGCCGAGACCTGTACCCATTACCTGACCTTCACCGACCGCGACGCCCGCCGCTGCGGCGCGGTGATGAAGACTTACCCTCTCATCCGTACCGCCGCAGATCGCCAGGCAGTCTGGCAGGGCCTTGCGGATGGTACTCTGGACTGGGTCTGCTCAGATCACGCGCCCCACACCTGCGAGGAAAAGCACCGTTCCTTCTGGGATGCCCCCGCCGGAATCAGCGGTATCGAGGGCCTTTCTCCTGTGCTGCTCACCGCTGTCCACCGCGGCCTGCTGACGCTGCCCCGCGTGGCGGCGATCACCTCCGCCAATGCGGCCCGTACTTTCGGCCTCTATCCCCGCAAGGGCGTTATTCGCCCCGGAGCCGATGCCGACTTGGCCATTGTGGATATGTCCGCGGCCTACACCTTCCGTCAGGAGAAGATGTACTCTAAAGCCAAATGGTCCCCCTATGACGGTATGTCCTTCCAGGGCCGGGTGGTCGAGACCATCCTCCGTGGCCGCACCACTATGCGTGACGGTCAGGTCCTGCCCGACTGCTTCGGCCAGTTCCTGCCGGTCTGCACCAAATAGCTTGTTTTCTTCCTTTACTCCTTTTCCTCCCCCTTGCACCGAACGGCTCCCGGGCGCGCGCCCGGGAGCCGTTTGGCTTTTTCCGCATAAAAGGGACCGCTGTATGGTGGCCCCTTTTGCTGTTTGGCAGCTACCTTATTGGTTTGGAATGTTTGGCACAAAGCGTTGCGGGTAACAGGGAATTCCGAAATGTCTACTGGGAAAAACAACAAAAGTTTTTCGCCGTGTTTAGGCAACTCTACAGAAATAGAGCCATGCCGGCCCTTTTCCGTTGACAGATCACAAAAGAGATGGTATTTTGAAACTGTGCTCGAGCACAGTCAATTCGTGCTCGAGCACAAATGACACATCGCCAAGGGCGATACAAATTTCGGAGAGGAGAAGCGGACGCGTGACCATCAAGCAGATCGCCGAAAAAGCGGGCACCAGCCGCGGCACCGTCGACCGGGTACTCAATGGCCGCGGCAACGTAAATCCCGAGCTGGCCAAGCGTATATTGGACATTGCCGAGCGTGAGCGCTACCAGCCCAACCAACTGGCTCAGGCGCTTATTCGCTCCCGTCAGCGCACCCACATCGGCATGGTCATACCCTCCGTCGGCAATCCTTTTTTTGACGAGGTGCTCCGCGGCGCACAGAGCCGCGCCAGAAAACTCTCCAGCTACGGCACCACCCTTACCATCCGCGAGATCAAGGGCTACGACGCCGCCACGCAGCTGCAGGCCATGCGCCGGCTGGTGGCCGAGGGCGTGGACGCGCTGGCGGTCATGCCGCTGGATGTGCCCGAGGTTGCGGAGTACCTGCAGTCACTGCCCATACCGGTGGTCACAGTCAACACCGATATCGATGTCGACCGTGTGGCCTTTGTCGGCTGCGACTACTACAACAGCGGTATGATTACCGGAGATCTGGTGCAGCTCATGCTCAATGGCCGGGGCCGCGTGGCGGCTGTTATCGGCAGCACCAATGTCCGCGGCCATATGGACCGCGTGCGCGGTCTGCGGACCGCACTGGAGGGCACGCCGGAGATCACGGTGGACGCCGTGCTGGAAAATCAGGACGACGACGATGTCTCCTATCAGGTGCTGCGGGCCTATCTGGCGGACCACACGCCGGACATGGTGTGCTTTGCCGCCGCCGGTATCGACGGCGGTATGCGGGCCATCCTGGAAAGCGGAAAGAATATCCGCGTGCTGGCGGTGGACGGGACGGAGGCCGTGCTGCGGTATATGGAGGAAGGGCGCATTGCCGCCACTGTGACCCAGGAGCCCTTCGCCCAGGGGGACGAGGCGGTGCGTGTGCTGTTCGACTATATCCACACCGGACGGCGGCCCGCCGCCGGCGTGGTGTATACCCACAACCGTGTGCGTGTGCGGCACTCGCAGTAAGTTTGTGATCCGATCGGCACAGGCCGATGATGATTTAACTTTTTAACAGGAGGAATGTATCATGGGAAACAGACCGGTAACTCTTTGCACCTGCCAGTGGGCGGACCTGCCCTTCGATGAACTGTGTGCGCTGGCGTCCAAGATGGGCTATGACGGCCTGGAGGTCGCCTGCTGGGGCAATGGCATCGACATTGATCGTGCATACAGCGATGACAGCTACGTGGCCTGGATCAAGGAGACCCTGGCGAAGAACAATCTGATCTGCAAGGCCCTGGCCTGCCACATCATCGGCCAGTGTGTGGGCGACGCCCCCGATCCCCGGCTGAACAACTTTGCTCCCGCGGCGCTGGCCGACAAGCCGGAGGAGATCCGCGCCTGGGCGATCGACACCATGAAGAAGGCCCCCGTGGTGGCCAAGAAGCTGGGCTGCTATGTGGTCACGGGCTTCACCGGCTCTCCCATCTGGAAGTGGCTGTATTCCTTCCCCCAGACCACCGAGGAGATGGTCGAGAACGGCTACGACGAGATCGTGCGCCTGTGGTCCCCTATCCTGGATGAGTTCAAGGCCAACGGCATCAAGTTCGCCCTGGAGGTCCATCCCGGCGAGATCGCTTTCGACTACTACTCCACCGAGAAGCTGCTGAAGAAGTTTGCCGACCGCCCCGAGTTCGGCCTGAACTTCGACCCCAGCCACCTGCTGTGGCAGGGCGTGACGCCCCATCTGTTCCTGCGCGACTTTATGGACCGCGTGTACCACGTCCATATGAAGGATGCGGCGGTGACTCTGGATGGCCGCAGCGGTCTGCTGGGCTCCCACATCGATTTCGGAGACCTGCGCCGCGGCTGGAACTTCCGCTCCCTGGGTCACGGTGACATGAACTTCGAGGAGATCATCCGCGTGCTGAACGCCGCCGGTTACGACGGCCCTCTGTCCGTGGAATGGGAGGACAGCGGTATGGACCGTATCGAGGGCGCTACCGAGGCGGCCGCTTTCGTGAAGAAGGTGGACTTCAAGAAGTCCGATGTGAAGTTTGACGACGCTATCGCCAACTGAAACGCGACAAGGAGGACAATATGGGTATTCAGATCCGTTACGGCATGGTCGGTGGCCACATGAACGCCTTTATCGGCGAGGTGCATCGCAAAGCCATCGCCTTTGACCCCCGCGCACAGCTGGTGGCGGGCTGCTTCTCTACCAATGCGGAGAAGAACCGTGAGACCGGCGAGACCTACTCCCTGGACATGAGCCGCGTGTACCCCAGCTATGAGGCCATGGCCGAGGCGGAGAGCAGGCGTCCAGACGGTATCGATTTCGTCAGCATCACGACCCCGAACAACACCCACTACGATGTGGCCAAGTGCTTCCTGCAGCACGGAATTCATGTGGTATGCGAAAAGCCTCTGTGCTTTACCGTGGAACAGGCGCAGGAGCTGGTGGCCCTGGCCAAGGAGAAAAACCTGGTTTTCGGCGTCACCTATACCTATTCCGGCTACACCATGATGAAGGTGGCCCGCGAGATGATCGCCGAGGGCAAGATCGGCAAGATCGCCGCCGTCAATGCGGAGTATGTCCAGGAGTGGCTCATCGATGAGCTGGGCGTCCCCGGCGAGGGCACCACTAAGCTGTCCGTCTGGCGCGCCGATCCGGCGGTGTCCGGTATCTCCAACTGTGTGGGTGACATCGGCACCCACATCGAGAACTCCGTCCACTACCTGACCGGCCTGAACATCAAGCGTCTGGCCGCCACCGTGAACCGCTACGGCAAGGAGCTGGACCTGAACGCCAATATGCTCGTCGAGTACGAAAACGGTGTCAACGGCGCGTACTGGTGCTCTCAGATCGCGGCGGGCAAGCTCAACGGCCTGACCATCCGCATCTACGGCAGTGAGGGTGCACTGGAGTGGGAGCAGCACTATCCCGATTATCTGAAGTACACCCCCAAGGGCAAGCCCACGGAGATCCTGTCCCGCGGTACCGGTTATATCACCGAGAAGGCCGGCGCGTACAGCCGCATCCCCTCCGGCCATCCCGAGGGACTGATCGTCGCCTTTGCCAACATCTACAAGAACATCATCAGCGCCATTCTGGCGGTGAAGGCGGGCGGTACGGCCAACGACGGCTCTTTCGACTATCCCACCGTCACCGACGGCCTCAACGGCGTGAAGTTCATTCACGCGGTCATCGACTCCGCAGCCAAGGACTCTGCCTGGGTGGAGCTGTAAGAACACGTTATAGGCGGACTTTGTCCGTATCTATAAAAAATTTTTAGGAGGAAACAACCATGAAGAAAGTACTGGCACTGATCCTTGCGCTGGTCATGGCCCTGTCTCTTGTCGCTTGCGGCGAGAAGAAGGACGATGACGCCAACAAGGACAACGATGCTGCCACGGGTAATCGCATCGCGATCCTGGTCCCCAATGCCGACCACGGCTGGACCGGCGCTGTGATGACCTATGCGCAGGAGAAGGCGCAGGAGCTGAATGACGCCGGCAAGTATGCCGCCACCGTCATCACCTCTTCCGACGCCGCCAACCAGATCCAGCAGGTGGAGGACCTGATCGAGAACAAGACCGCTGACTATGTGGTCATTCTGCCTCAGGACAACACCCTGGAGAACACCATGGCCAAGCTGGCCACCAGCGGCATCCCCTATGTGATGTTCGACCGTATCATCGACTCCGCTGCTTCCACTGCTGTTGCCTGCGTCAAGGGCGATAACAACGGCATCGGCGCCGAGACCGCCAAGCGCTTCATCGCCGACGGCATGAAGGCCGGCGACAAGATCCTCATCATGCCCGGTGACAACTCTTCCGTTCCCACCATGCGTAATGACGGCTTCTTCAGCGTGCTGAAGGAGAATGGCTGGACCGAGGAGCAGATCGCTGCCATCCAGTCCACCGACTACACCGGCTGGAGCCGCAGCAAGGGCAAGGAGCTGTTCATCAACTGGCTGGATGCCAGCACTGTTGAGGACATCACCGCCACCAAGTGGATCTTCACCCACGACGACGAGATCGCCATGGGCATCCTGGAGGCGCTGAAGAGCTCCGAGATCGACGCCGAGAAGAAGGACGCTTTCCTGAACGCCGGTGTGCATCTGGGCACCTCCTCCGGTCTGAACGAGATCTACTCCGTGCTGAAGGGCATCCATCAGAAGGATTACACCGCTGAGGTCGCCAAGCTGGCCGATCTGTTCTCCGTTACTTACGATCCCGCGATGATCAAGGCTGCCGTGGATGACATGATCACCCACATCGAGGGCGGTACCGTCACCCAGGATCACGTCATCGCCGTGTCCGTGGTGGATGCTACCAACGTCAACGACTTCCAGGGCTTCGGTGACGCTGTCTCCAAGTAAGTAAAAGTCGTTTCCGAGGGCTTCGCGGGCGCTTCGGCGCCCGCGGGGCACCTCCCCCTTCGCAGAAGGGATCTTATCAAACAGCAAAGAGAGGCGTGCGGCATGGAATTGCTGAAAATGACCAATATCACCAAATCATTCTCCGGTGTGGAAGTGCTTTCGCACGTTGATTTTTCCGTGGAGCGCGGGGAAGTACACGCGCTGCTGGGAGAGAACGGCGCCGGTAAGTCCACATTGATGAACATCCTGGCGGGTGTGCATCAGCGGGATGAGGGCGAGATCGAGTTTGACGGAGAGCAAATGCACGACATTTCCGTCAAGCGGACAGAACAGGCAGGTATCGCCTTTGTACACCAGGAGTTGAACCTGTTTAACGATCTGAAGGTGTACGAGAACATTTTTCTTCGCAAGGAACTGCTGACCAAGCTGGGCACGCTGGACAAGCGGGCCATGCTGGAGCAGACGCGCCAGCTGATGAGCGACCTGGGCGTGGATATCGACCCCAACGCCCTGGTAGACGAGCTGGAGACCAGCAAAAAGCAGCTGCTGGAGATCGCAAAGGCACTTCACGCCAATGCGAAGCTCTTTATTCTGGACGAGCCGACCACCGCGCTGAACAACGCGGAGATCGAGCATCTGTTCAGTATCGTGC
>ERZ1504793.694-NODE-694-length-8827-cov-6.016644_pt1 | contig 8827 bp, 7 predicted proteins | sample MGYA00575731_ERZ1504793 | MGnify/ENA primary metagenome ERZ1504793 (study PRJEB39906, sample SAMEA3182103) | gut metagenome | biome: human; feature: gut; material: Stool; isolation source: human stools | place: Canada | collected 2013-02-19 ...
GAGGAGTGAACTGCTGGAATAATCCAAATAATACTAGGGATAATATCCCAAGGAGGTGCTATCGGTATTATGGAAGAACCTAAGATTACTTCTGGTACAGTGCCATATATCGCATCTGAAATCCCTGATGATCCAAGAGATATCACACCCGAGCAGTGGGAAGCGATGAAGGCGGTTGATATTCGGACAGTAGACAAGTCTCAGCTTGTAGACTTGAGCACCGTTCACATTGATGAATCCTTGCCTGTGCGTGAAAGGGTGCTCAGTTATCTGAAGCAAGTGAAGAATCCATACTGTGTCCGAGTGGGCAACTTTGCTGTCAAGGTGAAATACAAAGAGGACGGGCCATCCTTTGAGGAAGTGTTCAAGCATCTGCTGCAGCAGCAGAGTATGATGTAATTCTTGCCAGGTCCGTTTTTCATCTGGATAAAGGGCCATAGATGTGGTATAATAGCCTCGGACTAAATCAAGCATACTCACTCCTTAGGCAGACAGACCACGCCAAAGGAGTGAGATTATGCAGAATAATGCGAATGAGATGGCTGTGTTTAATACCGCCATCTATGTGCGTCTTTCCAAGGAAGACATCGTTGCGGCGCAATCTGGCCGTGAGAGCAACAGCATTACCAACCAGAAGCAGCTTATTCTGGACTTTCTGAAGGATAAGCCTGAATTTAATATTGTCTCCATTCGTATAGACGATGGATATACAGGGACGAATTTTGACCGTCCAGCCTTTCAGCGCATGCTGAACGATATTAAGGCTGGACGGATCAATTGCGTGGTCGTAAAAGACCTGTCCCGTTTCGGAAGAGAGTATATCAATTCCGGAAAGTATATCCACCGTCTATTTCCTGTTTTAGGGGTGCGCTTAATCGCTATCAATGACAACATCGACACGATTACCCGTGACGAGAGTAGCGAGTTTAGCATCACGCTCAAGAACTTGATGAATGACAACTACAGCCGTGACATCTCAGTGAAGGTCAGAAGCCAGCTGCAGGTGAAGCGGAAACATGGTGACTTTATTTGTCCGTTTGCACCGTATGGGTACCAGAAGTGCGAGGGAAACCACAATCGAATTGAGCCCGATCCCTATGCTGCCACAGTTGTCCAGGATATTTTCAACTGGAAAATTCAAGGCATGACGAACAATGGCATAGCAATTCGGCTTGCAGAGAGCGGAATTCTTGCGCCGCTGGAGTATAAGCGCCACAAGGGAGAGCCGTTATTCTCCGGCTTCAAAATGAAGGAACGGTGCGAATGGACAGCGCAGGCAGTTGCCCGGATACTCACCAACCCGATCTATATTGGAACCCTCCGCCAAGGCCTTCGCCGTAGACCAAACTATAAAATCAAGAAATCAATACCAACAGAAGAAAACGAGTGGGTTGTGATCCACGACGCCCATGAGCCTGTTGTCACGAAGAGGACATTCTATCTTGCTCAAAAAGCTCTTCTAATAGATACGAGAGCAGCACCACGAGCAACGACAGTTTATCCGCTATCCGGCTTGTTGGAATGCGGAGAATGCGGGAACGCAGTTACTCGAAGCACAATTAACAACGGATATAAGTTATACAGCTATTTCCGCTGCAGCGTGCGCACGAAAGAGGATCGCTGTGAACTCAAGCAGGTACCAGAGGCACAGGTTGAGGCAGCTGTCCTTCAGCTATTGCAAGAGCATATCAGCGCGGTGGTTGAGCTCGACCGGTGTCTATCTGAAATTCAGCAGGTGCCATATCAGAAAATCAATGTTGCCAAGTGTGAGCAGCGTAGAGAAAAACTTGCGGCAGAAATCGCTCGTTATCGCGATCTGAAGGCATCTCTCTATGAAGATATGAAAGAAGGACTCATTTCGAAGACTGACTTCTGTGACATCAGAGGTCAGTATGATGCAAGAATTGCCGATGCGCTGATTGCTCAGGAGCAGATCGACCGAGAACTCAGTATCTATCTCTCGGGCGAACAGTCCCCGAACAACTGGATGAAGACATTTACCGAACATCGAGGATTGAAATCACTCACGCGGGCAGTTGTTCTGGAGTGCATTGAAAAAGTTGTTATTCACAAAGACGAAAAGTTGGAAATCATCTTTGAGCATTCCGAGGACTATGCCCGTTTGGTGAGCAGCCTGCAGGAATATGCCGCGCGTGGAATACTAGGGGAGGCGATGTAAGCATGGCAAGAAAGAGCAGAAAAAATGTCCAAGCCACACCCGCAGTTGTTGTAGGCCCCGTCCAGTACAAGGTAGCGCTCTATGCCAGAATCTCGGTTGAGAACGAACAAAAGCGAGAAGCAGACACCATAGGTAATCAGATTGCGTTGCTGAAGGACTTTGTTTCCCAGCATCAGGATTTAGTTGTCTTTGACCTCTATTGTGATGACGATATCTCGGGAGTTAGCTTTGTGCGCCCGGAATTCGCTCGAATGATGAATGACATCCGAGCTGGCAAGGTGACCTGTGTGATTGTCAAAGACTTGTCTCGTCTGGGGCGAAATATGATTGAGAGCGGTGAATATATTGAGCAGATCTTTCCGAGAATGGGTGTGCGCTTTATCTCCGTTACCGATCGCTTTGACTCATTGCGGGATGATGCCGACATTTCAATCCAACTGAAAAATTTTGCAAACGAGGCATATGCGAGAGACATTTCCAAGAAAATTCGGGCGGTGAAACGGACGCAGCAGCTTGCTGGTAAGTGGACCACTGGCACTCCGCCATATGGATATATGTTAGATCCGGATGACAAGTACCACCTATTTCCTGATCCGCAAACGGGGCCAATCGTTCTTGTCATTTTCCGTATGGTGGCAGAGAATCATACTCTCCACTTCATAGCGAAAACTCTGAATGAGCAAGGGGTGCCCAGTCCCGGACGCTATCTGTACGATATTGGTTTGCGGAAGACGGAGAAGTTCAAAAATGCCATCTGGTATCTGCAAACGATCAAGAAAATTCTTGTCGATCCGGTCTATCTTGGTTGGATTGTGTCCGGAAAGTACAGAAGCCAGCTGTGCGAGCGGGGGACAAAGACTACAGTTAAAACGCCCGAAGAGGAATGGATTATCAATAAAGGTATGCATGAACCCATTGTTTCCAAAGAGCTTTTTGATAAGGTTCAGGACATCCTCTCGGCTAGGCAAAGTGAACAGGGCCTTGCGACTATCTACGATTCCAAGAGTAAACGAAGAAGTATGTTCAAAGGAATTCTTCGTTGCGGAGAATGTGGTCGCAGTATGTACTTGCGCAGTAAATCTAATCGCGGTTATTACTATTATTGCACTCTCCATGAGAATTACAATGCCACCATTTGTCCCAAGAAAGCGGTCAAACAAGAGGATGTAGAGTCCCTTGCCCTGCGACTTATCCAAACTCAGATAAGAGCATTCTCCGATGCCCAGAGACTGATTGCCAACTTGAATGCTACGCCTTCTTCGCAGACCCGCTATCAGATATATGAAACCCAGATTGATGATGCAAAGAGAAAAATTGAAAAGTTCAATCAGCTGAAGGCAGCCCTGTATGGCGATTTTGCAGATGGGCTTCTGAGCCATCAAGATTACACAGATCTGAGCGAGGACTACTCTAGGAGGGAGGATGATTTGAGGATCTTTATTGCTGAATTGGAGAAGGAAAAGGAAAAGTACTCAGTGGGATTTGGCAGCAAAATGCAGTGGGCACTGTTGATTGAAAAGTATAAGGATCAGGAGTCCCTTGACGCTGAAATGGCAGCAGCCTTCATTGAGACGCTTACCTTGTTTAACGATGGCCATGTTGAAGTGGCATTCCGCCATCGTGATGAGATTGAACAGGTTCTCTATGTCGCTGCGACCCGAGGAAAGGAGGCGGAGAGATATGCCGGATAAGGTGCTGGCGTTTTATATTCGTTTGTCGAGTGAAGACCGAGATCTCAAAACAAATGCATTGAAGAATGAGAGTAACAGTGTTTTCAACCAAAGGCGGTTACTCCAGGATTACTATGATACACATGAATCGCTCCATGGTTATAAAGTGATCGTGTTCTGCGATGACGGTGTCACGGGAACACATTTTGACAGGCCAAAGTTCGATGAGCTAATTGAGATGGCTCGCAATCAGGAAATTCATTGCATTATGGTGAAGGACCTATCTCGTTTCGGAAGAAACTTTCTTGAGATGGGAAACTACCTCGAACTGATCCTGCCTCTTTATGGGGTCCGCTTTATATCTATCAATGATGCCTTTGATAGTGATGACTACTTAGGTGTCACGGGCGGACTTGAGTTAGCCCTCCGCAATCTCATCAATAATATGTATAGCCGAGATCTATCAACCAAGGTGCGCTCAGCTTTTCGTACCCGCAATCTGCGTGGTGAATACTGGGGAGGAAACGGCTTCTATGGCTACCAAGTCCATCCTCATAACAAAAAGAGATTGATCGTAGATGAGCAGGTTCGTGACATCATTGTCATGATTTTCGAGTCCTGCGTTGCAGGCATGACCACGAGCGAGATCGCTCAAATGCTGAATGATATGGGCATTCCATCCCCGTTAGAGCATAAACGGCGAAATGGCGGGTTTTATAATGGGGTGGTCAAGGAAGAGACTGGAATCTGGCTCAAGGGGGCTGTTCGAAAGATTTTGACTGATGAACGCTATACCGGTAAGATGATTACCAATACTCGAGAGACAGAAGAAGTAGGAAAGCCTAAGATGCGATCATTGCCCCGAGATCAATGGATCATAGTGCCAGGTACACATGAAGCAATCATTTCGGAGGAGTTGTTCCGAACGGCACAGAATGCGCTCCAAGGGCGTATTCGGAATGTTAACAAGAATACTGCCGGAAACCGAGCCAACAATCTGTTTGTTTGTGGCTGCTGCGGGAGGAAGCTCCGAAAGAATCCAGCAAAGGAACCACACCTTGTTTGCCCGAAAAATGACAGTATTAAGGGTGCTGAGTGTGCGGGTCTCTTTGTCAATCAGGCCCAAATTGAGCAAGCTGTTCTTCAGATGCTGCGGGAACAAAGTAGGAGCTTCCTTGAGCAGCATTGTTTGATGCAGGCATGCATTGACAAAAAGCTTTCAAGTATTCAAACGGAGCTTGATGCTAACACCAATATGACAAGACGGCTCCAAAGTAGAAAGGCTGAACTATATGAGCAATACCGAGCGGGTCGCATAAGCAGAGAGAAATTTGCTGATATCCAGAAGACAGATTCAGAGAAGCTGGCAAGACTCTCAAGTAGAGCTGAAGAGATCAAGCGGCTTCTGGTAGAGCACTATGAGTCTCGAGGTAATCTTGCGGCGGGAAAAAGAACAGCAGATCAGATCATCCTGCTTAAAGACTATGATCCGGAAATAATTAGAAATTTTGTAGAGCGGGTTCGTGTGTACCCTTCAGGAGAGATTGAGATAGATATGCGTACTTCGAGCGGGTTTGAATTTGTAACGGCAAGCTAAAACAATAAGCGCCCCCCACTTTGGAGGTAGCTGAAAAAATTCCGAAAAAACTGTATGTCTATCTTGACACAACCAGAGGGCATCGTCACCGGCACGGCGGTCAAGATGTTCACTGTGGCCGGGCCGGTGATCGTGTTCGGCACAGCCGCCAGCGTGGTGTACGGGCTGGTGCTGTATCTGCTGGGGTAGGGCGGCTGCCCGCGTACTGTCTCCTCGGCGGGAAAGCAAAAAAATGAGAGCACCCTGGGGGTGCTCTCATTTATTCTGCATTTCAGATGTACTGCTTCATGCCCTCGGTGGCGGTGTCCTCGTCCGCGCTGATGGTGACGGTGAACTTCACGCCATTCTCCTCGCTGAAGCGGTCCAGCCAGTGAAGGAACGTCTCTACCGCCTGCAGGTCGTTGCTGCCGGCGATCTTGCAGAGATTATCCACGAACACATGGGAAATATCGTAATTGCCCGCGTACATACCGCACAGGAATCCGCGCAGGCAGTCAAAAGAATCCACATTATACTCGCCGGCGTTGACCAGACGGACGTTGTAGCTGACGTCGTAGGTCATATCGCCCTTAGGCTCGATGCACACGACACTTCCGGTCTCGGACTCCACACTGGTGTGGATGAGCTCGATGAGCTGCTTGGTCTTACCGGCACCGTTGGCACCCATGATCAGTCTAACCATAAGAAATCACTCCTTTGTCATTGGTGGTTTCCACCTGAGTACAGCATACCATACCGGTGGAAAAATAGCAATGCAGAAAAAGTAAACTTATTTTTGGGCACTTTTACTTTTCCAGCTTCCCCAGCAGCGTCTGCCGCAGGTCCTCATACCCCGGCTTGCCCAGCAGGGCGAACATATTTTTCTTATAGGCCTCCACGCCGGGCTGGTCAAAGGGGTTCACGTCCAGCAGGTAGCCGGACAGGCCGCAGGCGTACTCAAAGAAGTAGATCAGCCTGCCCAGGGTCTGCTCATTGACGGAGCCGGTCCGCAGCGTCACGTTGGGCACGCCGCCCTCCACATGAGCCAGCAGCGTACCGTCCATGGCCTGCTGGCGGATAAAGTCCATGCTCTTGCCCGCCAGGAAGTTCAGGCCGTCGCCGTTGCCCTCGTCATAGGGCACGGGGTTTTCGTTTTGAGAGGGGCCGAAGCGCACCACCGTCTCGAACAGGTGGCGCTCACCCTCCTGGATGTACTGGCCCATGGAGTGCAGGTCGGCGGTAAACTCCACACTGGCGGGAAACAGGCCCTTGTTCTCCTTGCCCTCGCTCTCGCCGTACAGCTGTTTCCACCACTCGGACATAAAGCGGAAGCAGGGCTCATAGGCCGCCAGCAGCTCGATCTTCTTCCCCGTGCGGTACAGCTCATACCGGGCGCCGGCATACTGCCAGGCGGGGTTGGCGTTCATGTCCGCCAGGGCACATTCGCGCATCATATCCGCCGCACCGGCCATCAGCGCGTCGATATCGATGCCGGCCACAGCAATGGGCAGCAGACCCACGGCCGTGAGCACACTGTACCGTCCGCCGATGTTGTCCGGCACCACGAACTCCTCGTAGCCCTTATCGTCGGCCAGGCCCTTCAGGGCCCCCTTGTGGGCGTCGGTGGTGGCATAGATGCGCCGGGCGGCCTCCTCCGGGCCGTACTTCTTCTCCAGCAGCTCACGGAAAAAGCGGAAGGCCACGGCGGGCTCCGTGGTGGTGCCGGACTTGGAGATAACGTTCACGGAGAAGTCCACGCCGTCCACCAGCTCCATCACCTCGGTCAGCGCGTCGGAGCTGAGGCCGTTGCCGATAAAGTAGATGTTGGGTGTGTCCTTCTTCTTCAGGTTGTAGTTGGGCGAGCGCAGGCATTCGATGACGCCCCGGGCACCCAGGTAGGAACCGCCGATACCGATGACCACCAGCGCCTGGGAGTCGGACTGTATTTTCTTCGCCGCCGCCTTGATGCGGGCAAATTCCGCCTTGTCATAGTCCTCCGGCAGACGCACCCAGCCGGTAAATTCGCCGCCGGCGCCATCACCATTTTGCAGATGGTCATGGGCGATACGCAGGCGGGGGGACAGTGCGGCCTCGTAGGGCAGTGGGATAAAGCTGCGGATATTTTGCAGATCGACCTGTATCATGTTAAAACCTCCTCGTCGGTGCAATGCAACTATTTGCCCTATCGTACAACGTTTCCGGGGAAAATACAAGGGGAAAAACGGGACTTTCCCCCGCTTTTCCCCTTTCCGCTACGCCAAGAACACCGCCTGCTTCAAAAGATCGGTGAACATCCGGCCCCAGCTGCGCCCCGGAACGCTCTCCGCCGCCAGAATGGGCACCGCCAGCACCTCCGTATCGCCGCTGCACAGGGTCAGCGTGCCCACCTGCTGGCCCTGCTGTATCGGGGCCGCCAGCGTCTCCGGCAGGTCCACCCGATACTCCAGCGACGATGCCTGCGCCTTCTCCACCACAGCGGTAACGCCCGTCTCCGGCAGCGTCAGGCTTACCTGCTCCGCCTCCCCCATGGTCACCGGCAGGGCGGGCAGCGGCTCCTCCGGCGCGGCGGAGACCAGCGTATAGGCGGAGAATCCGTAATTCAGCAGCGCCTTGGCGTCGGTATTCCGCTTGTCGGACGTCTCCCCCTTCATGACCACCGCGATCAGCTCCATGCTCTCGCGCTCCGCCGTGGCGCTGATGCAGTAGCCTGCGGAGGCGGTGTAGCCGGTCTTCAGCCCCGTGGCGCCGTCGTACCAGCGGATGAGCTTGTTTGTATTGGCCAGATCAAAGGTGCCGTTTCGGATGCTGTCCGTCCATATGGTGGTGAAATTGCGGATGTCCGGGTGCTTTGTCAGCAGCTCGCGGCTCATAAGGGCAATGTCATAGGCGCTGGTAACGTGGCCCGCCGCCGTCAGGCCGGTGGGATTGGCAAAATGGGTATCGTCCATCCCCAGCCCCCTGGCGCGGTTATTCATCTGCTCCACGAACAGCTCCGTCACACCGGCGACCTTCTCCGCCAGCGCCACCGCCGCGTCGTTGCCGGAGGACACGCACACGCATTTCAGCAGCTCCTCCACGGTGATCTGCTCGCCCTCCGCCAGAAAGACCTGGCTGCCGCCCATGCCGGCGGCGTTGGCCGACACCGTCACCACGTCATCATAGGCCAGCGCGCCGCTGTCGATGGCGTCCATGGTCAGCAGCAGTGTCATGATCTTGGTGACGCTGGCCGGCTCCAGCTTCTCATGCTCGTTTTGGGCGAACAGCATCTGTCCCGTGGTCTTTTCCATCAGCACCGCGGCGCGGGAGGTCAGCGGCAGGTCCACCGCCCCGGCGTGTACCGGCAGCACAGCGGTGATGCACAGCGCCGCCAGCAGCGCTGTCAGTTTTCGTTTCATAGCGTCC
>ERZ1504793.769-NODE-769-length-7855-cov-3.415128_pt1 | contig 7855 bp, 7 predicted proteins | sample MGYA00575731_ERZ1504793 | MGnify/ENA primary metagenome ERZ1504793 (study PRJEB39906, sample SAMEA3182103) | gut metagenome | biome: human; feature: gut; material: Stool; isolation source: human stools | place: Canada | collected 2013-02-19 ...
GCTCGTCGGCAGCGTCAGATGTGTATAAGAGACAGCATCATTAGTCAACTCCTTGCGGATTCGGAGGGCAATCTTTTTCTTCTCAAGGAATACCTTATGGCCTTGAAAACGACGGGGAGCCTCGACAACTTGACGGAAAATGTTCGAACCATTTTCCGCAATGGCTGTGCTGCTCTGTCCGATGAAGAGCGCAAGATTCTTGACTTCATCGCTCTTTTCTACGACGGCGCGCCGCTGGCCATGATTTCGGAATATATGCACCTCAATAACCTTCAGGTCCTGGAAAGCCTGGAAGTTCTGGAAAAAACAGGCTTTATCAAGGCCATTCCCCAACAGCCGGAAGTGCTCTATGAAATCATTCAGCAGAAACTGGCAAGTTATGTCAAACAGCAGATTTCACCGGAAAAATGGCGGATCCTTCATAGCTACGTGGCCGGACTTTGGGAAAAACGACTCACTCATTCCACTCAGGATATCCGGATCTATCGCCATCTGGAATATCACTATAAGGAGTCGGGGGAACTGGTGAACATGGGGCGCTATAAGCTCAAGACCCTCATGTATTACCTCAATTTCAGCAATGAACTGTTTCCTGTCCTTGACGTGACCGGCGGTGTGGAAGAAAGCCGGCTTGAAAGCTCTTCTTTGGAACTGCACCTGGATGAACTGGTGAGTGAAGTCGATGAGATGATGCACACCATCCATCGGACCTATGGGGAAACCAGTGAGGTCAAGGACCTTGATATGACTTACCTGCACCTTATGGGCCGCCATTATATCCGGACCGGTGAATATGAAAAAGGGGTCCGGAACATCTTGAGCCTTGTGGAGATTGCTTCCGAGGTGCGAAATCTCGATTATCTCCTTATGGGCTACAAGCAGATGATTTACTACGACATCCAGATTGGCAATACGGAAGAGATGCGGAACTATCTGGAACTTGCCCTCAATGTAGCCGATGAGTGCAACTATCATAAGGAAATGGGTATTCTCCTTCGTCTCAAAGGGCTTAACATGATCATGCAGGGGAATTTCTCTGAAGCGGAACGGCTCCTCAAGGAATCAATTTCCACTTTCATGGTGACCCAGAGCGTCCAGCGGCGGTATGCCCTGAATATTGCTGGTGCCTATAATTATTTGGGTGAAATCCGGCGCGGCATGGGCCGTTACCAAGAAGCCCTTGACTACTATGACAAGGCCATGGAATACGCACGGGACCAGGATGCCTACAGCTCTTGGGTTGTCTTTTCCTGTAATGCCGGTGTCGTTTGTTATGCCATGGGTCGTTATGAGCAGGCTGAGAAATATTTTCGCCAGGCCTATGAACTCTTCCCCCGTTATAATTTCTGCTGGCGCCATCCAATCGTGGAAGCCTATTTGGCGCTGCTTTCCATGCGCAAGGAGCAGGAAAAGGAGGCTGAGTGCTTCCTAGATGATGCTGTGCAGAAACTCAGTAAGATGAATAATCCCCGGGAAGCGGGCTATGTCTATATGGCGATTGCCCTGATCAAGCATCAGTATCCCCAACGTTCCATCAGTATCCATTACCCGGGAAGTATGTCCAGCTATGCGACCAAAGCGCTGCAGGCCCTTGACTCCCATCGGGATGCTTGGGAACGGCAGCAGCTGGAAAGTCTGTTTTGTATTACACGACGTTCCTAACGCGATTTGATTGATCACCAAGAGGAGGAAAAAACATGATTACTTTGAAACAAGCAGTGGAAGTCCTGGATGCCCAAGTGGCCAGTGGGGAAAATCTCCTGAACCGGGAAGTAAAAATGGCCTGCGGCAGTGATATGATGAGTGATGTCCTGGCCTATGCCAAGAACAAGGCAGTGCTTTTGACGGGACTTCTCAATATCCAAGTTGTCCGTACGGCTGATGTCAGCGATATTGCTGCCATTATTTTTGTTCGTGACAAGCATCCTGAAAGCGATGTTCTCATGGCCGCCAAGAGAAAGGATATCCCCGTTCTTTACACGAAGTGCACCATGTTCGAAGCTTGTGGCCGTCTCTACAGTCTGGGACTGCGAGGCTGCACCGCGAAGGATGCGGAGAGTCGCTGACGTGGAAAAGGAATATCCTGTTGTAAAAGACGATTTCGAACGGGCCGGTGCGGCGTCAATTTCCATCAAGGAAATGCTCCAGCAGCTGGGGCTCTCGCCGGAACTTGTGCGCCGCGTTGCCATTGGAACCTACGAAGGGGAAATCAATTGTCTGATCCATGGCGGCGGGGGCAAGGTCCTTGCGGATTTTTCGCCGAAAGCCATTACTGTAAGGGTCATCGACCATGGTCCGGGGATCCCGGATGTACAGAAGGCCATGCAGGAAGGCTGGTCCACGGCTTCGGAAGAAATCCGTGCCAAGGGATTTGGGGCCGGCATGGGTCTTCCCAATATGAAGAAAGTATCCGATGCGTTTGAAATCCAGACAAAGGTAGGGGAAGGAACTACGGTCATCATGACCTTCCTTTGTCAGTAACGAGAAAGAAGGTGACCCTCTGTGGATCGTTCCTATTTGAATTCCGTTCGTGTCGAAGAGGACCGTTGCACCGGGTGTCTCCTCTGTGTCAAGAAATGCCTTGTCCAGGCCATCCGGGTCCGGGATGGCAAAGCGGTCATTATTTCCGACCGCTGCATTGACTGTGGGGAATGTATCCGCTGCTGTCCGACCCGAGCCATTGCCGCTTTGGTGGAACCTTTGGAGGAATTGAAAAGCTACAAGGTCAACATTGCTTTGGCAACACCGTCTTTCTATGCCCAGTTTGATGGAAACATTTCTGCATCCATCCTTTGGCAGGGACTCAAGGAAATTGGGTTTGACAGTGTTTTTGATGTGCCCCTTGCCGGGGACTATATCAGTGAGGAAATCGAAGCCTATCTTGATTCCTATGAAGGGTCCTATCCTGTGATTTCCTCTGCCTGTCCTGCTGTGCTCCGCCTGATTCAAACAAAATATCCGGAACTCATCTGTCACGTTGTTCCAGCCCTTGCACCGGCTGAAGCGGCCGCTATCTATGTACGGCGTGAAACCATGAAGCGCTTGAATCTGGTGCCGGAGGATGTAGGCATATGGTTCCTTTCTCCCTGTCCCGCGAAGGGCACGAATATCCATCAGTCGGTGGATGTAGCCCATACGGCCGTAACCGGCTCTTTTACACTGGCATCCCTTTATGGACCTCTTTCCGTTGTCATCAGTGAGATCCGGAAAGAAAAAAATGAACTGCCCCAAGCTCTCGTGGGAACCAGCTATGAACTGCTTTGGGGCACCGAGCGAGGAGAACTGCTTTCTACGGGATGCCGTCATGGACTCAGCGTGAGCGGACCGGAAGACGTGGATGAGGTCCTAAAGCAGATTACGTTGGGGAGTCTCACCGACGTTGAATACGTCAGCTGCTATATCTGTGACGGTGGCTGTGTCGGTGGGCCCAGTGTGGCCGTCAATAAATTTGTCGGGACAAAGAACCTTGAAAGACGGGCCATGCTGCGGCATGAACGGGAGCGGGAGGACCGCAGGGAAGCGATGCAGGCCGCCCGCATCTGTGAAAATTTCCCAAGGTCCAAGGACTTTATCAAGTCCCTCCAGGCAAAACCGGCTCCGCCCCTTGACCCTGATTTTGGGACGGCCATGGAAAAGATGGAGCGGCTGACGGCCCTTGCGGAACGGCTCCCCGGCCTTGACTGCGGAGCCTGCGGGGCGCCAACCTGCCGCATCTTTGCAGAGGATGTCATTCGGGGCTTTGCCAAGGAGGAAGACTGCATCATCCGGTCGCGCCAATCTCGAAAGAAATGACGGCTGGGGTGTCAACTCATATTGAAGGCAAAACTGAGAAAACTTATGGGCTGAAGGGAAAGAGAATGAGAACCCATGCGGGCTTGAAAAACGTGTGGGAAAAATGCGCTTCCCCTTTGCTTGCAAGTTGTCAGAAATCTTGCTATCATCTACAATGCAGTGCCTTGAACGAAAACCGTTACATTGCCTTTCTTGGATATATAAGAAAAATCCCATGGGGGGGCAAGCTTTTTCCTATAGGCTATTTGGTGAAAACAACTAGTCAGTTTTTGCAATTTATGTTACAATGACTCTGTTTTAAATATTTAGTAAATTAATGAATTTTTAGATTTTCGATACAGATCCATAAGGGGGTATCGCATTTGACTACTAGAGAAAAAATCGATGATATGCTGCGGCGCTACGAAACAATAGAAGCTGGCGGCGGTGCCAAAAGAGTTGCCAAACAGCACGATTCCGGAAAGATGACGGCTCGTGAACGCATCAATTCTTTTTTGGACCAAGGCAGTTTTGTAGAGCTTGATAAATTTGTGGAACATCGTTGCTCCAATTTCGGCCAGGAAAAGAAATACTTGCCTGGTGATGGGGTTGTAACTGGCTATGGTACGGTCAATGGTCGTACAGTCTTTGTCTTTGCACAGGACTTTACCGTCGAAGGCGGTAGCCTGGGTGAGATGCATGCCAATAAGATTGCCAAGGTTCAGGCCATGGCCTTAAAAACGGGTGCACCCATCATTGGCATGGCGGATTCCGGTGGGGCCCGGATTCAAGAAGCTACGGATGCCCTTGCTGGCTTTGGGAAGATGTTCAAGCAGAACACCCTTTCTTCCGGTGTGATTCCGCAGATTTCGGCCATCATGGGCCCTTGTGCCGGCGGTGCTGTTTACAGCCCGGCCCTGACAGACTTCATTTACATGGTGAAAAAGAGCTCCAAGATGTTCATTACCGGTCCGGAAGTCGTCAAATCCGTAACCGGCGAGGATGTTGGTCAGGAGGACCTGGGTGGAACCTTCACGCACAGCACCCGCTCCGGCGTGGCTGATTTTGCGGCGGAAAACGATGCGGACTGCTTGGAACAGATCCGGTATCTTTTAAGCTTCCTGCCTTCGAACAACCGGGAAAAGCCGCCGGTCTATGATACAGGTGACAGCGCGTTCCGCATGGATGAATCACTCAATACCATCATTCCTGATGGGTCCCATATGCCGTACGACATGTATAAGATCATTCGCAGTATCGTCGATAACGGTGAATATGTGGAACCGCATCGTATGTATGCCCGCAATATCATTACCTGTTTGGCCCGCTTGGACGGAAGTACGGTCGGCATCATTGCCAATCAGCCGCGTATCATGGCTGGCTGTCTTGATATCAATGCTTCCGATAAGGCGGCCCGCTTCATTCGCTTCTGCGATTCCTTCGGGATTCCCCTCATCAACATTGTTGATGTACCGGGCTTCCTGCCGGGAACAGATCAAGAATACGGCGGCATCATCCGTCACGGGGCCAAGATGCTGTATGCTTACTGTGAAGCCACGGTTCCCAAGATTACTCTTGTGACCCGCAAAGCTTATGGTGGGGCCTACCTTGCCATGTGCGCCCAAGATCTTGGCGCCGACCACGTCATTGCTTGGCCGACAGCCGAGATTGCCGTTATGGGTCCTCAGGGAGCTGCTAAGATTATTTTCCGTCATGAGGAAGATGTCGAAGCAAAGACGGAGGAATACATCGAGAACTTTGCAACACCTTACTATGCGGCTAAACACGGGATGGTCGAAATGGTCATTGAACCGAAGACGACCCGTCCGACCTTGATCAAAGCGCTGCGTATGTTAAAATCCAAGCAGGAAGACCGGCCAAAGAAAAAACACGGTAATATTCCTCTGTGATTTTGATATAAACCATTACCTACGAAAAGGAAAGAGAGGTGACATTCATGACAGAGAATCCTTGGCTCATTGCGGTCATCAACATGACCATCGTATTTGGTGTGTTGATCATCCTTGGAATCCTGATGAAAGTGATTTACTGGATCGATCCGACAAAAAAAAAGAAAGCGCAGCCTAAGAAAGCTGCCGTCCCAGTAAAACCGGCTTCCAATGCCGCTCAAAAGCGCCAAGAGGAAGAAAAAGTAGCTGCCATCGCAGCTGTCCTGGCTATGATCCAGGATGAGGATGACGCAGTTGCTGCAGCACTCATGGCCGCCATTGCCGAACACAAACGGAAGATGGAACCGATGGCGCTGCCTCATCACTACTTTTGATGAATAGAAGAGGGACTATTCACCAATCATTCGCCATTAGGCAAACAGTTCAGTTACATTTTTAAGGAGGGTTTTCTCATGAAAAAATTCAATGTCAACGTTAACGGTACGGTTTATTCTGTAGAAGTTGAAGAAGTCGGCGGCACCGTCGCTGCTGCTCCTGTTGCTCCTGCTGCTCCGGCCGCTGCTCCTGTTGCTGCCGCTGCTCCTGCTGCTGCTCCGGCTCCTGCTGCCGCTCCGGCCGCTGCTCCTGCTCCGGCTCCTAAGAAAGAAGCTGCCGCTGCTCCTGCCGGTTCCATTACGGTTGAAGCTCCGATGCCTGGCAAGGTTCTGTCCGTCAACGTCAAAGCTGGCGACAAAGTTGAAGCTGGCGATGTCCTCTTGATCCTTGAAGCTATGAAGATGCAGAACGAAATCATGGCTCCGGAAGATGGTACTGTATCTGATGTCCGCGTCAGCGCTGGCGATACGGTTGCCACTGGCGACGTGATGGTTGTTCTCTAATCTCACGCCACCTATATCAAAGGAGGACGTTTAGATTATGGATGCTTTTCTGGTAGCTCTGAAATCTGTCCTGACGGACAGTGGTTTCATGGCTTTTACAGCGGGCAATGCCATTATGATCCTGGTTGGGTGCATCCTGCTTTACCTGGCCATCGTCAAGGGCTTTGAACCGTTGCTGCTTACCCCGATTGCTTTCGGGTGCCTTTTGGCGAATATCCCCAGAACCGGGTTTGAAACCGATCCTGGTGTTATGAAGCTGATCCTGGCTGGTATCAAGTATGAAGTCTTTCCACCGCTCATTTTTATGGGTGTTGGGGCAATGACGGACTTTGGTCCGCTGATTGCTAACCCGAAGACCTTGCTTCTTGGTGCTGCTGCTCAGGCTGGCGTATTCGTGGCTCTTCTTGGCGCTATGCTTCTTGGCTTTAACGTAAGGGAAGCCGCTGCAATCGGCATCATTGGCGGTGCTGATGGTCCGACTTCCATTTATCTTGCTTCCAAGATGGCTCCGCATCTGCTAGGTGCCATTGCTGTAGCTGCGTATTCTTATATGTCCCTTGTACCGCTTATTCAACCGCCAATCATGAAGCTGTTTACGAGCAAGGAAGACCGCAAGATCAAAATGGCTCAGCTCCGTACGGTTTCCCACTTCGAAAAAGTGGTATTCCCCATTGTCTGCACCATTTTCATCTCCTTACTGCTTCCTTCCGTATGCTCCCTGATTGGGATGCTCATGCTGGGTAACCTCTTTACCGAGGCAGGCTGTTTGGGCCGTCTGTCCGACACGGCTCAAAATGCCCTCATGAACATCGTGACCATCATGCTGGCAACGGGGACCGGCCTTACGATGAAGGCCGAAAGCTTCCTGACGACGCAAACAATCCTGATTATTTTCCTGGGGCTCGTCGCTTTTGCCGGTGGTACCGCTGCTGGCGTCATCTTCGGCAAATTCATGTGCATCCTGGATCATGGCAAGACCAATCCGCTAATCGGCAGTGCCGGTGTTTCCGCCGTTCCGATGGCAGCTCGTGTCTCCCAGGTTGTCGGCCAGAAAGCCAATCCGTCCAACTTCCTGCTCATGCATGCCATGGGCCCGAACGTAGCCGGTGTTATTGGTACGGCTGTTGCGGCTGGTACCATGCTGGCCATGATTGGCGCGGCCAAATAACTTTGTGCATGACGCACAATTCTCTGTCATCAATAAAAGGACTGCTGCAGGTTTCTGCAGCGGTCCTTTTTTCGGTTCTTTGTCAAATGTTGGGGTGCCCCACAACTAAATCGCCTTTTAGGAACTCG
>ERZ1504793.787-NODE-787-length-7638-cov-2.775551_pt1 | contig 7638 bp, 5 predicted proteins | sample MGYA00575731_ERZ1504793 | MGnify/ENA primary metagenome ERZ1504793 (study PRJEB39906, sample SAMEA3182103) | gut metagenome | biome: human; feature: gut; material: Stool; isolation source: human stools | place: Canada | collected 2013-02-19 ...
GCAGGTAGTTGTCGCACGTCGAGGCGTTTTTGAGCACCTCGGCAGCGTTCATGCCGTCGGGCACGTTCCAGTGGCTGAACATCTTGTTGTGCTTGCCGAGGCTTTCAAAAAGCCCCATCTGAGAGAGCGTCATGCTGCCGCCGAACGACACGCTCTCTCCGTCGATCTGCGCGTTCAGATAGTCCGCCGCTTCCTTCGCCGTCGCGAAGGCAGCTACCTTGAAGCCGCGCTCTTTGAGATTCTTCTCCACCGTCGTAAGATCCATTCCTGCTTCCTCCTTGTATCCTGATATCCTTAGAGACCCTGCGGGTCGTATTCGCCAAAGCCCTCACCGAGCACCTCGCTCGCGTCGCAGACGATGAAAAAGGCGTCGGGGTCGAGCTCCTTGATATAGCGCTTGATCGAAACCGCTTCCTTCTTGCGGATGGCGCAGAACAGCAGCGGACGCTCCGCGCCCGTGTAGCCGCCCTTGCCGTTCAGGAGCGTCACGCCCATGTCGCGCCGCAGCATCTCCTGCATGATCTCCTCATACTTGTCGCTGATGATGTAGGCGACCTTCGCCGTGTTCTGACCGTAGACGACCAGATCGAGCACCTTCGTCGTGATATAGAGCGCGAGCGCGCCGTAGAGCGCGTTGTTGAGGCTGTGGAACACCGCGGCGTAGATCAGAATGATCGTCAAGTCGATGCCGAGGCAGATGTTGCCGATTGACAGCCGTTCAACGTGCGACCGTACGATCCACGCGCCGAGCTCCGAGCCGCCCGTCGTCGTCTCCTCGCGGAACAGCAGGCCCGAGGCGATGCCGAGCGTCACGCCGCCGTACAGGCACGCAAGCAGCGGGTCCATGGGCGCAAACTCGTGGATGGCCGCGACAACGTCGATCAAAATGGAGCTCAGCGTCATCGTGTAGATGGACTTGCACAAAAATGCGAAGCCGAATTTTTTAAGTCCCACGATAAAAAGCGGCACATTGAGCACGATGACCATCGTACCGACCGGCAGAATGGGTGCAAAAAAGTTAATGATCTGCGAAATACCCGTAAAGCCGCCGACCGTAAAGCCATTCGGTGCATAGAACCAATCGAACGACAAGGCATACAGCACGCAGGCAAGCGTGACAATGATATAGCTTTTCACCTGCTCGCGCAGTTTTTTATTTTTCATAAATTTTCTCCCCTCATATGTTTCTCTCAGGCTTCCGACGTCAAATCAGCGAGAGCTGCTTGTCGTCGCTGTCCTCCGTCTTGAGCAGCGCGCCCGTCGCTGGAATGCTGCGGCCGCGGTAGCGGGCAAGGTCGGTGATGCCGGTCTCCTCCGGGAAGCGCACCGTGTCGAGCACGTACTTCTTTTTGAGCGTCAAAAGCGCGACGCCCTGCGTCGTGCGCGTCGTCTTCACACCAAGAAGCGCCGTGTTGACGATCAGCACGCGCGGCTCTGTCGAATAGACGGCGATCTCGCGGTCTTCCTTGAGATGCAACAGCGCTTTGAGCGGGCTCTTGTCGCTGTAAGCGCCGGTCAGGCGGCGGCGGTTCGAGGTCGTCTTGTAGGCGGACAGCTCGACCTTCGCGGCCTTGCCGTTTTCAAAGAAGAAGATCATATAGCCGCTGTAATCGCCCGGCAGCACCATGCCCATGACGCTCTCGCCCTCGTCCATGCCGAGCTTGGCGGGCAGGTAATCGCCCAGCTGGCTCGCCTTGCCGTCGGCAAAGTCGCTCGCGCGCGTCTTGTAGACCTGCGCCTTATCGGTGAAGAACATCAGCTCGGCGGCGTTGGAGCTCTCCACGCTCATGCTGAGCGCGTCGTCCTCCTTGAACTTCTGCTCGCCGGACATGCGCAGCGACTGCGGCGTGATCTTTTTAAAGTACCCGTGCTGCGACAAAAACAGCGTCACGGGATAGTCCTCGATGGCGTCCTCCTCGCTCTCGGCGTCCTCGGCATAGTCGTAGAGGATGCCGGTGCGGCGGGGCTCGGCGTACTTTTTGCGCACGTCCTCAAGTTCGCTGACGATGATCTTGCGGATGCGTGACGGGCGCGCAAGCGTATCCTCGAGGTCTTCGATCTCCGCCTCGAGCGATGCCGTCTCCTCCACGCGCTTCAGGATATACTCGCGGTTGATATTGCGCAGCTTGATCTCGGCGACGTATTCCGCCTGGATCTGGTCGATGCCGAAGCCGATCATCAGGTTCGGCACGACGTCGGCTTCCTTCTCCGTCTCGCGGATGATCTTGATGGCCTTGTCGATGTCGAGCAGGATCTTTTTAAGGCCCTTTAAGAGGTGCAACTTGTCCTGCCGCTTTTTGAGCACGAAGTACACGCGGCGCTTGACGCTCTCGGTGCGCCACGCGCACCACTCGTCTAAAAGCTCGCGCACGCCCATCACGCGCGGCATGCCGCCGATCAGGACGTTGAAGTTGCACGACGCCGTATCCTGCAGTGTCGTCGCCTTGAAGAGCTTCTGCATCAGCTTGTCGGGGTCGGCACCGCGCTTTAAGTCGATCGTCAGCTTGAGGCCGGAGAGATCGGTCTCGTCACGCATGTCGGAAATTTCCTTGACCTTGCCCGCCTTGATGAGTTCGGCGACCTTGTCCATGATGGCCTCAGTCGTGGTGGTGTAGGGAATTTCATAAATTTCGATGAGATTTTCTTTTTTGTCGTAGCGCCAGCGGGCGCGCACCTTCACGCCGCCGCGGCCGGTGTTGTAGATGTCCTCGATGGCGCGCGGGTCGTACAGGACCTCGCCGCCGGTCGGGAAGTCGGGCGCGAGCAGCGTCTCGCTGATGCGCACCTCGGGATTTTTCAAAAAGGCGATCGTCGTGTCGCAGACCTCGCCCAAGTTAAAGCCGCACAGCTGGCTCGCCATGCCGACCGCGATGCCCTGGTTGGCCGAGACCAGGATATTCGGGAACGTTGTTGGCAGCAGCGCCGGCTCTTTCATCGAGTTATCGTAGTTGTCGACAAAATCAACGGTATCAGAGTCGATGTCGCGGAAGAGTTCGGCGCAGATGGGCGCGAGCTTCGCCTCGGTGTATCGGCTGGCCGCCCACGCCATGTCGCGCGAATAGACCTTGCCGAAGTTGCCCTTCGAGTCGACGAACGGGTGCAGCAGCGCGCCGTAGCCCTTGGAAAGGCGCACCATCGTGTCGTAGATCGCGGCGTCGCCATGGGGGTTTAAGCGCATCGTCTGTCCGACGATATTCGCGCTCTTCGTGCGCGCGCCGGTGAGAAGCCCCATCTTGTACATCGTGTAAAGGAGCTTTCGGTGCGAGGGCTTGAAACCGTCGATCTCCGGAATGGCGCGCGAAACGATGACGGACATCGCGTAGGGCATGTAGTTCGTTTCCAGCGTCTCGGTGATATTCTGCTCCACCACATCCGCGTGGAGGCCCATGACGTTCGGGTCCGCGCGGCGGTGGGTCTGCTTGGGTGTTTTGTCGCTTTTCTTCATTCGGTTACCTCAAAATCGCTCCGACGGCAATATGGCCGCCGGTCATACTATTTCTAATATATCCTATCACACTTTTTTATGCTCTGCAACACCGCGGAGGAAGAGAAAATTGCCGCAAAACGCCATTTTTTCGCCAAAGGCGCACAAAACCGGCGCGGCAGCGCATATTGGCAAAATCGCGGCGCAGAGTGTACAATGCAGATACCCCAACAGGTATGGAGGTCAAACGATGAAACAGTGTATGGACGCCGACAATCTGCACCGTCGGCTCAAAAAGATCATCGGTCAGGTGCAGACCATTGACCGCATGGTGGACGAGGACGTCCCTTGCGAGGATATTCTTGCGCAGATCAATACGGCCAAATCCGCGCTGCACGGCTGCGGCAAGGTCGTGCTTGAGGGACACATCAAGCACTGCGTGCGCGACGGCATCGAGCACGGCGACGCGGACAAAACGATCGAGAACTTTACGAAGGCGGTCGAGCGCTTTTCGAACATGGGCTGGGCAGGAGATAAACCCTCTCGCGCGCTCGTTTTCAGTAGAATTGCACGAAAGAAGAGAAGCAGTTTTGTGCTGCTTCTCTCTTTTTGCGCGCTTTATAACCTATACCCCCATATATATAATAAGCCCATACCCCCTATGGTACAGAAAGGAGTCACTTCCGTGAAACTGGCAATGGAAAAGCTGGAGCATTTTTTAGAGCTGGGCGGCACAAAAAAAGATATCACACTGCTCGTGATCTCCGGCATCGCGCTGATCGCGTCGGTCTGCATCGGCGAAGACTTCACCGCGGGTGAGGTCGCGTTCATCATGCAGCTCGGCGGTCTTCTCGAAGAGCTGACCGTCGCCCGCGTGGGCAGCGACATCGCCGTGGACGCTGCGGATATCGCGCTCGTCGACGACGAGGTCAAGGAGCTGCCGCACCTCATCGCGCTCTCCAAGCGCATGATGCGCACCATCAAGCTCAATATAACATTCTCGCTCACGCTCAACTTCATCGCCATCGTGCTCGCCATCACCGGCACACTGAACCCTGTTGTCGGCGCGCTGGTCCATAACGCAGGCAGCGTGCTTGTCATCACAAACTCGGCCCTGCTGCTAAAATGGAGGCAAACCGCCTCGCAGAGTTTCGCGTCCGCAGACGCGAAATCTGTTTGATCGTAAATTTCGACGACAGACGCGTCGGAATTTACTCTTTGCGCGGAGCGTGTGTCGCAGCCGCGCCGCGAGCGGCAAGGCACGAAGCACGGCGAATCCTTTTCAAAAAGAGTGGATTGCAAAATTGCAATCCACCCTTTTTGATTTTCTTTTATTTTCTGCGCCAGACAGAGGGCATTAAGAGGACAAGCAGCGGCATGATCTCAAGACGGCCGAGCAGCATGATGGCGCTCATCGTGAGCTTGCTGATGCCGGAGAGGAAGCCGAAGTTGCATGTCGGTCCCACTGCGCCAAGGCCCGGGCCCACGTTGCTGATGGCCGTGAGCGAGGCGGTGAACGCCGCGGTAAAGTCGATGTTGTCAAGCGACAAAATCAGCGTGCCAAGCAGCAAAATCGAGATATAGGTGAAGAAGAAGACCGAAACGGACGAGACGGTCTCCTCCGTCACGCGATGTCCGTCGAGCGTGATGGGGCGCACCTCGCGCGAGTGCATCACGCGCCGTAGATCACGCCGCAGCGACTTGCACAAAAGCACGATGCGCGAGACCTTGACGCCGCCCGCCGTAGAGCCCGCGCAGCCGCCGAAAAGCATCACCAGCACGAGGATACAGCGGCAGAACTGCGGCCAGAGGTCAAAATCCTCCGTGCAGTAGCCAGTCGTTGAAATGAGCGTTGTTACCTGAAAGGCCGCATTCTCGATGGCCGAGCCGATGTCGCGCCCCGTGCGCACGATCAGGTCCGCCGCGATCATCGCCGACGCGCTGACCACGACCAGCGAGTAAACGCGCAGCTCCTCGCTCTTGAGCGCCTCGCGGAAGCGGCGCGTCACGCAGAGGTAGAGGAGCGTAAAGTTCACGCTTGCGGCAAACATGAAGAAAATGAGGATCCAGTTGACAAGATGCGACTGATAATACGCGATGCTCGCATCCCGGATGGAAAAGCCGCCGGTAGAGATCGTCGTCAGCGCCGTGGTGATCGCATCGAACAGCGGGAGGCCCGCAATGCGCAGCAGCAGCGCCTCCGCCACGGTGAGCGCGATGTAGATGCGGTACAGGATGCGCGCCGTCTCACCCGTGCGGGGGCGGAGCTTTGTGCTGATGGGGCCGGGGGATTCTGCTTTCATCAGGTTCACGCTGCCCTCGCTGAGCTTGGGCAGCAGCGCCAGCATCAAAACGAGGATACCCATGCCGCCCATCCACTGCGTGAGCGCGCGCCAGAATTGGATGCCCTGCGGCAGCGACGCAGGCGACGGGAAGATGGACGCGCCGGTCGTCGTCAGGCCGGAGACGGTCTCGAAAATGGCGTCGATAAAGCTGCAGCTGCCGCTGAAAAAATACGGCAGCGCGCCGAACACGCTCAGCGCGATCCAGCACAGTGCCACGCAGACAAAGCCGTCGCGCGTCTGGAGCCGCGCGTTGTCCGCGCGGATGAGCGAGAGCAGCACTCCCACGCCGCCGCAGATAAGCAGCGCGTACAAAAAGGCCCTCTGGTCAACACCACCGCCGAACACGCTCAGCAGCAGCGGCGGGATCATACAAAGCGCCTCGATACAGAGAATGACGCCCACGATTCTGAGAATAAGATTTTGGTTCATAATGAAACTTCCTTGCCGCAAGCAGCCGGCACATCAGCCGAGAATATCGTTGAGGTCCTGCAAAAAGAGCTTTTTCGCCACCACGATCACGCGGTCACCCGCATGGATCTGGGAATGGCCGTTCGGGATCTCCATCCGGCCGTTGTGCACGATGGCCGCAACGAGCAGGCCGTTTCGAAAATGCAGGTCGCTGAGCGGCCGGTCGAGAAAGTGCGTGGCACTCGTCGCGGTGAATTCGACCGCCTCGATCGCGCCACCGAGGATATAGTGCAGGCTCTCCACCGCGCTGCCCTGCGAGTTGGCAAGGCCGCGGACGTAACTTGAGATCTGGCTTGCAATGATGGCCTTGGGCGAGATGACCGTGTCGAGGCCCGTGAGGTTCACGATGTCGAGATACCCCATGCGCGACATCTTCGGCACGACCTTTTTCACGCCGTAGCGCTTCGCCGTGAGCGCCATGAGGAGGTTTTCCTCATCGCGGTCCGTCACAGCGATGAACGCGTCGCAGTGGAAGATACCCTCGGATTCGAGCAGGTCGTGATTCGTGCCGTCGCCGTGGATGACGGTGACTTTCGGCAGCTTTTCCGCGAGCGTGAGACATTTGGCCTCGTCCTTTTCCACGATCGTCACGTGCGTGCCGATGTCGGTGAGCACCCAGGCAAGGTACTGTGCGATGCGGCTGCCGCCAAGGATGCTCACGCGGCGGATGGGCGCCATGGCCCTGCCCATCGAGCGCAGCACGCGCGTCGTCTCCGCGGGCGTGCCGATGACGTACACGCGGTCGCCCGTCTGCGGGACGAACGAGCCGTTCGGCACGATGACCTCTTCCCCGCGCTTGGCCGCGCACATGAGGATGCTGTTGGGATTTTCGCGGTTGTAGTCGATGAGGGACTTGCCGACAAGGCTGTCGCTCTCTTCGGTCTGAAAGCCGATGAGCTCGACAAGTCCGCTGGCAAACGTCTCCACGCTGAACGCAGACGGCACGCGCAGAATGCGCGAAATTTCCTGCGCGGCGGCATTTTCGGGGTTGATGATCATATCAAGCCCGATCTCGCGGCGCAGGATCGGTGCATCGCGGAAATACTCGGGGTTGCGTACGCGGGCGACCGTGTGCTTCGCGCCGAGCTTTTTCGCCATCAGGCAGCAGATGAGGTTGACCTCGTCGTTTTCCGAAACGGCGATGAGAAGGTCCGCCTCGCGCACGCCCGCCTCCAAAAGGGCGCTGGCGCTCGCGCCGTTGCCCTCCACACACATGACGTCGAGCATGGAGTCAACGTGGTCGAGCACGGCGTTGTTGCGGTCGATGACGACCAGATCGTGGTTTTCGCCCGTCATCTGCTCGGCGATGGCGTAGCCGACCTTACCGATACCGACAATGATGATTTTCATTTCTGTGTTTCTCCTAAATTCTCTTCGGCTTCCGCCGTGTGCTGCTTACGC
>ERZ1504793.788-NODE-788-length-7625-cov-4.896169_pt1 | contig 7625 bp, 4 predicted proteins | sample MGYA00575731_ERZ1504793 | MGnify/ENA primary metagenome ERZ1504793 (study PRJEB39906, sample SAMEA3182103) | gut metagenome | biome: human; feature: gut; material: Stool; isolation source: human stools | place: Canada | collected 2013-02-19 ...
GCCTGGGCAACATCTGGGGCTTCCCCAATAAGATGGGCGCCTGCGGCGGCTTCACGTTCCTCATCATTTACCTCATTTTGGCTGTTTGCTGCGGCTTCATCGTCATGGTGGGCGAGCTGGCCATTGGTCGTAAGACAGGCAAGGGCGCTGTGGCAGCATATAAGGCCCTTAGCAAGAAGTTCAGCTGGATGGGCTGGATGGGCATCCTGTCCGCGTTCTTCATCCTGTTCTTCTACTGCGCTCTGGGCGGCTACTGCATTAAGTATGTGGTGCTCAATGTAGGCGACCTGTTCGGCGCGGGCTTTGGCTCCAGTGCCATCGCCGCCGCGTCGGCGGACGCAGCCAGCGCCTCTCTGGGCGACGCGGTGTTCGGCGCTTTCATGTCCAGCACCACCGAGGCCATTATCTATGGCTTGATTTTCGTGGTGCTGACTATGCTTATCGTTCTCGGCGGCGTCGGCGGCGGCATCGAGAAGGTCTGCTCCGTGGGTATGCCTGCCCTGTTCGTGGCTCTGCTGATCTGCATCATCCGCGCCTGCACGCTGGACGGTGTGGACACCACCGTGCAGGTGCTCCAGGCGGACGGTTCCCTGGTGGAGCACGTGATCCACGGCAGCGCCCTGGATGGCCTGAAGTACATGTTTGCCCCCGGCTGGGCTACTGAAAATGGATACTATGTTCCCGCCTCCGCCGTCATCGATGGCGTGAAAATGTCCGCGGTGGAGATCAACGGCGTCATGCAGCGCATCGTGACCTTCAAGCAGGAGACACCCGACGTCCTGACCGTGCTGGCTACCGCCGGCGGCCAGATGTTCTTCTCCCTGTCCCTGGGCATGGGCGCCATGATCACCTACGGCTCCTATCTGCAGAAGAAGGAGAACATCCAGAAGAACGCGCTGCTGATCGTGGTCATGGATACGATGGTGGCTCTGATGGCCGGCCTGTGCGTGCTGCCCGGTCGCTTCGCTCTGGATCCCTCCGGCGCAGTGGGTGGCCCGTCCCTGCTGTTCGTCACCATGCAGAACGTGTTTAGCCGCATGGGCGGCCTCGGCCCCATCTTCGGCATCCTGTTCTATCTGCTGGTGGTCTTTGCCGCCATCTCCTCCTCTATCTCCCTGCTGGAGGTCATCGTGGCTCACTTTGTGGATAAGGCCCGCGACGAGGGCAAGGGCGACAAGCGCAAGAGCTATACCCTCATCGCCGCCGCCTGTGTGGGCCTGGGCTGCATCCTGGTCTGCGCTGACCGTCTGGGTGCCAGCAGCTTCTCGCCTGCGGAATTGCTGAACATTGCAAATCCCAAGACCTGGGCTGCCGACTGGCTGGACTTCTGGGATGCGCTGTCCGAGGGCGTTATGATGCCGCTGGGCGCGCTGCTGATGTCTCTGATGATCGGCTGGGAGATCGGCCCCGAGTTCGTCAAGGAAGAGGCGGAGCAGTCCGGTCATGCCATGGGCAGCTACGGCTTCTTCAAGGTCTGCGTCAAGTTCATCACGCCGCTGATCATGGTCCTCATCCTGTACGGTCAGATAAAGGAATTCTTCCTGTAAAGTCTCTTGACGAATTGTTAATAAACAAACTCTTACTTAACAGAGGGGACGCCGGTGCCGCCGCACCGGCGTCTCTTTTTGCGTCCGCGGACCCGGAAAGACTTGTGCCGCCTGCCGTAAAAAGCACACGATGCTGTGTTTGCCGCCCGGTTTCTCTTGTAAAAACGACGAAAACGGAGTTCACAATTTGTTAAAATAATGGAATATGACGTTAAGAACTTGACAATATCTTGGCGTGACGGTATGATACAGGAGGTTGGCGGGGCAGATACGCTGTTTCGCCGGCTGATGGTATTCACCACCAATTTGTGAGGAGGTAAATCACACACATGGAAAAGAAAAGCACCAAAATAGCGTATTTCGTAGCGCTGGGTGTTTTCATTGTCCTGCTGGTCATCCTGGGGATCCAGTTTAAGGGCAAGGAAAACCCCGTCTTCGTCGGCGACGGCGCGTTCTACACCACCGGCGACGGCGTGTTCCTGGATGGCATCCAGCGGACCGTGGACGACAGCGAGGGCTCTAAGTATGCGCTGGACGGCTCCTACTATGTGAGCCCCGAGGCCGGCACCTACTTCGAGCTGTCTGAGGATGGCAACACCATCGTCGGCGCCGACGGTACCGAGTACGTCAAGTCCGAAGAGAAGTCCAAGGACGTCAACGGCGTGGAGTACACCACCTATGAGGAGCAGGTCTACTCCGAGACTCCGTTTGCCGGCACCTTCTGGTCCCTGCTGCCCCCCATCGTGGCCATCGTGCTGGCCCTGATCAGCAAGGAAGTGTATTCCTCTCTGTTCCTGGGCTGCCTGGTCGGCGCACTGCTGTACACCCAGTTCGCTCCCTGGGACACCATCGTGACCCTGGTGGGTGCCGATTACGGTATCATCTCCGTGCTGGCTGACGGCGGCAACATGGGTATTATCGTGTTCCTGGTCACCCTGGGCATCATGGTGGACCTGATGAACAAGGGCGGCGGCTCCGAGGCCTTCGGCCGCTGGGCCAAGAAGACCGTTCACACCCGCTGCGGCGCGCAGCTGCTGACCATGCTGTTGGGCGTGCTGATCTTCGTGGACGACTACTTCAACTGCCTGACCGTGGGCGCCGTTATGCGTCCCGTCACCGAGTCTCACAAGATCTCCCGTGCCAAGCTGGCCTATGTCATCGACTCCACCGCGGCTCCCGTCTGCATGATCGCCCCGGTGTCCTCCTGGGCCGCCGCCGTTTCCGGCTACGTGCAGTCCCCCAGCATCAACGGCATTGAGCTGTTCCTGAAGCAGATTCCCTGGAACTACTACTGCCTGCTGACTCTGCTGATGATCGTGGTCATCTCCGTGCTGAACATCGACTACGGTTCCATGCTGACCCATGAGTACAACGCCCAGGTCAAGGACGACCTGTTCACCACCCCCGAGCGTCCCTTCGCCGGCGACGATGAGTACGAGACCGGCTCCAAGGGCAAGTCCTCCGTGCTGGATCTGCTGGTGCCCGTGATCGTTCTGATCGCTGTCTGCATCGTCTCTCTGGTCTACTCCGGCGGTTACTTCGATGGCGGCATGACCTTTATGGCGGCTTTCTCCGCTGCCGAGGCCGGTCCGGCGCTGGCCATCGGCGGTCTGATCGGCTGCGTGTTCACGTTCCTCTACTTCTGGCTGCGCGGCGCCATCGGCTTCGAGAAGTCCTTTGAGTCCGTGCCCCAGGGCTTCATCCAGATGATCGCCCCCATCCTGATCCTGACCTTCGCCTGGACCCTGTGCTCCTTCACCCGCTTTGCCATGTACTCCGCTGACTTCGTCAGTAATGCTATGGCCAACGTTGGCGATCTGCGTATGTTCCTGCCCGCCATCATCTTCATCATCGGCGCGGCTATCGGCTTCGCTACCGGTACTTCCTGGGGTACCATCGGCATCATGGCCCCCATCGTTGTCTCCGTGTTCAACTACGACGTGGAGCCCATACTGTGCACCATCGGTCTGGCGGCTGCCTGCTCCGGCGGCGTTATGGGCGACCACTGCTCCCCCATCTCCGACACCACCATCATGGCTTCCGCCGGTGCCCACTGCTACCACCTGAACCACGTGTTCACCCAGATCCCTTATGCGCTGACCGTGGCTGGTGTGTCCTTCGTCAGCTTCATCCTGGCCGGCCTGATCCAGAACGTGTTTGTCAACCTGCTGATCGCTGTGGCCCTGATGGTCGGTACGCTGTTGGTCATCCGCGCCATCGTTGCCAAGAAGCACGCCGGCATCTTCGCCGAAATGGCCGAAGCCAACAAGGCTCTTGCCAAGTAAGTACATACTCCAGCAAAAAAAGAGACCGCTTCAGCGGTCTCTTTTTTTGCGTGCAGGGCAGGGGAGGGCACCTCGTATCGGCGGCGGACAGCTTTTGCTGTCCGCCGCGGGAATTTTGCGAAAAGATGTGACAAACCGCAACGAATGTGGTACAATGTCCCTATTGAGTACATAGGAGGTGTCGCTGTGCGGCAATATCCCCAATTAGAGATCGATCTTTCTCTGCTGCAAAGCAATGCCCGGGCGGTGATCTCCCGCTGCAATGCCGCGGGTATCTGTGTCTGCGGCGTTATCAAGGGTGCGGATGGCCTGCCGGAGATCGCCCGGACGCTGCGTGCTGCCGGTGCCGCAGAGTTGGGCACCAGCCGCCTGGAGCAGGTGGCCAAGTGTCGTGCCGCCGGTGTGCCCGGCCCCTGGCTCCTGATCCGAATCCCCGGTCTGACGGAGCTGCCGGACGTGGTTGCCCTGTGCGATACATCCCTACAGAGCGAGTGGGCCACCCTGATGGCGCTGGAGGAGGAGTGTCTCCGCCAGAACAGGACCCACCGCGTCATCGTGATGACAGACCTGGGCGACCTGCGTGAGGGCTTCTGGGACAAGGATGAGCTGGTGGATGTCTGCCAGCGGGTGGAGCAGGACCTGCCCCATGTACACTTGGCCGGTATCGGTGTTAATCTGTCCTGCTATGGCTCCACTAAGCCCACCCCGGACAAGATGAACGAGCTGGTCACTTTGGCCCGCCGGGTGGAGGCGCGTATCGGCCGATCGCTGGAGGTCGTCTCCGGCGGCGCTACCAGCTCCTTTACGCTGGTCCATTGGGGCACCATGCCCGCCGGTATCAACCACCTCCGAATCGGCGAGGGCATCCTGCTGGGCAAGGACCTGCAGGTGGACTGGGGCATTCGCGACATGGATTACCTCCGCATGGACACCTTTACCCTTCGGGCTGAGGTGGTGGAGGTCAAGGACAAGCCCACCTATCCCATCGGCGAGCTGGCCATCGATGCCTTCGGCCGCAAGCCTACCTATGTGGACCGCGGTGTCCGCCGCCGCGCCCTCCTGGCCCTGGGCCGGGCCGACGTGGGCGACCTGGAGAGCCTGCTCCCCCGCGAACCGGGGCTGACAGTCATCGGCGGATCCTCCGACCACTGCATCGTGGACGTGGAGGACTGCCCCCGCCGTCTGCAAGTGGGCGATATCGTGGAATTCTCGCTGTGCTACAGCCATATGCTGTATGCCACATCACGGAGCGATATGCGGCTCCTATTCAAACATCAACAGGAGGAAGCGTAAGACAATGGGAGATTTAGGAATTTTGATCATCGGCGTCGTGGACACGTTTTTTGCCTTTTTTGTGGTGGCGCCCATGATGCTGCAGGCGGCCAGCCTGTTCGGCGTACAGAAGCAGTTTGCTAAGGCCATGGTCCAGGAGGGCGTCGTCAAGCAGGAGGACGTGGACCGCATCCATCCCAAGAAGCAGATCGCCGGCGTGGTGATCTCGCTGATCATGCTGGCGGTGCTGGCGTTTACCTGTGCCAAGGCCTCCCCCTGGGGCTATATCTGCGGCGGTGTGGGTCTGGTGGTAGGCCTGCTGAAGTACCGCGCCATCGTCCAGTACAACAGTGAAACGGTCAAGCGCTTCAAGAACACCTATAAGGACGAGATGGATGTGGCCAAGTTCAACAAGTTCGTGGAGACGCATTTCTGATAAATCTAAGCGAATAAAAACCTCCCCGGCACTATGCGCCGGGGAGGTTTTTATTCGCTTTTTTCGATGGTGCCGCCACCCAGCACCTCATCGCCGTCATACAGCACCACTGCCTGCCCGGCAGTGATGGCCCGCTGAGGCTGATCGAACACCACCCGCAGTCCGCCGTCCGGCAGGGGATAAGCGGTGCAGGGGGTCTCCACCTGGCTGTATCGCGTCTTGGCGGCGCACCGTACCGGCGCCGCCGGTATCTGGCCGCTGATCCAGTTTACGTGGGACGCCAGCAGGGAGGAGGCATACAGCGCCGCGTCGTCTCCCAGCACGATAGCGTTGCGGTCCCGGTCCTTTTCCAGCACATATACGTGCCGCCCCACCGCCACGCCAAGGCCCTTTCCCTGGCCGATGGTATAGCAGGGCAGGCCCCGGTGCCGTCCCAGCACGCGGCCCGCTTCGTCCAGGAAGTCTCCCGGCGTCAGTGTCAGCCCCTGCCGCTGCAGAAAGGTCACATAGTCTCCGTCCGGCACGAAGCAGATGTCTTGGCTGTCGCCCTTGTCGGCGTTGTCCAACCCTGCCTCCCGCGCCTTGTCACGGATAGCCGGCTTGTCATAGTCTCCCACCGGCAGCAGCAGATGGGCCAGCTGGTGCTGCGTCAGCTGATACAGCACGTAGCTCTGGTCCTTCCGCCGTTCCACACCCCGCAGCAGGCGGTATCTGCCGCTTTCCGCGTCATAGGCCACCCGGGCGTAGTGTCCCGTGGCGATATAGTCGTAGCCAAGCGTCAGTGCCCGGTCCAGCAGGGCGCCGAATTTCAGCTCCCGGTTGCAGTCGATGCACGGATTGGGCGTCCGCCCGGCGGCGTATTCCGCCGTGAACCTGTCCATCACGCACCGACGGAAGCGGTCTGTCTCGTTGAATACATAGAACCGCATCCCCAGCCGTGTGGCCGCCTGCCGTGCGTCCTCAGCGTCGTCGGCAGAGCAGCATCGGCTGTCCTCGTTAGGGGCCAGCTTCAGCATGGCGCCGTCACAGTCGTAGCCCTGCTGCACCAGCAGTGCCGCCGCAGCGGAGCTGTCCACGCCGCCGGACATGGCCACCAGAACCTTTTTCTTGCGCATACGATCGTTCTCCGTAGTCTATGTCTCCCGCGCCCGCATGGGACGTATGCACCGCCGTTCAGCGGCGGCGCATACTTTCGGGAAAATGTGGAAAGCTATCGGGCGAAGAGCGCCATAGCAGGCAGGGGCGCGTCCCTGCCGTTCCGCGGCGGCCCTCCGCCCGACAGCGTGTTCTTATTCGTCCAGATGCTTTGCCAGGAATGCCTCGTCGGGCAGCGCGTCCGCCAGCTCCAGCAGTACCCGCTGGAAGCCGCCGGTGTAGTCCTCGATGTTCTCGCCCAGCGTCCCCAAAGCCCGTACCATCGGCAGCGCGATGGTGGCAGTGGTGCCCTGGCCCTCCCGGCTGTTCAGCAGCAGCTGGCCGCCGTGCAGCCGTGCGATCTGATGCGCCAGGGGCAGTCCCAGCCCCACGCCGCCGGCGACATAGTCCAGGGTCATGGGCCGCATATGCCAGCGAAACAGCATTTCCTGCCGGTCGGCAGGAATGCCGCAGCCGGTATCCTTCACCTTGATGAGCACATGGGGCTTCTGCACGGCCAGCGTCACCGTCACCTTTCCACCGGCGGAGCAGGCCTTCAGCGCGTTGGACAGCAGCTGCCACAGGGCCTGGCTCAGCCAAGGCTCGTTGACAGCGGTGATGGCGTAGCGCTCCTCGCACACCATCTCCAGCTGTACACCCTTCAACTCAAAGGGGACCTCCGCCTCCCGGATGATCTCGTCCAGCCACACCTTCAGGTCCGTGTTTTCGGTGGGCAGCAGCTCCTTGCGGTTCAGCATAGAGGCGGACTCCAGGTTCTTTGCCAGCCGCAGCAACCGGAAATAGCCATGGTAGAGCATGGCGGCGTTCGCGTCCAGTATCGGATCCTCGTCCCGTTCATCGGCGGGGGCCAGCTTCTGCATCCCATAGTAGATATTGCCCAGTGCGGACCGTATCTGCATCGCCACCAGCGGCAGCCGCTCCATGTATACC
>ERZ1504793.800-NODE-800-length-7507-cov-2.805287_pt1 | contig 7507 bp, 6 predicted proteins | sample MGYA00575731_ERZ1504793 | MGnify/ENA primary metagenome ERZ1504793 (study PRJEB39906, sample SAMEA3182103) | gut metagenome | biome: human; feature: gut; material: Stool; isolation source: human stools | place: Canada | collected 2013-02-19 ...
TGGGGAACCGTCCTTTCGAAAATCCTTGCTGATAATGGCCATGACGTCGTGCTTTGGGCTCGGAATCCAGAAAAAGCCGCGCTCATTGAACAGACGCGGATCAATAACGATTATCTGCCAGACCTTACGCTTTCACCATCCATTCATGTAACCCATGATTTTCAATGGGTGGGAACAGCGGAGGTCCTTGTCTTTGTTGTCCCATCAAAGGGGATGGGGACTGTATGCAGTGACCTTTCCAGGGTTACGAAAGGGAAAGGAAAGATCCTTCTTACCTGTACAAAAGGATTCTCTCGGGAAACGGGAAAGCTGATGTCGGATGTGTTGGAACGCTATTTTCCTGAGGCACAGGCCATCGCAGCATTAAGCGGCCCCAATCTTGCTAAGGAACTTGCCCAAAAGCAGCCAAGTGCTTCCGTCATCGCCTCAAAAGATCCAAAGGCAGCAAAAATCCTGCAGGATCTGTTCCTCAATGGATATTTTCGGCCCTATATTTCAGACGATATCCTTGGCGTTCAGTTATGCGGTGCCCTGAAAAACTGCTATGCCCTTGTGACAGGGATGATTTCGGGTCTGGGGCTTGGTGAAAACAGTCAGGCAGCTCTCATTACCCGAGCCCTTGCAGAAATGACAAGACTTGGGCTTAAATTGGGAGCCCATCAGGAAACTTTTGCCGGGCTAAGTGGAATCGGAGATCTTGTCGCGACCTGCACAAGTCCTTTGAGCCGCAACCATACGGCAGGCACCTTGCTTGCCCAAGGAAAAGCTGCCAAGGACATAGAGCAAGGGACCCATATGGTCATTGAAGGCATGAGTACGACAAAGACCGTTTATGCCCTTTCTCACAGACTTGGTGTCGAAATGCCTATTATCGATCAACTTTATGAAGTTCTGTACCATCATAAGGAAATCACTCTTGCGGCCCATGATCTTATGTCACGATCGGGGAAGAAAGAGTGGAACTAATTATTGAATTATGATATAATGTCCTTCTAGAAAGGATAAACATTCTTTGGAAAAGGATAGATGCAACATGACAAACGAAAAAAAATCAGAGTTCTATTTAGTCAGAGAGGAAATCCTACCTGAAGCCATCAAAAAAACCATTATGGTCAAGGAAATCCTCAAACGCGGTAAACTTAAGACTGTCAATGAAGCTGTTGCAAAGGTTGGGCTAAGCCGTAGTGCATACTACAAATACAAGGATTACGTCTTTCCCTTCTATGATGCAAGTCGTGAAAAGGTCATCACTATTTCCCTGCTCCTGGAACACAAACCAGGTGTTCTTTCTAGCGTTCTCAACACAATTGCCGCTGATGGGGGAAGTGTTATCACGATCAACCAAGGTGTTCCCCTGCAGGGTGTTGCCAACACAACCATTTCCGTGGAAACAAAATTCCTCACCATCGATATGGAGGCCCTTTTGGATAAGGTTCGCCTCATCGAAGGAGTAAAACGGCTGGACGTGCTTGGTCAGGTCGATTAAAGGGGTCCTTATTTTGAAAAAAGAAATCAATATTGGGCTTTTGGGCACAGGAACCGTCGGTGGAGGCGTGATTCTTGTCCTAAAAGATCATGAAGCGCTCATTACGGAACGGGTGGGGACACCTATCCGTATCAAAAAGGTGTTGGCAAGGCATCCGGAAAAGGTGCATGCTTTGGATCCGTCCCTGCCAGTTGTCACGGATATCGAAGAAATCACCGGTGACCCTGATATTGATATTGTTGTTGAACTGATTGGCAGGGAGCATCCTGCCCTTGAGTACATGAAAAAAGCCTTATTGGCCGGTAAGAACGTTGTTACGGCCAATAAGGATGTTGTGGCTGTTCACGGGAAAGAACTCTTTGAGTTGGCAGCAGCCCACCATGTCGATTTTCTTTTTGAGGCATCGGTGGCTGGGGGAATCCCCATTATTCGACCGCTGAAAGAATCCTTGGCAAGCAACCGGATTTCCCTCATTATGGGAATTATCAATGGGACGACGAACTACATGCTGACCCGGATGACTGAAGAGCATATGGATTTTACAGAAGTGCTCAAACAGGCACAGGAAAAAGGTTATGCCGAGTCGGATCCAACCGCTGATATCGGTGGCTTTGATGCAGCGCGAAAAATTGCCATCCTTTCTTCCATTGCCTTCAATACACGGGTCCATTTGGATGAAGTCGAAATTGAAGGTATTGAAAAGATCTCCCTTCGTGATATCGTCTATGCAGAGGAACTGGGCTACACCATCAAACTCTTGGGAATCGCCAAGCAGTTGAAAAATGGGAAGATTTCTGTGGGGGTCCATCCAACGATGCTTCGTAAGAATCACCCGCTTGCGTCGGTGGATGATGTCTTTAATGCCGTCTATATCGAAGGTCAGCCCATTGGTGAGGCCATGTTTTATGGCCGCGGTGCCGGCCGTTTTCCGACGGCCAGTGCGGTGTGCGGAGATATCATTGAATGTGCCCGTAACATCCGTGAAGGATGCAATGGCAGGGTTGGCTGTACCTGCTATGAAGAGAAAGCCCTGGCGCTTAAGGAGGAAGTTTTCTCCCAGTTTTACGTGCGCCTTCTCGTCGACGAAGCGCCTGGTGTATTGGCACAGATTGCCAGTGTCTTTGGCAAACACGAGGTCAGTCTCTTCAATGTCCTGCAGACTCGTAAATTAGGTGATTTAGCAGAAATTGTTGTAATTACTCATCCTGTTTCCGTTTATGACCTGGAAGAAGCCACAAAGGAATTGGCAGTAACGAAAGTCGTCAATCGCATCAGCAACGTACTTCGCGTTGAAGATGACCAATCCATCTGTTAAGTCAGCAAAGGAGTGGAAAGTATGGACGTTCAAAAAGTCACGGTCCGAGTCCCTGCAACTTCCGCCAACTGCGGACCTGGATTTGACTGCTTAGGACTTGCCTGTTCCCTCTATAATGTATTTACTTTTGAACGGATTCCGCAGGGAATCGAAGTCTCAGGGGTAGGGGAAGGTGCCGAAATCCTTCCTTTGGGCCGCCATAATCTGGCGGTCTCTTCCTTTTATGCATTATGGGAGAAATATCAGGGAAAGGAAACGGGAATCCGCGTCACAAGCGTCATACACGTACCTGTATCAAGGGGGCTCGGAAGCAGTTCGACGGCTGTAGTGGCTGGTCTTATGGCAGCTAATGCCATGGTGGGATCACCGCTGACCAAAAAGGAACTGGTTACGGAAGCAACCCTCATTGAAGGGCATCCAGATAATGTAGCACCTGCCATCCTCGGTGGGATCACCATCAATATCATGGCCGATGACAAGGTCAAAAGCTTGCGTTTTCTGCCGGCCTGTCCTCTGGGCATGATTGTCTTGGTCCCAGCCCTTCATGTATCCACGGAAGCGGCAAGGAAGGTTCTGCCGAAAGAGATTCCTCATAAGGATGCGGTGTATTCTGCAAGCCGCGCAGCTATGCTCGTCGGCTCACTCATTACAGGACACTTTGAAAACCTTCCGGAAGCGCTGGAAGATAAGCTTCATACGCCGTATCGGCTTCCCCTGATCCCGGGGGCGTCAGAGGCCCTCAAAGGGGCTCGCGATGCCGGTGCGTACAATGCCGTCATCTCAGGATCGGGTTCGACCCTTATGGCCTATGTACCGGAGGAAAAGGATCGCTCCCGCATTGCAGAGGCTCTAGCAGCACCCTTCCGTAAGCTTGGCATTGCGTGCACCCTTCATCAGGTCAGCATAGACACGGAAGGAGCCGTTGTTTCTCTAGCAGAAGAAGCGGAAAGATTCTGATGAAGCCTCCTTTATTTTCGTGATTTCAAAAATAAGGGTTGACTTTATGGAGAATATCGAGTAAAATTATTACTGTTGTCGGGGCGTGGCGCAGTTTGGTAGCGCGCTTCCTTGGGGTGGAAGAGGTCGTGAGTTCGAATCTCGCCGCTCCGACCAATTTGTGATTTGACGCCATAAAGTTCGAAACTTTGTGGCGTTTTTTCATGCCTCTTTCAGGGTATGAACATAGCATACGGAATTGACCTTAACCGGGCTTTAGGAGGAGTTTCATCGATGAGTGAATTACAGGATAAAATCAATAAAAGGCGGACTTTTGCCATCATTTCCCATCCGGATGCTGGTAAAACGACCTTGACCGAAAAACTGCTTCTTTATGGGGGCGCCATCCATCTTGCCGGATCGGTCAAGAGCCGCAAAACAAATCGTCACGCCGTTTCTGACTGGATGGAAATTGAAAAACAGAGAGGGATTTCTGTTACAAGCAGCGTGCTCCAATTTGATTATGATGGGTACCGCGTTAATATCCTTGATACACCGGGCCATCAAGATTTCAGTGAAGATACTTATCGAACCTTGATTGCTGCCGATTCCGCGGTCATGCTGATTGATGCGGCCAAGGGCGTGGAACCACAGACGAAAAAACTCTTTTGGGTCTGCCACCGAAGAAAACTGCCGATCTTTACCTTTGTCAATAAATTGGACCGCTATGGCCGGGCCCCTATGGATCTTATGGACGAAATCGAAAAGATCCTTCATATTAATGCTTTCCCTATCAATTGGCCAATTGGGGTTGATGGGCACTATATCGGGGTCTACGACCGAATCAAAAAACAGGTGGAACTCTTTGACAATGATAACAGCCATGGCAGCAAGATCCTTAAATCAACGACGGGGGATTTAAACGATCCTGCCATCAAGGAAGCCATCGGCGAGGCCAATTATCAGACACTGCTCGATGACATTGAGCTTCTTGACCTAGCCGGTGATGAATTTGACCTCCAAAAGGTCCTGGATGGGGAACTGACGCCGATGTTCTTCGGGTCTGCCATGACAAACTTTGGTGTCCGGCCTTTCCTTGAAAAATTTCTGGAACTGTCCCCCGCGCCGCAGCCTCGCAAATTAAAGGATGGCGGTGTCGTCATGCCTGACGATGAGAATTTTAGCGCCTTCATTTTTAAAATCCAGGCCAACATGAATCCGGCCCATCGCGACCGTATCAGTTTTATGCGCATTTGCTCCGGCAAATTTGAGAAGGGCATGACCGTCTGGCACCTCCAAGGCAATCATCCAGTTAAGCTTTCCCAGCCCCAGCAATTCATGGCACAGGAACGGACGACCGTAGAAACAGCCTATCCTGGTGATATCATTGGCGTCTTCGATCCTGGCATCTTTACCATTGGGGATACCCTTACAAGTGAAAAGAATAAGATCCAATTCGAGGATTTTCCTATTTTTCCGCCTGAAATTTTTGCAAAGGTCCAGCCTAAGGATTCCCTCAAACGCAAACAGTTTGAAAAGGGTATTGTTCAACTGGCACAGGAAGGGGCCATCCAGGTGTTCCGTCAAAAGAATATTGGCATGGAAAGCTTTGTTGTAGGAGTAGTCGGTGTCCTCCAGTTAGAAGTTCTGGATTATCGCCTTAAGAATGAATACAGCGCCCAACTTCTCATGGATCGCCTGCCCTACAGTGTGGCTCGCTGGGTCTATGCTGATGATGCCGAGGCCATTCGTAATATGAAGGGCCTTGATAATGGGATGCTTGTCTATGATAAACTTGGCCGTCCCGTCGTTCTTGTTTCCAATGAATGGAATCTTAACTGGCTCTTGGAGCGGAATCCTGGTATCAATTTCACAGAAGTGCCATCTGAAGCAAGAGCCATCTAACTTATGGAAAGGAGCAGGGTATGCTCATGAAAAAGGCCATTAATATCCTTGGCGTTCCTGTTACGCCTTTTTCCATGGAAGAAGCAGTCTCCTTCCTCATGGATCGGATTGCAAAGAAGATGCCCACACAGGTGGTCACGGCTAACGCTGAAATCATCATGATGGCACGGAACGACAAACGCTATGGTACGCTCCTTCAACAGGCCGATTTGGTTCTTGCAGATGGGGCGGGAACGGTCTGGGCTGGCCGCACCTTAGGATATGAAGTCCCTGAACGGGTGGCTGGTTTTGATTTATTCGTGGAACTGATCAAAAAATCAGCTGAGGAAGGAATCAAACTCTACTTTTTTGGAGCCGCTCCTGGTATCGCAGAAGCTGCAAAAGCCAAAGCTGAGATGTTGGCTCCCGGCGTTTCCATCGTTGGCACGCGGAATGGGTATTTTTCAGAAACAGATATAGAGGAAATCATTGACGAAATCAATGCTTCTGGGGCCCAGATCTTATTTGCAGCTCTTGGCGCGCCCAAGCAGGAGTACTGGCTGCGTGATCACGCAAAACAGCTGCGGCCCCTTATCCGGATTGGACTGGGAGGATCCTTTGATGTACTTGCCGGTAAGACGACGCGGGCCCCTCACTGGATGCAGAAAGCTTCCCTGGAATGGCTCTATCGTCTTTATAAGGAACCGAGCCGAATCGGTCGTATGATGGCCCTGCCGCGTTTTGTCCTTGCTGTCCAGAAGGAAAAAAGAACCCATAAATAGACAAAGGGTGTTGAATTGTATTATAATAACCAAATAGTGGAGGTGAGGGCGTGACCCGATATACAATCATAAAGGACGGCTATCCGTTCATTTTTACAGGTCTTGCAGCGACCATCCTTGTCGGCTTTTTGGCTGATCCGGCATTTGCTGGGATTCCGCTCATCCTGACCATATACTTTGCCTATTTCTTTCGGGAACCGGACCGCCCCCTGCCGGATGATCCCCATGTCTTGTATTCCCCGGCTGATGGGACTGTCATGGCTGTCGAGGAATTCTTTGATGACGAATTTCTTCATGAGGAAGCAAAGAAGGTAACCATCTTCTTATCCGTTTTCAATGTCCATACTAATCGCGCACCTATGAAGGGCTATGTTAAATATCTGCGCTATACATGCGGCGGCTTTGAGCCCGCTTTCAAGGGATCTGCGCCCATCGTCAATGAACGCATGGCCATTGGACTTGAAAACGAACAAAGCCGTGTTCTCGTCGTCCAGATTGCGGGTATCCTTGCCCGGCGCATTGTCTCTTGGACATCGCTTGGTAAGCAGCTTCTGCAAGGGGAAACGTACGGAATGATTAAATTTGGTTCCAGCACGGAGCTTATCGTTCCTCGCGACGTAGAAATCCTTGTCAAAAAGGGAGATAAAGTCAAAGGCGGCATAACAATTATGGGGAGGCAGCAAGTACAATGAATTATAGACGCATGGTTCCAAACAGCATCAGTGGTCTCAGCATGGTCCTTGGGGTTTTATCCATCTATCTTTCCATGGATGGTGAATTTTCAAGGGCTGCCATCTTCATTATTTTAGCCGTCCTTGCAGATTCCTGCGATGGACGGGCTGCACGTCTTCTTGGCGTCAGTGGGGAATTCGGAAAGGAAATGGATTCCATTTGCGATGTTTGTTCTTTCGGAATGGCTCCTGCTGTCTTGATTTATACTTATGGTCTTACGGATCTGGGTCTTTGGGGACAAATCATTTCGTCCCTCTTCACTTTTGGCGCGGGACTGCGCCTGGCTCGTTTCAATGTCAACACGAGCGTTGTTTCTGGGTATTTTGAAGGGATGCCGGCGCCGGCTGGTGCCTGCGTCCTTGTGACCTATGT
>ERZ1504793.833-NODE-833-length-7188-cov-2.679378_pt1 | contig 7188 bp, 5 predicted proteins | sample MGYA00575731_ERZ1504793 | MGnify/ENA primary metagenome ERZ1504793 (study PRJEB39906, sample SAMEA3182103) | gut metagenome | biome: human; feature: gut; material: Stool; isolation source: human stools | place: Canada | collected 2013-02-19 ...
TACGAGATTCGCCTTAGTCTCGTGGGCTCGGAGATGTGTATAAGAGACAGGGATATCGTTATGGAAATGATGTGGGTTTTCCTCTAAATACATTTCCACATAATGTGCCACATAATCACTGACACACACAATCGCATCGACATCTGGATCGAGACTGTCTAAAAAGTTGAAAATACAGTCTCCATAATGCCCGATTCCGATCGAATCGGTAAAACAAAGATCTTCTATCAGCGGAAAGTTATGTTTTTTGAGACTTTCCAAAAAGCCCAGATACCGGTCGGTGTTCGTTTGCGCATAATTGATATCCCCGATGAAAGAGATACGTTTGCAGCCTTTTTCAAATAAATGATCTACGATCTGTTGTTCTGTGTATTTCCCTTCAATTAATAAAAGATCTCCGGTCAGCGTTTTCAGTTCGATCTCCGGTACGGTATCTAAAAATACTTTTGGTATTTCAAGTTCATTGATTAATGTTAAAAGATGCTTATCATATACGTTTAAAACAATGATTCCCTGTACGGTATCATCTTTCAGCACATCTGGCAGTTCGTATTCAGAAGTGCATGAGGTTGGAACATAAGTGTACATGAGATTGATGTTGGATAAAGAAAGTTCCTGTGCCATACGGTGAATGATGTTTGTCCAAAAAATAGAGGAATCCGGGCGCGAAACAACCAAAGAAACAGTTTTTGCCTTTGGAACCTCTGTGAAATGTGGTTCAGAGGGAAGTTTGTCGTATCCAAGTTCGTGTGCTTTTGCTATGATTTTTTCCTTCATTTCATCAGAAACACCCGGACGGTGGTTAAATGTTTTCCAGACGGTAACACGGGAGGTCCCAAGGGCGTCTGCAATATCCTGCATCGTTACTTTCGACATAAGAAACTCCTTTCTTTTCTTGTATCGTTCTTATCATATCACAAATATCGTGCATGAACAAAAGATATTAAAAATGTTAACTAATAATGTAAACTTTAATTTACATTATCAACATCTAAATAATTACAATAATATGTTAACAAAAGATAACAAAAAAGTCAATTATATTGTAAATAATAACTAAAAAAAGCTATAAAATGTTATGCACAACGGAAAAAGCAACAAGAAAGTAGGATATTATATTGACAATACATGTGAAAAATGATAACTTATAAATGCAACAAATGATAACACAATAACAACGAGGGAGATGATAAAATGGCTGGCAAGAAAAAGACCAATATAAAGAAAAAAAGGTGGACGAAAGATGATACAGAACTGACGATCCTTGCGCTGCCGACAGCGGTGTGGTTTCTCATCTTCAGTTACCTGCCAATGTTTGGAATCATTATAGCATTTAAGAATTACAAACTGTCAGCGGGACACGGATTTATTTACAGCCTGTTTCACAGTGAATGGTGCGGGTTTGATAACTTCAAATTCTTTATACAGTCCAATGCATTTACGATGCTGCTTCGGAACACCATTCTATATAATATCGTATTTATTATTTTAGGACTGGTAATCCCGGTTACACTTGCGATCATAATCAGCCAGATCTACAGCAAGTTTAAATCAAAAGTTTACCAGACACTTATGTTTTTCCCACATTTCATGTCATGGGTAGTTGCAAGTTATTTTGTATTTGCATTTTTATCTCCAGACAAAGGAATTTTAAACCAGATCATTACACATTTTGGAGGGCAGAGCATCCAGTGGTATTCCAATCCAAAATACTGGCCATTGATCTTAGTTGTCATGAATCTCTGGAAAACAGTCGGATACAGCATGGTCGTTTATCTGGCAAGTATTACAGGAATTGATGGAAGTCTGTACGAGGCGGCTGTGATTGATGGAGCGACAAAATTCCAGCAGGCAAGATATATTACGATCCCGTCTATTAAGCCGATCGTGATCATGATGTTTATTTTAAATGTTGGAAAAATCTTCTACTCCGATTTTGGTTTGTTCTATCAGGTGACACAGGGCATCCCGAACTCGCTTTATAAAGTTGCTTCCACATTTGATACTTATATTTACAATGCACTGCAGACAAATGTTGCGATTGGAAAGACAGCAGCAGCCGGATTCTTCCAGTCGATCGCATGCTGCATTACGATTTTACTTGCAAACTATATTGTCTCAAAGATTGACAGCGACAGCGCGATCATTTAAGAGGTGTTGATATGACAAAACAAAAAGAAGAAGTTAGCAAATTAAACCGGATCAAACCGGCAACCAATATTATTTTTAACCTGATATTCCTGATCCTTGGACTTGCATGTATCACTCCGGTGATCCTGGTATTCATTATTTCCATTACAAAAGAGAGTGAACTTGTGACACATGGATATTCCTTTTTTCCGAAAGCATTTTCACTGAGCGCATATTCCTATCTGTGGAATGAGCGTGCAAGTATTGGAAATGCCCTTCTGATATCGGTTCTTGTCACGGTATTAGGAACACTGATCGGACTTGCACTGACTACGATGATGGGATATGTCTTATCGAGAAATGAGTATAAACTGAAAGGATTTTTTACCTGGGTCGTATTTATACCGATGATCTTTAACGGTTGTATGGTTGCAAACTATGTGGTAGTTGCCAATATTTTAAACCTCAGGAATACGATCTGGTGCCTGATATTACCGCTGGCTGTGTCCTCGTTTAATATCATTATAGCCAAGACGTTTTTTAAATCGACGATCCCGGATTCCATCGTGGAATCAGCAAAGATTGACGGGGCTTCCGAGTTTACGATCTTTTTGAAGATTATTGTGCCAATTTCAAAACCGGTATTTGCAACCATTGGACTGTTCTTAAGTTTTGGATATTGGAATGACTGGTTCCAGTCCTCCTTATACGTCAGCGAGAAGAAACTGACGTCATTACAGGCATTACTGAACAATATGATCCAGAATATCCAGTACATTGCAAATAACCCGAGTGCGGGACTGTCATTGCAGCAGTATAAAAATTCAATGCCGACAGAGTCCATCCGTATGGCGATCGCGGTGCTTGTAGTTATTCCGATCGCATGTGTATATCCGTTTTTCCAGAGATATTTTATTTCCGGTCTTACGGTAGGAGCTGTCAAAGGATGATCAGGTGAAACGGATGCGATAGCATCTGAAGATAAAGAAACAGAACAAATAATTTTATTTCAAACATGGAGGGTAAAGTATGAAGAAAAGAGTTTTAAGAATGATGGCAACAGGTCTTGTTGGATGCATGTTGGTGGGAACAGCAGCAGGATGTGGAAATTCAGGTACATCCAATACGTCGAGTTCATCTGGTGCATCCGATTCCAGCACCGCGAAAGACGAAAAAAGTTCTGACGATATCGTGACATTAAAATGGATTCAGATCGGCGGAGGCCAGCCGGATAACTATGATGCATGGAAGGAACACATTAATGAGTATCTTGCAGACAAGATCGGTGTAAATATCGATGTGGAGATTATCTCCTGGGGCGACTGGGAAAAGAGAAGAAGTACCATTATCAATACGGGAGAGGACTACGATATCATTTTTTCAAATGATGTGGTATATGAGAGTGATGTGAGACTGGGTGCTTATTATGATATCACAGATCTGATTGAAAAAGACTGTCCGGATGTCAAGAGCCTGATCCCGGAGGACTACTGGGAGGCAGTGAGTGTAGATGGAAAGATTTATGGTATCCCGACTTATAAAGACAGTTCGACAACACAGTATTTTGTATGGGATCAGGATCTGTGTGACCAGTTAGGACTTGATGTGAGCAATCTGACAGAACTCGACCAGTTGACTGATGCATTTGATACGATTTATAAAGAAACCAATCAGCCGGTAACTTACCGTGCATCTGATGCGCCATGCCAGTTTGTTACTACCGTTTATGATAATCTTGCACTTGGACTTCCGGCACTCGGCGTTGCATATGATGATTCATCCAAAAAGGTTGTAGCTACCTATGAGCAGGAAGATGTAATGAATGACCTGAAGTTATATCATGAATGGTTCCAGAAAGGCTACATTAATCAGGATGCTGCAACGTTAGGTGAACTTCCAACTTATCAGGCATTTAACATTGCACAGGGATGGAGCCAGGCAGCACAGACTACATGGGGACCGAACATGGGTGTCAATGCGACAGCCGTTCAGTGGAGAAAGACAGTAGTATCCAGAGGATCTGTACAGGGATCAATTAACTGTATCTCTGCAAACAGCAAACATCCAGAGGAAGCATTAAAATTCTTAAACCTTGTAAATTCTGATACTTATGTAAGAGATGCATTATATTATGGACTTGAGGGCGACAACTTCAACTATACAGATGACAAGAAAGTTGAAAAAACAGATAAGCAGTGGCTGATGGCAGGTTATAGCCAGGGAACATTCTTCAATGTAAGTCTGTTAGCTGACCAGGAGACGAATCAGTGGGATGAAGTAAAAGAGTTGAACGAAAAAGCAGAGGCTTCACCGGTTATCGCAGTTTCTATTGACACAACAGAGTTTGAAGATGAACTTGCAAACTGTACAGAGATCTACAACAGATATAAGAGTGAGATCAACACAGGTGCAGTTGATCCGGAAACGGCTGTCCCGGAAATGATGAGTGAGATGCGTGCAGCAGGATTTGATGATATCGTTGAGAAAGTACAGGCTCAGATCGACGCAGCAAACTAACATCTTGCAAAGAGATACAGCAGGAAATAAAAAACCAAAATGAGATGATAGAGGGCTGATACATAAAAATAAAAGAATTGAAATTTATGTATCAGCCCTTTTACAAAGGAGCAGGTATGAGTAAAATAATTGGAAAGTCATTGCCAAATATTCCATGGCAGGAAAAACCGGAAGGGTATACGATGCCAGTATGGCGTTACACAGAAAACCCAATCATTGGAAGAAATGGAAATAAAGTTTCGAACAGTGTGTTTAATAGTGCAGTTGTTCCGTTTGAGGACGGATTTGCAGGCGTATTCCGCTGTGACAGCAGGTCGATCAGCATGGATATTTTTGTTGGAAGAAGTAAAGATGGTATCCATTGGGATATCGAGGATACACCAATCCAGTTTGAGGGAGAGGATGAGGAGATCTTAAAAAGAGAGTACCGCTACGATCCAAGAGTCTGCTTTATCGAGGACAGATATTACATCACATGGTGCAACGGATACCACGGTCCAACCATCGGTGTTGCCTATACATTTGATTTTAAAAAGTTTGTGCAGTTAGAAAATGCCTATGTGCCGTGTAACCGGAACGGTGTTCTGTTCCCGGAAAAAATAAATGGCATGTATGCAATGTTAAACAGACCAAGCGATAACGGACATACACCGTTTGGCGATATTTTTGTAAGTTTCAGTAAAGATATGGAGTTCTGGGGCAGACACAGACATGTGATGAGCCCGATCCCAGGAGATGAATCTGCATGGCAGTGTACCAAAGTTGGACCGGGTCCGATTCCAATCAAGACGGATGAGGGATGGCTTCTGATCTATCATGGTGTAATTACAACCTGCAATGGTTTTGTATACCGTATGGGTGCAGCACTTTTAGATTTAGAACAGCCATGGAAAGTGCTGGCGCGCTCAAAAGAATATATTTTAGCACCGCATGAATATTATGAGTGTGTCGGGGATGTCCCGAATGTTGTTTTCCCTTGTGCAGCACTTGCAGATGCTGATACGGGAAGAATCACGATTTATTATGGATGCGCGGATACGGTGACAGGAATGGCGTTTACAACAGTTGATGAAATTTTGGATTATATCAGAAAGTAGACAGGAGCGAGAGGTGCCGGAATGGATTTCTTAGACAAAAGAGTCGGTGTAATTTGCAACGAACTTAAGAAATTAAAAGTAAAACAGGTATTTCCACTGACACAGTGGGAGTACAAGGAAGGAAACTTTATTCACCCGGAGGATGCATTAAAGGACGAGGCAGCCTGGGAAAACTTTGACTGCAAGACCATGCACTGGTATGGCAAGGACCGTCATTACTGGTTTCGCACGACCTATACCGTTCCGGAGGAGCTGGATGGCAAAAGCATATGGATCCGCGTTTCCTCCCAGATCGACGAGTGGGATGACGGAAGAAATCCGCAGTTTATCGTGTTTGTGAACGGGGAGGTTTATCAGGGAATCGATATGAACCACAGGGAGTGCCTGATCACAAGAAGCGGAAAGGCAGGAGAGACACTGACCATCGATCTGCAGGCATATACCGGGATCATGCATGAGGAATTTGCGCTCCGCACACAGATCGAGGAGATCGATGCAGAGATCGAAAAACTCTATTATGACCTGTGGGTTCCGCTTGCAGCATTTTCCCGTATGGAAGCAGATGATAAAAACCGCAAGGATATTGAGTATGTGCTCAATGAGACGATCAATCTGCTGGATCTAAGGACCCCGTATTCCGAAGGCTTTTACCGGAGTGTGCGGGAAGCATCTGCTTATATCCAGAAAGCACTTTATGAGGATATGGCAGGGTATGAGGATGTGATCGCAACCTGTATCGGACATACGCATATCGATGTTGCGTGGTGGTGGACTGTGGCACAGACCAGGGAAAAAGTCGGACGCAGCTTTGCAACTGTGTTAAAGCTGATGGACGAGTACCCGAATTATAAGTTCATGTCCAGCCAGCCGCAGTTATATGCATTTTTAAAGGAGCGCTATCCGGAATTGTACGAGAAAGCAAAACAGCGCATCAAAGAGAAACGCTGGGAGCCGGAAGGCGGTATGTGGGTCGAGGCAGATTGCAACCTGACATCGGGAGAATCCCTCGTCCGTCAGTTTATGCATGGCAAACGCTTTTTTAAAGAGGAATTTGGCGTGGACAACCGTATCCTCTGGCTGCCGGATGTGTTCGGTTATTCCGGGGCACTGCCGCAGATCATGAAAAAATGCGGAATTGATTATTTTATGACGACCAAACTGGCATGGAACCAGTTCAATAAAGTACCTTACGATACGATGATGTGGCGCGGAATCGATGGAACAGAGGTGCTGACACACCTGATCACGACCCTTGGCGTGAGCCAGCCGATCAAAGATTACTTTACGACCTATAATGGCATGCTGCACCCGGATGCGATCATGGGAGGATGGATGCGTTACCAGAATAAGGACATCAATAACGATATCTTAGTCTCCTACGGTTACGGCGATGGCGGCGGCGGTCCGACCAGGGAAATGCTTGAGACTTCGATCCGCATGGAAA
>ERZ1504793.859-NODE-859-length-6932-cov-4.064563_pt1 | contig 6932 bp, 5 predicted proteins | sample MGYA00575731_ERZ1504793 | MGnify/ENA primary metagenome ERZ1504793 (study PRJEB39906, sample SAMEA3182103) | gut metagenome | biome: human; feature: gut; material: Stool; isolation source: human stools | place: Canada | collected 2013-02-19 ...
GCATGAACTTCATCTTGTTTTCGTAAAGTGCTCTGACATCCAGCTTCGCAATTTTTGCTTTGGCTGCATCTCTACCGCAAAAAATCTGCTTGATAGTACTCTGTATCTTGGTGTCAGCGAAAATGATACAGCTTTGCAGAAGCTGTCCGATGCGCTGGTTCAGGCGAGACTTGCGCTGCAGGACCGATTTTACGATCAGCAGGAACTGCATTTTTTCCGCCGCACACAAAGCAAAAGAACTCCGACTCATACCAATCACTTCGCATCACTTGCCAAGGCCCTGCGAAGTGCTGACTTATCGCAGGCTGAAATCGCTCTGGAAAGCGTTTTTGATGTTCAAAGGCACCAACACCCTCCGGAAGCTCAGGTCAAGGATACGGCCCTTATGGTTTTGCATACCTGCCGCAGTGCCCTTGAGGAATTTGGCGCAGATCTGGAGGTAGTTGAGCTGGACAGGTCTGAATGGAAGACCCACCTTCAGCGGATGCATTTCCATCAGGAGTGTATCCAGCATCAGCGCCAGCTTGTGCAGGCTGTCTGCCGATATATCGCAGAGATCTCTGCAGAAGGCGGGAATCTCTTGTTGGATGTCCAAAACTTCATCGATTTGCACTTCTGTGAGCCATTGACATTGGGCATGGTAGCAGCTGCTGTGCATGTAAGCCCTGGCTATCTCAGCCGGTTTTTCCGTCAGAAAACAGGAAAGACCGTCATGGACACGATCACAGGTAAAAAAATCGAGTATGCCTGCCAGTTGCTTGAAGAAGGACATTTGAAAATATTTGAGGTGGCATACCAGGTTGGATTTGAAGACACTACCTATTTCAGCCATGTGTTCAAGAAATATACAGGAGCATCTGCGAAGGAATTTCGGGCACAAGCCCACCGCCGTCGAAGCTCGTCCGGGGGATAATCGACATAATGCGATCAGAGAAGATAAATGTCCGGTTTTCGCTTGTGGTAGAAGTAGCTTGTTCTTTCTCTGTCTTAATTCTCCGATAGAGTGGGCTGTTCCGGGGGGTTCATATTGAACCCCTCCTCGGTTCAGCAAACAGGTATAGTTACCCCTTGGCGTGGAGATTTTTGTTTTTTGGCTTAATGAAGTGGATCGTACCAGGGCGCTGTACGATCCACTTTTCATTTATTTCAGCGTATAGAGATTGGAGGTATTGCTCCCATTGGGGCGGTATCGGGGCAGCTTGGCAAGATAGCCGTGCTGCTCCAAATCCGCCAGTGCCCGCTTGACAGTGCTGCGGGAGAGGTTCATATCTCTCGCAATCGTCTTGATCCCCGGCCAACAGCTTCCCGCACGATTGGACCGATCCTTGAGGTACATATAGACGGATACAGCTCTGGGCGGCAGGAGTGTGTCGGCGTAAATGCTGTCAAAGTAGCTCACCGATCCACCTCCTGTCGGGGAAGACTATAAGGGGCGCGCTTGTGCGGCATACGGTCATAGTCGATGTCCTCCGCTACCACCATCTCCTGCACGGGCGCATCGTGGAGCTGTCCCTCGCCCTTAACGGAGCGGGTAGTCTTCTGCTCTGGCAGCTTGGGCGGATACTTCCGCACGATGGCGCGGGTCAGCGCATTCTGGTCGGCATAATAGACCCTTCGGGCTGCCTGTTCCTCCACACGGTATTCCTCCTCGAAGGTGATGCCCCATTCGAGGAACAGGCGCAGGCGGGTACGCATGGGGTGGCATCCGGTCTTCTGCACGATGAAGCTGCCCTTGGGGATGGACTTGAGCTCATCTGCCGTCAGCAGGGGTCGCTCCATCATCTGCAGGCTCTGGCTGGGATCGTTTTTCCCGCGGCTCACGGAGCCGGAGAGCACCGTGCGGCTACCGAGGGCTTTGGAGAAGGCATCCGCCGCCTCACTATTAGGGGCAAAGCCGCCGCAGATCACATCCTGGCAGTTGTCCATCAGGATGGAGGCGCCTTCTTTTCCGTAGTTTTTTACAAGCTGATCCACTGACTGGATGATCGGTACCATCGTCAGGCGGCGAGAGCGCCCAGCACTGAAAAGCGGCAAAATATCAAAGGGCGGCATGGTCCCCAGCTCATCGCAAAAGAGAATAACACGGTTTTTCAGTTTGCCGCCGTTCTCATCCGCTACCGCGAACAGCTCACGGGAGAGGTTCTGGATCATCAAGCCCGCCATAAAGTTCTTCGTCTGATCCTCCTCCGGCAGGATGAGAAAGATGGCGGATTTCTCCGCCGCAAACTTCTCGGCGTCAATGGCACTGTCAAAGCACAAGATCTGCTCCAGCTCACTATCAAGGAACGAGTTGAGCCGGGACAGCACCGTGGACATGACTGATGCCATCGCCTGCTCGGAGCTGTTGAGTGCGGCGCCTGCCAGCCAGCGTGCCTTGTGCTCGGACGGCAGCTTATCCATGAGCAGCTGAAAGCGGGAGTGTCCCCGAGCACCACGCGCCGGCTCCAGTAGATCCTGCACCAGCTTGAATACCGACACGATGTGCCGCCGTTCCTCCGGGTGCTCCTCATCCGGTGGCAGAAACTCTGCAAGCAGCAAGATCGTGGAAGACAGCAAGCCCTCTGCCGCATCGTAGAAGAAGGCGTTCTGCCCGTGGTCGGAGTTTCCCTCCGGGCTGACGATGGACTTGGCGAGGATCTTGGCGTACTTTTCGGCTTTGGCGCGGGCAGCGAGATTGTCCGGTTGTTTTCTGGCGATGTCCATATAGCGGTTGATGAGCGTCAGCAGGTTGTTGCCGTCCGAGCGGGTGGGATTGCGCAGATCGATGACGGAGATATGCTTGTAGCCGTAATACTTTTTGGCAATAGAGCCGTAGTTGCGGGCGAGATCACCCTTGGTATCCAGAGCCAGAAAGCTCATGCCGGACGCGCAGGCATATTCAAGGTTGGGATAGAGGAAGAATGCGGTCTTGCCCGCGCCGGAGGCGGCGATCATCAGGCAATGGATGTCATCGCTGTCCACCAGCGCAGTCAGTTCATCTTTCTTGCCCTTGCAGCCCAGCACCAGACCCTGTTCTGTGGGAAGGCTTACTCCCTTGCGCCAGTCTCTGACCTTGAATGGCACATGGGCATAGGTCTGGCGGATCTCCTTATCCGTTGCCCAGCGCGCTGTGCCGTGCTGCCCGTCACCCACGGTGCGGGACTTGATACTGCTGAGTGTATAGTGGTAGGACAGCATGGAGAGTCCCCCGATGATGGCGAACATCCCCAGCCCTGCCGCCACCAATATTCCGATGTTGGAGCTTTTGATCGTGTCCCACATTGTCAGCAGAAGGTTTGGCATAGTTCGCTCCTTTCCATTTTGTTTTCCTGTTCTGCCTTGAGATCGTCGTTCCAGTCTTTTTGCTGCGGCACAAGCCGCTCCGCAGAGATACCACGCTCCTCCAGCAGCTTCCCCATGCGCTCACTGGCGGCATGACCGGCAGCGTCATTATCCAGACAGAGATACACTTGCCGGAGCTGTGGGAGCTGCCGCAGCATTTCCATCACAGGAATGGAGGATGTCCCGCAGCAGGCCACATAGTTATGCGCCTGCCATCCCTCCGGGAAAAGGGAGATGTAGGAGAGCAGGTCGATAGGGGCCTCGAAGACATAGAGCGTGTCATCACCGCCGAGATAGTGAAAGCTGTGCTTCGGGTCGCTGCCCTCAATGTTGCCGCGATAGCTTTGTCCCATGGTATACAGCCCGCGCTTATGCCCGTGACGGGGAACGCCGTGTTCATCGAATCCGACGAACACGGCGTTGTGATATTCCTTTGTCCCGTCCCTGGATCTTTCACAGCTTTCGTAGATGAGCTTCTTGCGCACGAAGGCATTGAGTATCTCGCGGTCGATACAACGCTTTTGCAGCAGGTATGCATACACACGGCGCATGGACTCGCTCTGCGGCGGCAGCACGAAGGGCTTTGCAGGCTCCGGCTCCTTCTCCTTTGCCGCAGGGTAGCTTCCGCCGAGATCATCGCCGAGGAGCAGAGACATAGCGTCCGGGTAGCTGAGTCCATAGAACTGCTTGACGAAGCTGATGGCTCTGCCGCCCTGTTCGCTGGCGTGATCGTACCACTCGCAGCCGCGGATGGTGATGCTGTGGTCGCTGGCAAGGCGTTTGTCCCTGCCGGAGGTAATGAGCTTTTCCCCACGGCGGCGGAGGAACTCCTCCAAGTCCACCGACGCGGCTCGTTCTTTCTGCTCGGTTGTAAACGGAATGTACTTTGACATAGTCCCTCCCTTATTGTGTCTGTTGCGTCAGTCCGCGATCCTCATGGTCATCCGCCTTGTGTCCCATCGCCATGCGCTTCTCCTGTAATCTGCGGCGACGCTTCTTGTCGATCTGCATTTCTGCATAGATGGCAGGCTGGGCGGCGTTCTCGCGGAATATGCGACTCATCTGATGGAGCATCCGAAGTACAGCTGTTCCCGCCGCCGCACCGGAGAAGTCCTCCTGATGGTCAATGAAATATTGAGCGTAGGTGTTGCCTTGTGCCGCTGCCTGTGCGAAATAGCGCAGAGCTTCTTCGCGGTCCACTTGCATCTCTTGTCCCAGCAAATAGAGCTTTCCCAGCGTGTATTGGGCAAACGAATTCCCTTGCGTGGCAGAGTTCTTCAGAAGCTGAATGGCCGCATCTACATCCTTCGGCACACCCTCCGCGCCGGTGAGCAGCAGCTTGCCGAGCCGGTATTGCGCGTATGGATCGTTCTGCTCCGCTGCCTGCCGCAGCCAGTGAATGGCCTGCGGGATCTGCCCCTGCTCCAGCAGTAGTTTGCTCAGCGCATATGCAGAGCAAGTATTTCCGGCTTCTGCCGATTTTTGAAACCACTCTGCCGCCGCTTTTCGGTCAATCGATATGCCAAGCCCGTCCTGATATGCCTTTCCCAGCTGGTGTGCCGCGATGGTATAGCCCTCCTCCCACAAACGGCGGAGGGTGACCAATGCCATTGACTTCTCGCTGGGATCTGCGTCCGCAGCATCTAATATGCTTTTTGCTCTGCGGTAAAACCGAGCCCGCTGATGGATCATCTGCTCCGCACTTGGATCTGGAGGAACAGGCGGTTCTTCCGGCTCCGGCTCATCCTGCATGGCATCATCCTCGAAGGTAAAGTGCATTTCCGAGAGTCGTAGCGTTTCTCGGATGACCATGTTGCGTACAGTCTTGAACTCCTTTTGCTGCGACAGCGGTACTCGCATTGGTGGTGTCTGATTATAGTCAATGCAAAGCTGCTCTCGGAGATCCTGCCATAGAGCATAGGCGGACGACACCCGTTCGTCCTTTGCCAGTTCGTCCACGATCTCATCCACGATGCGCTTGACACGAGGCGGCAGATAACCGTAGACCTTTTTGCCGCTGACCTCCCGAAGCCGCTGGGCGAGATCCGTCACCAGCAGCTCCAGCTTATCGCTTTGCAGATTACCGGTTGCCATCTGCTCGATGAGCGTTGCCATCCGTGCTTCCGCCTCCTGCCGGAGCAGGCCGCGCTGTTCATCCTTCTGCTCATAGATGTGCAGGCGGTCGTTCCGGTAGATCGTGCTGACCAGCGCGGACTTGATGCTGCGGATACCTTGCTGGGAGAGGTAGCCCTCCTTCGGATCGGTTGAGAAGAGCACCATGTGAACATGGATGTGCTTCTCCTTTTCGTGCATAGCCGCGTACCAACGAAGGCGGTCCGGATGGATCTTATAGCCCTTGGCGATGTCGGTGATAGATGCGTTGATGAGCTCCTGCCAGTTTTTAAGGTCGGTATAACCCAGCCGCTCCGCGTTCTCACGGGAGAGGGAGATGACTGGCGTCCACACATTTCCTGTGTGCCGCGCCACCTCTGCCACGGCATTCTCCAGCGACGGGACCTTGCCATGGGCATCCCACAGGCCGTGTTCGCCCAACGCTTTTACGCCGGGACGGTTTGCGACATAGTCAAGATAGTTTTCACGGCCATCCATTGGCTCGATGAAGTCCTCGTGGATCTGTGCGATGAGCGCAAAGGCAGTCTGCCGGTTAGGTGTGTTTGCATAGTCCTCATGCTCCGGCAGCTCCCTTGCCTCCGGGAAGCTGCGGAGCAGACGCTGGATATACTGCTGCTGTTTCTTCGTGACAGGAAGATGGGCATTGTCATCCTTGAGGAGCTGCACACCTTCGCGGGTAGCGAAGTAGCGGGTGCGATGGGCCAGCCGAGCGGCATCTCTGCCGCCCTTCATGTAGGGAGAAATAAATATCAACCTCGCCATGTGTCATCCGGCAGCTGCCGTTGGACATCCTGGGCATCCTCGAACCTGATCTGACCATTGGTGCGCTTCACCTCGTCCACCACATACCCGCGCAGGGCGCGGCGATCCTCCAGCGTATCCCGGAAGTGGGCGGCGATGGTGTGCGCCATGATGCCCTGCTCCACCGCGCACTTGAAGAGAATGCCGTTGGTGCGGTTGGCGCTGTCCGCGATGATCCCGCGCAGCGTTGCCACCAGTGCGTCCGAGAGATACTCGGTAATATTCTCCGTGCCGAGATAGCCCATATAAAAGCGTAGAGCCTTTTCCACGAATTCGTTTCGGTTTTTGCTGTTGCTTTCTTCCAGCCAGCTATCCATTTGTCTGCGCGTTTCGGGATAAAGCCGGATAGTCATCTGTTCTTTTGACATAGTTGCCGTCCTTTCTGTTGATGTCGCTTGTTGTGGGTGCAACCCCCTGCGACGCGGTAGTTTTTCGGAAAATGCGCCTACAACTCGTTTGAAATCCAGTGAAAACGCCTACAACTCCGAACGCTGAAAAGCCCCGCACTGCGGGGCTTTGTGGCCGGTCCGGGGCGGAAACGACACCGGGCCTTTATCTTGTTATATTTTCGAACGGGGATATCCCCCCAAAACACCTTCAAAACCGGTATCAACGCCCTCAAGAGCGATGATATAATATCCTCATGCGGACAGAGAATTTCCTGCTTCTATCTTTGT
>ERZ1504793.898-NODE-898-length-6645-cov-2.692261_pt1 | contig 6645 bp, 6 predicted proteins | sample MGYA00575731_ERZ1504793 | MGnify/ENA primary metagenome ERZ1504793 (study PRJEB39906, sample SAMEA3182103) | gut metagenome | biome: human; feature: gut; material: Stool; isolation source: human stools | place: Canada | collected 2013-02-19 ...
AGATAAAAGATTTGCATGCCAGTATTAATGGCAAAGAAATATTGAAAGGTATTAATCTGAATATAAAGAAAGGTGAGGTTCATGCTATCATGGGACCGAATGGCTCCGGTAAGAGTACACTGTCATCTGTATTGGTAGGGAATCCGGCTTTCGAAGTGACGAAAGGTTCGGTTACATTTGGAGGAAAAGATTTATTGGCTTTGAGTCCTGAAGACCGTAGTCATGAAGGTTTGTTTCTTTCATTTCAGTATCCGGTAGAAATTCCAGGCGTGAGCATGGTGAATTTTATGCGTGCTGCGGTGAACGAAAAACGGAAGTATGAAGGTTTGGCGCCTTTGACTGCCAGCGAATTCTTAAAATTGATGCGCGAGAAGCGTGCAGTTGTCGAATTGGATAATAAGTTGGCTAATCGTTCGGTGAATGAGGGCTTTTCGGGTGGAGAAAAAAAACGTAACGAGATATTCCAGATGGCAATGCTCGAACCGAAGTTAAGTATTTTGGACGAGACGGATTCCGGATTGGATATCGATGCTTTACGTATCGTAGCGGAAGGTGTGAATAAGTTGAAAACTCCCGAAACCAGCTGTATCGTGATTACTCACTACCAACGTCTGCTGGACTACATCAAACCGGATATCGTTCATGTGCTGTACAAAGGTCGTATTGTGAAGACTGCCGGTCCTGAGCTGGCATTGGAATTGGAAAAGCGCGGTTACGATTGGATTAAAGCAGAATTAGGAGAATAATTATGAGAGCAGAACAACAATATATTGACCTCTTTTCCCAATGCGAAGCAATGATATGCAAGCATAGTGCCGAGGTGTTGAATGCTCCCCGTGCACAGGCGTTTGCTGATTTTGAACGATTGGGATTCCCTACTCGTAAACAGGAAAAGTATAAGTATATCGATGCAAGTAAGTTGTTTGAGCCTGATTATGGCTTAAATCTGAACCGACTTGATATACCTGTGAACCCATACGAAGTGTTTAAGTGTGATGTGCCTAATATGAGCACTTCCCTTTACTTTGTAGTGAACGATGCTTTCTACAATAAATCATTGACTAAGCCGCAGTTGCCGGAAGGTGTGTTGCTAGGCAGCCTGAAAGAACTGTCCGAACAACATCCTGCATTGGTAAAGAAGTATTATGGTAAGTTGGCCGATACTGCCAAGGATGGAATAACTGCCTTCAATACAACTTTTGCACAGGATGGCTTCATGCTCTACGTCCCCAAAGGGGTAGTCATAGACAAGCCGATTCAGTTGGTGAATATTCTTCGTGCAGATGTCAACTTTATGGTGAATCGCCGTATCTTGATTGTGTTGGAAGATGGGGCACAAGCCCGCCTGTTGGTATGCGACCATGCGATGGATAACGTTAACTTCCTCTCTACACAGGTGATTGAAGCTCATATCGGCGAAAATGCAGTCTTTGATTTATATGAGCTTGAAGAAACTCATACCAGCAGTGTGCGTTTCAGCAATCTGTATGTGAATCAGGAAGCCAACAGCAATGTATTGCTGAACGGAATGACCTTGCATAACGGTACTACCCGCAATACGACGGAAGTAACCTTGTCGGGACGGGGGGCCGAAATCAATCTTTGCGGCATGGCTATTGCTGATAAGAACGAGCAGGTGGACAACCATACGTTTATCGACCATAAAGTGAGTGACTGCACCAGCAACGAACTGTTCAAGTATGTGTTGGATGATCAGGCTATCGGTGCTTTTGCAGGAAAGGTTTTGGTGCGTCCGGGAGCACAGCATACCAATTCCCAACAGACTAACCGCAATCTTTGCGCCACACGTGATGCACACATGTATACTCAGCCTCAACTGGAGATTTATGCAGATGATGTGAAGTGTTCACATGGAGCAACCGTGGGACAGTTGGATGAAAATGCGTTGTTCTATATGCAGCAACGCGGTATCAGTCTTCACGAAGCCCGACTGTTGTTGATGTTTGCATTTGTGAATGAAGTAATTGACACCATCCGTCTGGAGGCGTTGAAAGACCGCCTGCACTTGTTAGTGGAAAAACGTTTCCGTGGCGAACTGAATAAGTGCCGGGGATGTGCTATGTGTAAATAGAAAGGACTAACTATGTACGATATACAGAAAATAAGAGAAGACTTTCCGATATTGGGTAGGGAAGTATATGGCAAACCGCTGATTTATTTGGATAACGGGGCAACCACACAGAAACCGCGTTGTGTCGTAGAAGCTATTACCGATGAATATTATTCGGTTAATGCCAATGTGCATCGCGGTGTGCACTTCCTTTCCCAACAGGCCACCGAGTTACACGAAGCCTCGCGTGAAACAGTCCGTAAGTTTATCAATGCACGCAGTTCGAATGAAATCGTGTTTACACGGGGAACTACTGAAAGTATCAACCTGTTGGCTTCTTCCTTTGCCGAAAGTCAGATGAAGGAAGGCGACGAGGTGATTGTTTCTACCATGGAACACCACAGTAATATCGTTCCCTGGCAGTTACAGGCTGAGAAAAGAGGTATTGTGCTGAAGGTTATCCCGATGAATGATAAAGGCGAACTGCTTATCGATGCGTATGAGAAACTTTTTTCTGAACGTACAAAATTGGTGAGTTTGGTGCATGTTAGCAATGTGCTCGGTACTGTGAATCCGGTGAAGGAGATGATTGCAACGGCTCACAGTCACGGTGTCCCTGTCTTGATAGACGGTGCGCAGAGCGTACCTCACATGAAAGTGGACGTGCAGGACTTGGATGCAGATTTCTTTGCATTTAGCGGGCATAAGATATATGGGCCTACGGGGGTAGGAGTACTCTATGGAAAGGAGGAATGGTTGGATAAACTCCCGCCTTATCAGGGAGGAGGGGAAATGATACAGAATGTCAGCTTCGAGAAAACCACTTTCAATGAACTTCCTTTTAAGTTTGAAGCCGGAACGCCTGATTATATCGGTACTACGGCATTGGCAAAAGCGCTTGATTATGTATCGGCTATCGGAATGGACAAGATTGCTGCCTATGAGAACGAATTGACAGCGTATGCCATGAAACGTTTGAAATCTATAGAAGGAATGCGCATCTTTGGTGAGGCAGAACACAAGAGCGGGGTCATTTCTTTTCTGGTAGGGAATATTCATCATTTGGATATGGGGACCTTGCTCGACCGATTGGGCATTGCCGTTCGCACCGGTCATCACTGTGCACAGCCGTTGATGATTCGTTTGGGTATAGAAGGGACAGTGCGTGCTTCTTTCGGACTTTATAATACAAAAGAGGAGGTAGAAGCTTTGGCTGCCGGCAGCGAACGTGTCAGCAAAATGTTCTGATACCTTGCCTGTTATGGTGCCTTCGATTCTTCAGGCACGGATTTCATGGATTATACGGATGAATTTCTTTCTGTGTTTTCTGTGTAATCCGTGCCTGAATTATGTCTATTGGTAAGCTTTATGGGGTTTGTTTATCCTATAGGTGGTAAAACTTATGGAAACGAACAAAATAAGGTGACCAAAAACGGTACACTAAAATCTACCACAAATCCGTGGAAAATAGAAACGACCACAAAACTTTCCCCCGCTGTCCTTGTGATAATAGGCAGGGTTGTATCCATAGTGGTTGCTCCACCGGATGATATGGGGGCAAGATTTCCAAACCATCTTACAAGCAAAGGTGCAAACAGCAGTGTAATAATCTCACGCGATATATTGGACAGTAAGGCAATAGTTCCTAATTCCGCTCCTTTATATTCGGTTATGAAGATGCTTGACAATGAATAGTAACCGAATCCGGAGCCGACAGCCAGACAATCCGATAAAGAACGGTGGGAGAGGAATAAACTGATTACTGCGCATCCTGCCAATGTGCCTAGAATGGTCATGACAGGTAAGAATATAAGCCGTGGATTGAGTGAACGGAAATTACGGAGTGTCTGCGGATCATTTCCCACGCTGATGCCCACACTGAACATTAATGCGCATAGGGCATAATAGCTTAAATTGCTTTGCGTAAAGTCGTATGGAATCAAATGATAAACTCCACACAGCGTGCCAATAATAAAAAAAGAGATAATAATCAGGCTTCCTTTCATGCTTCGCTCCTCCTGTTTCTTTTATATACCATATACCATAATGCCCAGGCAGCAGTGACGCTACCCAGTACGGCTGCCAATGTGAGGATGACAGCTTCCAAACCGATAGTATGTAATCCGTTGATAATCTCTTGATTACTACCCACATCTATTCCCAGCAGAAAAAGCAGTAACCAAATAAAAACAGTAATGACCTTGTGTATCCACGATAGTCGTTGTTTGCGTAGCAGAAAGCCGAGTAACATCCCGGCAAACATAATTCCTATAATAATAAACATATTTTTTCTTGTTTTGCTGCAAATATATGTTCTTTTCTGTAAGTGTGTGGTATACGAAATATATTTGACGTTTTTATAATAAACTGATGTTTTCTGCGACAAAATTAACCGTTTATTTTGAGACTGCCTAATGATTTTATTTTTTAAAAAGGGTATCTTTGCAGACAAGAAATAAAACAGGAATCGTATGTTATTGCCTTATTTAAATAAAGAATTGATAGAAGCCGGATGCGATGAGGCCGGTCGTGGGTGTTTGGCCGGTTCGGTTTATGCCGCTGCTGTTATCTTACCAAAAGATTTTAAAAATGAGTTGTTGAATGATTCCAAACAGTTGACCGAACATCAGCGGTATGCTCTTCGTGAAGTGATAGAAAAGGAAGCTTTGGCATGGGCAGTGGGAGTGGTGACACCTGCAGAGATTGATGAGATAAATATTTTGAATGCTTCATTTCTGGCTATGCATCGTGCTTTAGACGGATTGAAACTGAAGCCCCAACATCTGTTGATAGATGGAAATCGTTTTAAAAAGTACCAGGATGTACCGCATACCACGGTGGTGAAAGGAGATGGCAAATATCTTTCTATTGCGGCTGCATCTATTCTGGCAAAGACGTATCGTGATGACTATATGAAGGCTTTGCATGAAGAGTATCCTTATTATGACTGGAGCTCTAATAAGGGATATCCCACCAAGAAGCATCGTGCGGCCATCAGGGAATATGGCACGACTCCTTACCATCGGATGACATTCAACCTTTTGGGAGAAGATTCGCAATTATCCTTGCAGTTTTAAAGCGGACGCATTGTGATGAATACTTTATGTAGATGCAGAAGATAATCCACTTACTTTTTGGCGAATATCGAAAATTGCATTAACTATTGTCTATAATCTATTCCGGCTAGGGGAAACTTATTATGTTTATATTAGGAGAACCCGCTTATGAAAACTGTAGAAATGAACCTTGACATGCAACGTACCGAAATCATTCGGCAACCCTTTGCCACTGATAGCCCGGAAGTGATAAAGGAAGTGCGGTGTGCGCTGAGCAAAGCAATGGAAAAACCATAAAAAGAAATGCCGTAGGCATCCCGGTATCAGGCATTAAAAACTTTAGTTTTATGGCGATGAAATTAGAGTTTCAACGTAATGAAACTAACTAGGATTGCAGACGGATACAGAGGTTTTGTTCTTGGGGGGCAAGAACTGTGCTACTTAGACTGATTGGCTGAAATCGCTTGTTATTTTGACTGAGATATTAAGTTTTAAATTTGTCCTTATTTTTTTACGGAATGCTTTTCTGTCTTATTTCTTTTTCATATATTTGTAGAATATAGAAATATGATATACTATGAAAACAAAAAGATTTTTTTTAAGATTCATCTTAATTTTCACCGTTGGTGCAAATATGTATTGTGTATTTAAAGCCAATAGTGAAGAGATTGAAAAGCTACCGTTACTTACTGATTTGGAGGCGTTGGCTGATGATGGCAAATTTGTACGCGGTCCTCGGGGTACTAATTGGGAAGAATACACCACGGATTGTACTTATACCAAAACGTCAGGCACTTCTGTTACAATAGGGATACCGGGAACATGGGTAACGGTGAGTGAGACTCAGACAGCCACATGGACGGAGTATAACAAAAAGGTGTGCGGATATGGAGCCGGAACATGTTTGGCATCGGCCGGATGTTGACATGAAGTATTTGTGTTTTTTTTTAATATCCATGCTCCTGCTTTCATGTTCCCGACAAAAGAGGGCAGAAACATTGTTTAGGGGCATACAGTCGGACGATTACATCTCTGAATCTTTTCATGAGGTTGCTGTTTCGGCAGGAAAAAATATCACTATTCATGCTGGTGAGTTTGACTCCTGTCTCTTATACACATCTGACGGCTATTGCCTAATGCATGAATTATTTGATACGGTGATTGCTGTCCGATTGGAAACTACCGAAGAATCTTTGGTAGGGGTTGTTGATAAAGTCATTGTCGTAGACAGCTGTATGTATGTACTTGATAAGTTCAAGACCAAATCAGTAAAGCGTTTTACATTGGAAGGGAAATATCTGAATGTTATTGGGCAGTATGGGGAAGGTCCTGAGATGCAAAGGGAAGTGACTGACTTTTGTATCTCTGAAAACGAAGTTTTGATTTTAGACCAATTTCAAAGCAAAATATTCATCTATACTTTGGATGGTATTTTAAAGGATATCAGACAACTTCCTTTTTCATGTATACAATTACACCGCTTTTCTACAAACAATTATGTATTTTTTGGTATAAACG